>ERZ1027200.762-NODE-762-length-16190-cov-7.505795_pt1 | contig 16190 bp, 16 predicted proteins | sample MGYA00519271_ERZ1027200 | MGnify/ENA primary metagenome ERZ1027200 (study PRJEB26926, sample SAMN06164742) | human gut metagenome | biome: ENVO:00009003; feature: ENVO:2100002; material: ENVO:00002003 | host: Homo sapiens | place: USA | collected 2012 ...
TACGAGATTGCCTCTTGTCTCGTGGGCTCGGAGATGTGTATAAGAGACAGCAACCGCCTTTACAGCTACGAGCAGCTGGACGAAATGCAGTCGGAACTGCTCGAAACATGAAAATACAGCAAACTCTCCTGAAGAAAACATGAAAAAGATTCAAGCAAGACTTCTGGGAGATTTGCCATAAGCTGTGATATAATCAATATACTGTGCGCCCGTCGTGGACGAAACGACGGGCGCAGATTTTTGCAAGGTGCAATAAAGGAGACAATCAATGGAACGCGAAAAACTCAAATCGAGACTCGGGTTCATCCTCCTTTCCGCCGGCTGCGCGATCGGCATCGGAAATGTGTGGAAGTTCCCTTACATGGCAGGTCAGGGCGGCGGCGGAGCTTTCGTGCTGTTCTACCTGCTGTTCCTCGTCATTCTGGGTCTGCCCATCATGACCATGGAGTTCGCCGTGGGCCGTGCCAGCCACAAGAGCCCGGTGCGCGCCTATCAGGCCCTCGAAAAGCCCGGCCAGAAGTGGCACATCCACGGCTACTTCACCCTCATCGGCTGCTACCTGCTGATGATGTTCTACACCACGGTGGCCGGCTGGATGCTCCACTACTTCTACATGACCGCTGCCGGTAAGCTGGTGGGCCTTGACGCTGACCAGGTGGCTGGCAAGTTCACCGAGATGCTGGCAAGCCCGCTGACCATGGGCTTCTGGATGGTGGTCGTTGTGGCCATCGGTATCTTCGTCTGCGCCCGCGGTTTGCAGAACGGCCTCGAAAAAGTCACGAAAGTCATGATGATCGCTCTGCTGGTCATCATGGTGGTGCTGGCAGTCAACAGCATGTTCATGCCCGGCGCAAAGGAGGGCCTGACCTTCTTCCTCGTACCCGACTTTGAGCGGATGAAGGAAGTGGGCATCGTCAATACGCTGGTGGGGGCCATGAATCAGGCGTTCTTCACCCTGAGCCTCGGCATCGGTGCAATGGCCATCTTCGGCAGCTACATCGGCAAAGAGCACGCTCTGCTGGGCGAGAGCGTCCGCGTCGTGGTGCTGGATACCTTCGTCGCCATCACCGCCGGCCTCATCATCTTCCCGGCCTGCTTCACTTACGGTGTGGACCAGACCAGCGGCCCCAGCCTCATCTTCATCACCCTGCCCAACATCTTCGCAAATATGGCGATGGGCCGTCTGTGGGGCAGCCTGTTCTTCCTGTTCATGGCCTTTGCGGCACTTTCCACCGTGCTGGCCGTCTTCGAGAACATCATCTGCTGCGGCATGGAGTTGACCGGCTGGAACCGTCAGAAGTCCAGCCTCGTCAACTTCTTCCTCATCATCGCCCTCTCTCTGCCCTGTGTGCTGGGCTACAACGTCTGGGCCTGGGACGGCTTCGCCATCTTCGGCGGTGCGGTGCTGGATGTGGAGGATTTTCTCGTCAGCAACCTCTTCCTGCCGCTGGGCTCCCTCGTCTACCTGCTGTTCTGCGTCACCCGCTACGGCTGGGGCTGGGACAACTACAAGAAGGAAGTCAACACCGGCGAAGGCCTCAAGATGCACGACTGGATGCGCGGCTACCTGACCTATGGTCTGCCCCTCATCGTCCTGTTCATCTTCGTGTTCGGCCTGTACGATAAGTTCATCGCCTGATAAAACAAAAATACGGGATGCTGCATTTTACAGCATCCCGTATTTTTTATCGCTTTATTTCACATACCGGCCTTCGCAAATATTCTTGCAGCAGGCGCTGATGGGGAACCAGCAGCAGTCTCGGCAGATGTCGGCGAGGATCTCCGGCGTGGCCTTGGCGTCGATCTCGCGAATGAGGTCCTGGTAGACGTAATCCTTTTCCTCGAGACCGAAGTATTCCACCGTCTTTGCATCGTAGCGCTTGACCTTTTCCTGCGTGTCGCAGAGGTCAGTCCCCAGCTTGTTGGGGCAGCAGGAGCAGAGGGTGTCAGTGGAGAAGGTGAGGTGGATGGTGGTGCCGGGAACATCCCGCAGCTGATGCACCACGTCGGTCATGTGGGCCACGAAATCGTTGTCATAGCCTTTGCCGGAGTAGCCCTGCGTGCAGAGCAGATGATGGGGACGAAGTACGATGCTCATGCTTTCAGCCCCGGAATGCGCTTCCGCAGATTCAGGCCGATGGCGCAGGCCAGAACTGCCTTGATGATGGCAGTGGGGATGAAGGGCAGGACGCAGGCGGTGATACCCACGGCGACAGTGCTGTGGGCGACGACCACGAACATTGCAACGCCCACCACATAGTTGACCACTGTGCCGACGATGACAGCGGTGACGAAAGCACCCTTGAAGGCGTCACGGTGCTCCACGCCGAGGCCGATGATGTAGGCCATCAGGGGGAAAGAAATGAGGAAGCCGCCGGTGGGGCCGACGAACTTATCGAAACCGCCGGAGAAGTTTGCCAGCACTGGCACGCCCACAGCGCCCAGTGCCAGGTACACCAGCGAAGCGATGGCGGAAAGCTTGGAACCCAGCACCACAGCAGCCAGCGTGATGGCGAAGGTCTGCATGGTCATGGGGACGCCCAGAGGCATCGGGATGGAGATCTGGGCCATGACGGCGATAACGGCGGCGAACAGACCTGCATAGCAGATGTCCCGCACAGAGAACTTGGACTTGGTGGCCGCAGCGGCCTGGGTGTTCTGACTCATAAGAATTGTTCCTCCTATACGTTCTGGCCCAAAGCGGCCATGCTCCCAGTATGGCAGACTGCAAACGCTGCGTCAACTTTGGATTTGCGAAAGGGTTTACAATTCAAAACGAAAAACAAAACAGAAAAATACACAAAAGATGTCGCTTTTGGTTGTGAAATGTGCTATACTAAATCTTAGCTATAAGAAGCACACCAGTGATATATAGAGAGGAGAACATCATGCAGCATGAAACCGTGATCGTGCTGGACTTTGGCGGCCAGTACAATCAGCTCATCGCGCGCCGCGTCCGCGAGAATAATGTCTACTGTGAGATCTATTCCTATAAGACGGACCTGTCCGTCATCAAGGCGAAGAACCCCAAGGGCATCATCTTCACCGGAGGCCCCAACAGCGTCTATCTGGAGGATTCGCCCACCGTCGACCCCGAGATCTTCAGCTGGGGCGTGCCTGTGCTGGGCATCTGCTACGGCAGCCAGCTCATGATGCACCTGCTGGGCGGCCACGTCTGCCGCGCCCCCGAGCGTGAGTACGGCAAGACCGAGGTCTTCGTGGACAACAGCAGCAAGATGTTCACCGATGTGCAGCCCTCCACCGTCTGCTGGATGAGCCACAACGACTATATCGAGCAGGCTGCGCCCGGCTTCAAAATCACTGCCCACACCGTCAACTGCCCGGTGGCCGCAGCTGAGAACGAGGAAAAGGGGCTGTACGCCGTCCAGTTCCACCCCGAGGTGCTCCACACCGCTGAGGGCAAGAAGATGCTGCACAACTTCGTGTACAATGTCTGCGGCTGCACCGGCGACTGGAAGATGGACTCCTTCGTGGAGAACAACGTCGAAGCCCTGCGGAAGCGCATCGGCAGCGGCAAGGTGCTCTGCGCCCTGTCCGGCGGCGTCGATTCCTCCGTGCTGGCAGCCATGCTGGCCAAGGCCATCGGCAAGCAGCTGACCTGCGTCTTTGTTGACCACGGCCTGCTGCGCAAGAACGAGAAGGAAGAGGTCTGCTCTGTCTTCGGCCCCGGCAACGCCAACGGCTTTGACATCAACTTCATCTGCGTGGACGCCCGTGACCGCTACTTTGCAAAGCTGGCCGGTGTCACCGAGCCGGAGCGCAAGCGCAAGATCATCGGCGAGGAGTTCATCCGCGTCTTTGAGGAACAGGCGAAGCAGATCGGTAAGGTCGATTTCCTCGCACAGGGTACTATTTACCCCGATGTCGTCGAGAGCGGTCTGGGCGGTGAGTCCACCGTCATCAAGAGCCACCACAACGTCGGCGGCCTGCCTGATACCGTGGACTTCAAGGAGCTGGTCGAGCCGCTGCGCAACCTGTTCAAGGACGAAGTCCGTCAGGCTGGCCGTGAGCTGGGTCTGCCCGAGTATCTGGTCAGCCGCCAGCCTTTCCCCGGCCCCGGTCTGGGCATCCGCATCATCGGCGAAGTGACCCCCGAGAAGGTCGCTATCGTGCAGGACGCCGACGCCATCTGGCGTGAGGAGATCGCCAAGGCGGGCCTCGATAAGGAGATCAGCCAGTATTACGCCGCTCTGACCAATATGCACAGCGTCGGCGTTATGGGCGACGAGCGCACCTACGACTACGCCGTGGCCCTGCGCGCTGTCACCACCACTGACTTCATGACTGCTGAGAGCTACAATATGCCCTGGGACGTGCTGGGTACTGTCACCAGCCGCATCGTCAATGAGGTCAAGCACGTCAACCGCGTGTTCTACGACTGCACCGGTAAGCCGCCGGCCACGATCGAGCTCGAGTAATCTGCAGACCCTGAAAAGTATTGATGCAATGCAATATTTTGAGAGTCAAAAGGCTTTCTGATACTGCTTTGATACTATCAGGCGATTATTCATAAAGAGAGACATGAGAATGCCCTCTGAGAAACGGTAAGTTTTTCAGAGGGCATTTTTGTGTCTTTTATTCTTTACGCCACTTTTTCTTCGGCTCGTACCGGCCGCAGCCGTCGGCGGTCTGTGGCCAGTTGAGCTTCCATTCCAGATACTCTTCCTTGGTGATCTCGCCCTCCCGGAGCTGCTTCTTACGAAGCTGCCACTCCTTTAAGAACTCATCCAGCAGGCGATAGCGGAAACTGACTGCCATGTGCTTTTCAGGGAAATCCGGGTCGGTGATGTCTGTGACCTCGTAGAGCCGGGTGCCGGGATAGTGCTCGTCCAGCTCGAACAGAGTGTACATCACATCCTCTGCGGCGTACAGGGTCGGCTCATAGAGGGAACGGTAGTTCACATCCAGCACCTCCGCAATTTTGCGGAGCAGCTCTTCCTTGGGAGTGCGGGTGTTGCTTTCGTATTGTGCGATACGGATGTCTGCGCTCTTCTCCTCAAACCCGATGGCAATGCCCAGTTCTTTCTGGGTCATACCTCGGAGGTTGCGGACACGTTTGATGCGGTCACCGACTGCCATGCGATTGCCTCCTGACTTAAACATATTTGTTGAACATAGTATAGCACAGAAAAGTAGGAGGTGCAATAGAAAATAAACAAAAAAGTTTAAGATTTTACCTGAAAGCCTCTTTACTTAACGGAATGTGTTTAGTATAATGAAAGTACAAAAAGATAAGCAAAAATGCTTAGTAAAATTGAATGACCGCCAAACTGACCCAAACCGCCCAGACCTTCCGAAAGGAAGCGAGCGCTCCGTAAGGGGACGGCACAGCACCGCAAAGGGGATATGCCTGCCGGAAGTCAGCGAGGATGAAGCGGCACCGAAATGAAACCGACAAGGAAAGGACAAAAAATGGCAAACAGCATTTTTATCAAGGCAGACGAGCTGGCAAAGGAGCTGGACATCTCGCAGGGGCTGGCGTACAAAATGATCGCCCAGTGGAACGAGGAACTGAGAGCCAAGGGCTACACGACCGTGGGAGGCCGGGTAAGCAGGAGGTACTATCAGGAGAAGATCTACGGGGCAGGGGAGGAGTGATAGGATGCCAGCCTACAAGGATAACAGGCAGGGCACATGGTACGCTTCCTTCTACTTCGAGAACTGGCAAGGTGTGAAGCAGAAGAAGCTGAAACGGGGATTTGCCACCAAGAAGGATGCTCTGGCGTGGGAGCGGGAGTTCCTTCTTCAACAGGCGGCAGACCTGACCATGACATTTGAAGCCTTTGTGGAAATTTATATCACGGACAAAAAGAAGCGACTCCGGGAAAACACATGGTTTACCAAGGAGCATATCATCCGAACGAAAATCTTACCGTATTTCAAAGAAAAGCGGCTCAGCGAGATAAAGCCACGGGATGTGATCGCATGGCAGAACGAGATGCTGAACTACCGGGACAAAAACGGCAAGGCCTACTCGCCGACCTACCTCAAGACGCTGCATGGACAACTCAGTGCCATTCTGAATCACGCCGTCCGGTTCTACGGACTGAAATCAAACGCAGCAGCCACAGCCGGGTGCATGGGGTCAGAAAAGCACAAGGAAATGCTTTTCTGGACAAAGGAAGAGTACCTCAAATTCGCAGAAGTCATGATGGACAAGCCGCAATCCTATTACGCTTTTGAGGTCCTCTACTGGTGTGGCATCCGGGAGGGCGAATTGCTGGCTCTGACCCCGGCAGACTTCGACTTGGACAAGGGGCTGCTCTCCATCACCAAATCCTATCAAAGGCTGAAAGGCCGGGATGTGATCACCGACCCGAAAACGCCTAAGAGCGTCCGGGTCATCCAGATGCCGCAGTTTCTGACGGACGAGATCAGGGACTATCTGAAATCTCTCTACAAAGTCCAGCCGGATCAGCGGATCTTTGAGGTGACCAAGAGCTACCTGCACCACGAGATGGACAGGGGAGCCAAGGCAGCCGGGGTGAAGCGGATACGAATCCACGACCTGCGGCACTCCCATGTATCACTGTTGATCGAGATGGGCTTCTCGGCTCTGGCAATTGCAGACCGGGTGGGGCATGAGAGCGTGGACATCACCTATAAGTACGCCCACCTTTTCCCCTCAAAGCAGCAGGAGATGGCGCAGAAGCTGGACATGGAGCGAAGGGAGGGATGAAGATGGAACGAGTACTCGACCAGCAAGGCCGCTGGCGGAACAAGGTGGTGGCCTTCCGAATGTCCCCGGAAGAGGACGAGGTTCTGGAAGCCAAAGTAAAGCTCTCCGGATTGACCAAACAGGAGTATATCATCCGCCGCCTGACTGACCGGGAGATCACCGTGGTAGGCAACCCAAGGGTCTACAAAGCCCTGCGAGGCCAGATGGAGCTGATCTATCAGGAATTGCAGCGGCTGGCCGTGGATGAAGAAGTCCCGCCGGACTTGCTGGAGACCCTGCAAATGGTAACTCTGACGTTGAACGGACTTAAGGAGGAATGCGAATGACGGACAATAGAAAAACGACCGTACCGGGTGCATCTGTTGGCGCAGATGCGGTACAGTCGTCTCACAAAACTAGCACCAATATTATAACAAATTCGGACAAGCAAATCAATCTGCAAGCCGCGAAAAAGCCAAACAATTTCGGGCTGAACACGGTATCAATGACCGAATTGTACGACACGGTGTATCCACCCCGGAGACCCATCGTGAACGACCTGCTGTACAGCGGCACCTACCTCTTTGTAGGTGCGCCCAAGGTGGGTAAGTCCTTCTTCATGGGGCAGCTTGCCTACCATGTGGCGATGGGGCTTCCGTTGTGGGAGTACGAGGTGCATCAGGGCACCGTCCTCTACCTGGCATTGGAAGACGATTACGCCCGGCTGCAGCGGCGGCTCTCCCGGATGTTCGGGGTAGAGGAGACCAACAATCTCTACTTCGCAACGCAAGCTAAGTCCGTGAGCGAGGGACTTGACCAGCAGTTGGAAGGCTTCATCCGGGAGCACCCGGATGTACGGCTCATCATCATCGACACCCTGCAGAAGGTGCGGGAGATCGGCGGTGACCGATACAGCTACGCCAGCGACTACGAGATCGTGACCAAACTGAAAACTTTCAGCGACAGGTACGGCATCTGCCTGCTGGTGGTTCATCACACCCGGAAGATGGAAGCCGAGGACAGCTTTGATATGATCTCCGGCACCAACGGTCTGTTGGGTGCAGCGGATGGCGCGTTCATCATGCAGAAGAAGCGGCGCACGGACAACACCGCCCTGCTGGACATTGTGGGACGTGACCAGCCGGATCAGGAGTTGACGTTGGAGTTCAACCGGGAACGCTGCGTGTGGGAGTTCCAAGGAGCCGAAACGGAACTCTGGAAGCTGCCGCCCGACCCGCTTCTGGAAGCGGTGGCAAAGATGCTCAGCCCGGAACAGCCAGAGTGGAGTGGTACGCCCACGGAACTGCTGGAACGTCTGTCGGGTGTGAGCATACAGGCAAACATCCTGACCCGGAAGCTGAATGTGAGTGCCGACAGGCTCTATAACGACCATGGAATTCGGTACGAAAGCAGGCGCACCCATGAGGGCAGAGTGGTCAAATTGATGCTGGAAAATTCTGGGGCGTGACGATTCGTGACGGTTGTGACGGTATTTTTGCTACTATGTAAAATACCGTCACAATCGACACAACCGACACGGAATGGTGATAATGATGAAAAATGTGCAAATTTCACAAGAACTTTTCGTCGCATTGCTGCATTATCATTTGAGCAGCGAAAATGAGTACGAAGAAGTTATTGAACAGGGTTTGGAGCAAAAATTGGATGCGATGCTGCGGCATGAGCTGTATGCCCAGTACAAGACCGCACCCACCGAGGAACAGCGGGAACAGGCCCGGCAGGAGTATCTGGACAGACGAAGTGTGCCAGAAAGCTTCCGCTGGTGAGTCCCTCTATTGGCAGTGGACAGGAGCGTGTCACGCTCCTGTGAGAAGCAATTAGGCAGGAAGGTGGTGTTGGGGAGGGCAACGGCGAGGCGCAGCGAAACCCCGTCCGTAGACGGAAGCCCCCGGCAGGGCGCAAAGGCATCTTTTGATGGACAGAACGTCTGTCAAAAGTGCTTTTGCGTTACTTTCGGCGAAAGTAACAAAGCCTGTGCCGTGTCCGGCACCAGTTACTTCCACAGAGAAAGGACGTGCGATTGAAAAGAACCATTTCCGCAATGCGGGGTCCCGGCTCTCTCAACCATAACCGGAGAAGTTTCACCGCTGAAAACGTAGACCCGGAGCGCAGCAGCCTGAATGTCGTGTACAGGGATGAACCGATTCAGAAGGTATACCATGAACTGTTTGACGAGGCAGTGAATCGTTACAATGCCAAGCAGAAACGCAAAGACCGCTGTATCGCCAATTACTATGAGCACCTGCGAACAGGTAAGCAGGAAAAGCTCTTCCATGAGCTGATCGTCCAGATTGGCAATAAGGATGATATGGGTGTCCTGACCGAGAATGGCGCACTGGCAAAGGAACTGCTGGACGAGTATATGCAGGGCTTCCAAGAGCGGAACCCGACACTACGGGTGTTCGGGGCTTTCCTCCACATGGACGAAGCCACGCCCCATCTGCACATCGACTTCGTGCCGTATGTGTCCGGCTGGAAGGGCAAAGGACTGGACACCAAGGTTTCCCTGAAGCAGGCGCTGAAGGCCTTGGGCTTTGCAGGCGGTTCCAAGCGAGAGTCCGAGCTGAACCAGTGGATCAACGCCGAGAAGGAGCAGCTTGCTGCCGTGATGGAGCGGCACGGCATCGAGTGGGAACAGAAAGGCACCCACGAAGAGCACCTGTCTGTGCTGGACTTCAAAAAGCAGGAGCGTAGTAAAGAGGTAGCGGCTCTGGAAGCTGCCAAGCAGGAGTGCCAGACCGGCCTGACCGAGATGCAGGAGCAGCTGGAAACGGTACAGACAGCCGTAGAAGCCGCTGAACAGCGGGTACAGAAAGCAGAGCTGACCTACCAGAAGCAGAGCCGGGAACTGAACAAGCTGGCTCCCATCATGGAGGGGCTAGAAAGCCTGTCGGCGCAATACTCCCAGCGGCCAGAAGAATGGGTGCCGGAAGCGGCCACATTTGAGACCGCCAAGAGCTATCGGGAGAAGAAGGCAATGCCGCTGATCCAGAAGCTGGTGAAGGTACTCTTTGCCCTCCATCGGAAGTACTGGGAGGTCAAGGATGAGCGGGATAAGTATCTGCACTTCTATCAGGACGAGAAGAAAGCTACCCATCATCTAAGCCAGCGGCTGAAAGAGGTGGAGGCTGAAAACTCTCAGTTCTATGCGATGAAACGTGATTTCAGGCGAGTATGGAACTATTTCGGTGCCGAAAAGATGCAGCAGGTCATTGGGCTTATGAGGGAGCAGGAGCAGACCACAGATAGGAGCCAGAAGAAGAACAGGCAGAACAGCATAGAGCTGTAAGCATAGCAGACCCCCGCCAGCGGATGTTGGCGGGGGTCTGTACATATAAGTGATATTTTACTCAAAAAGTTCCGGGGCAATATCCGTCAGAGCAAATCCGGGAATGTCTTTCTCGTCTTTGTAGGTGCCATCTTCAGCCAGAAACTCGACCTTTGCAAAGTCCGCAACTGGAATCTCAGATTCACAGACATACCAGTTCAGGTAGTCATTAGCGGTTTGTTTGAGGGTTGAGGCAACGCTGCGGTCAGCGTTGTACTTGTCGCAGAAAGTGCGCCAAGGCAGATACCGCCAGATTTTACCATTGGTCCTGATGGTAATGCGGCACATGATTTTGTCGTTGGACAGGCCGGTATTTTTGGCACCAGCATGGTCATTGGCAGTCAGCCAGACGACAGGGTGATAGTTTTCATATTTGTCAACGGATTTATAACCAATTTTCTGCCCATTAAAAAAGAGTGGTTCGTCATGGAGTGTGGCGTTGTCATATTTCAGATTGGAAGGTGTCAGAAGCAATTTCCCAGTTGCAAGAATCATCCGATACTTGATGAGGCTGGTGTAATGATACAGATTTTCGGGCAGTTTGGTCTTTTTCACTTTCATTTGTTTCCCTCCAAAACCGTAGATGCTTACTGATGTGAAACACGTCTGAGATGCAGATAGTGGACGAGATTGAAAAAAGTGTACACTATCTCGCTGAAAAATGCAATAGAAATTTTTATCGGCTTGCAATCACGGAAAAGCTGTGGTACGCTTTACTAGGATAGTATAAAGGGAAAGTGTATCCTTTTTAGAAAAAGACACCATAGTGTACCAATAGTGGTACATTTACTATGTTAAAATGAAAAAAACAATGCAGAAATCCGCATTTGATGGAGGAAATAAAAATGGTAGACACCAAAAAAGAGCAGGAACGCGAAGAACTGCACCGTGCAATCTGGGCGATTGCGGATGATCTGCGCGGCGCAGTGGACGGATGGGATTTCAAGAGCTACGTTCTCGGTACGATGTTCTACCGTTATATTTCGGAGAACATTGCCAGCTATATCAATCAGGGCGAAATTGATGCAGGCAACCCGGACTTCCGCTATGAGGATATGCCTGATGCAGAGGCAGAGCAGGCACGGGAAGGGCTGGTACAGGAAAAAGGGTTCTTCATCCTGCCCAGTGAGTTGTTCTGCAATGTACGAGCAAAAGCGGCCAGTGATGAAAACCTCAACGAAACGCTGGAAACAGTCTTCCGGCATATTGAGGAATCCGCAAAGGGCAGCTCCTCTGAGGGACAGTTTGCAGGGTTGTTCGATGATTACGATGTCAACAGCAATAAGCTGGGTGCGACTGTTGCCAAGCGCAATGAGAAGCTCGTGAAACTGCTGAACGGCGTGGCAGATATGAACCTTGGCGATGTGAAAGAGCATGACATTGATGCTTTTGGCGATGCCTATGAATACCTGATGACCATGTACGCCAGCAATGCGGGCAAGTCCGGCGGCGAGTTCTTTACGCCTGCCGATGTTTCGGAGCTGCTGACCCGGCTGGGTACGGTAGGCAAGAAGGAAATCAACAAGGTCTATGACCCGGCCTGCGGCTCTGGTTCGCTGCTGCTGAAGGCAGAAAAAGTGCTGGGACGGGATGCCGTGCGCAATGGCTTCTTTGGACAAGAAATCAACATCACAACGTATAACCTGTGCCGCATCAATATGTTCCTGCACGACATCGAATTTGACAAATTCGACATTGCCTGTGAGGACACGCTGACCAATCCGCAGCACTGGGATGATGAACCTTTTGAACTGATCGTATCGAATCCGCCGTACTCCATCAAGTGGGCCGGTGACGAGAATCCGCTGCTCATCAATGACCCGCGTTTTGCTCCGGCTGGTGTTCTGGCTCCGAAGAGCAAGGCAGACTTGGCTTTTATCATGCACTCGCTGGCATGGCTGGCTTCCAACGGTACGGCGGCAATCGTCTGCTTCCCCGGCATCATGTACCGTGGCGGCGCAGAGCAGAAGATCCGCAAATATCTGGTGGACAACAACTTCATTGACTGCATCATCCAGTTGCCGAGCAACCTGTTCTTTGGGACCAGTATTGCCACCTGCATCATGGTGCTGAAAAAGGGTAAAACGGACAATAAGGTGCTGTTCATTGATGCTTCTTCCGAGTGCGTCAAGGTGACGAACAACAACAAACTCACCCCGGAGAACATTAACAAAATAGTGGACACCTTTGCACAGCGGGCAGAAGAAGCACACTTCTCCCATCTGGCGGAGTATTCCGAGGTGCAGGAAAATGACTACAATCTGTCCGTTTCCACTTATGTGGAAGCCAAGGACACCCGTGAGAAGATCGACATTGTGAAGCTGAACGCTGAAATTGCGCAAATCGTAGCACGGGAGAATAAACTGCGAGCCGCCATTGACCAGATCGTGGCAGAAATCGAGGGCTGAGATGGAAAACGAAAAGAAGGATTCTGCATTGGTACGTTCTTCTGCGGCGGAATACCTGACCTTTGTTGCCTCTACGGGGGAGGACAAGGACAGCATTGAGATGCGCTACGAGGATGAAAACATCTGGCTGACGCAAAAGATGATGGCGACCCTTTACGATGTGGGGCTTCCGACCATCAATGAGCATATCAAAAAGATTTATGCTGACCATGAGCAGGACGAAGCGGCAACTATTCGGAAATTCCGAATAGTTCAAAATGAGGGTGGCCGACAGGTTACTCGCAGCGTGAACCACTATAATCTGCAAATGATTATTGCGGTCGGCTTCAAGGTGAACAACCAGCGGGCGGTGCGGTTCCGTGTCTGGGCAAATCAGATCGTGGAGCAGTACACCATCAAGGGCTGGGCAATGGACGAAGAACGCCTGAAAAACGGCGGCACAGTCCTGACCAAGAAATACTTTGAAGAGCAGTTGGAGCGCATCCGGGAGATTCGCATTTCGGAGCGCAACTTCTACCAGAAACTCACCGATATTTACGCTACTTCGCTGGATTATGACCGCAACGCGCTGACCACAAAAGAGTTCTTTGCAAAGGTGCAGAACAAGATGCACTATGCTGTGCATCGCCATACGGCGGCAGAGCTGATCTATGAGCGTGCCGATGCTGAAAAGCCGCACATGGGGCTTCACACATGGAAGGACGCTCCCAACGGCAAAATCAAAAAGAGCGATGTTTCGGTGGCGAAAAACTACCTGACTGAGGATGAAATGAAATCCATGGAACTGATCGTTTCGGCATACCTCGACCTTGCCGAGAACCGTGCCCGCCGTCATATCCCCATGACCATGGAGGACTGGGCTAAGCGGCTGGACATCTATTTGCAGGCAGATGATCTGGAAGTGCTGAAGGATGCAGGCAAAATCTCGGCACAGCTTGCAAAGATGCACGCCGAAACGGAGTTTGAAAAGTACCGTGTGGTGCAGGATCGCCTGTACCAGAGCGATTTTGACAGGTATTTGGAGGAAACTATTAGTACAGAGTGACCTAGGCGGAGGAGAAAAGCTGTGGCAAAAATCAGAGAAAACGAGCCGCTACCCCCACATACGAAATTGTCGTATGATGAATGTTACGCTAAGCTGATTTTGGAAAAATTCTTTCCGAACAAATATGAAAATCTACAATTAAGCGATAAGCCAGATTTGAGAGATTTGAAACATAATATTGGTATAGAAGTGACCTCTGTAATTCCAAAAGAAGAGCGAGAGGCATTAAACTTAGCGGCTATGATGCCGTATGTGAACGAACAATCCCAAGAGCGTAGACGCAAGAGATTGAAAAAAATGGGATATCGCTACACGAAGTATGGGATGGCACATCCATCTGAATCCTATATGTATGATGGCGATTTCAATGATGTAAATATAAAAGACACTCCTTGTAAAAGATTTCTTGAAGCATATGAAGAAAAAATAAGAAAACTAAATAGTGGCAATTATGCGGAATTAGAAGGATATGATTTGTATGTTTACTCGGAAGAAGTTATTGATAGTTGGATGATTCCAAAGCTCATACAGGCAGTAAACTCTATCAATGTAGGAGTAAAGAAATATAGATATATCTATTTCGTTACGCTATGTGAAATACTAGTGTTTGATACAGAACATGACGAATGCGCAGGAATTGATATAGCTGGCGGAAGAAAACTTGATGGATTGGGAGAAAAAGCAAGGAAGATAGTTGAGGCTGGTGAAAAAAGATGAGTAAACTGGATGAACTGATTCGGGAACTTTGCCCGGATGGTGTGGAAACATTTCCATTGGAAGAGTGCTGTAATATTCTTGATAAAAAACGTAAGCCTGTAACAAAAAACTCTCGCGAAAAGGGAGAATATCCCTATTATGGAGCTAATGGAGTACAGGATTACGTTTCTGATTATATTTTTAATGGAAAGTTTGTCTTAGTTGGAGAAGATGGTAGTGTAATAACAAAATCTGGCACACCTGTTGTGACATGGGCAGAAGGAAAAATTTGGGTTAATAATCACGCACATGTTATAGAAGAAAAGTCGGGGACAATGCTTCGGTACCTCTATTTTTATATTCAAACAATTGATGTTACTTCATTAATTCATGGAAATATCCCTAAACTTACGGGTAGGGATTTCCGGTCACTGAAAATTGCGCTTCCGCCGCTTGAAATTCAGCGTGAAATTGTCAGTATTTTAGACAATTTTACAAATCTTACAGCGGAACTTGCAGCGGAGTTTACAGCTCGCCAAAGGCAGTATGAGTTCTATCGGGATAAGCTATTGACTTTTGATGTCCTCAAGGAGGGGACGATTAACTTCTGCCAAAGAACACTTGGGGAAATGTTTGATTTCAGGAACGGCCTTAGCAAGGGCAAAGAGTTTTTTGGAAAGGGGACCCCATTTATTCGTTACACAGATGTTTACAATCATCGGACGCTTAGAAAAAAGGATATAACGGCACTGGTTGAGTGTACTGAAGATGAAAAGGAACGGTTAAAAGTATCAAGAGGGGATGTCCTTTTTACAAGAACATCCGAAACGGCGGAAGATATTGGATGGTCGTCTGTAATGCTTGATGATATGGATGATTGCGTCTTTAATGGCTTTACAATAAAGGCAACGCCGAAAACCAAAGAGCTTTTGCCCGAATACTGTGCTTATTGCTTTAGCACATCGGACTTTAGACAATATGTGACGAAACACTGTGCTTTTACAACACGAGCGTCCTTGACTGGAAACACGATTGCACAATATCGAATGACAATCCCGCCACTTGATATCCAAAGCCGTATTGTAAATGTGCTGGACAACTTTGAAAAGATTTGCTCCGACCTCAATATTGGCTTACCTGCTGAAATTGAAGCCCGGCAGAAGCAGTACGAGTATTACCGTGATAAACTCTTGACATTTGCAGAAACTGGTAACACAATTTTGAGCAGAGCAGAGCAGAGCAGAGCAGAGCAGAGCAGAGCAGAGCAGAGCAGAGCACTGATTAAGCTCATGCAGTATGTGTTTGGCTATGTGAGAATCTCTTTAGGTGATATTGGCTCTATCTGTATGTGTAAGCGTATTTTGAAGAGCCAGACAAATACGGTGAGCGGTGTTCCGTTCTATAAAATTGGAACCTTTGGAAAAGAAGCAGATGCCTATATTTCGCAGGAAACATTTAACGAATATCGGTCGAAGTATAATTTTCCGAAAAAAGGCGATGTGCTGATTTCTGCGGCGGGAACGATTGGCAGAACAGTTGTTTATGATGGGAAGCCTGCATACTTCCAAGATTCTAACATCGTTTGGATTGATAACGATGAAAGTATTGTTTTGAATAGCTATCTTCGCTACTGCTATGAACTGAAACCGTGGAAAGCATCTGAGGGTGGAACAATTCCGAGATTGTACAATGACAATATTGCAAAGGCTGTGATTGCAGTACCGTCTATTGAGGAACAGAAGTGCGTTGTTTCTATCCTTGATCGCTTTGATGCAATCTGCAATGATTTGACCAGCGGCCTGCCCGCGGAGATTGAGGCAAGGCAAAAGCAGTATGAGTACTATCGGGATAGGCTGTTGAGTTTTAAGGAGTTGAATTGATTGGAATATTCTGAAATGAGAGTGGATTTTCTTGGAGCAGCTAGAGTGATTGACAACTTTATAGGTGGTGTGATGGAGCCATATTCCTGTCTCTTATACACATCTGACGCTGCCGACGAACTCTAGGGTGTAG
>ERZ1027200.763-NODE-763-length-16185-cov-5.535400_pt1 | contig 16185 bp, 16 predicted proteins | sample MGYA00519271_ERZ1027200 | MGnify/ENA primary metagenome ERZ1027200 (study PRJEB26926, sample SAMN06164742) | human gut metagenome | biome: ENVO:00009003; feature: ENVO:2100002; material: ENVO:00002003 | host: Homo sapiens | place: USA | collected 2012 ...
GCATCGGAGAGCTATCCCGTACTGGAAAAATAACTCTTCAGGAGAACCGGAACTTTCCGGTTCTCCCTTTTTAAACCGAACGAAATGAAACGTTACCTACTCATCCTCTGCGCAACAGCCGGTCTGTACGCCTGTTCGCAGCCGGCGGCCGAAACGACGGACAAAGCCCGGTTCGTCCGCGCGGAACTCCACAACCCCTCGTCACGGTACGTCGTGGTGGTCTCGCACCGCGGAGACTGGCGCAACTGGCCCGAAAACTCCATCCCGGCGATCGAATCGGTGATCGGCATGGGGGTAGACATCATGGAGCTGGACCTCAAGCTCACCAAGGACAGCGTGCTGGTCCTGTGCCACGACAAGACGATCGACCGCACGACCAACGGCCGCGGCCGCGTGTGCGACATCACCTACGACTCGATCCGGCGCTGCGTGCTGAAAACCGGCCACGGCGTGAAGACCTCGCTCAAAATGCCGACCCTGCGCGAAGCGCTCGCCGTCTGCAAGGACCGCATCGCGGTGAATATCGACCAAGGCTACGAATATTACGACCTCGCGCTCGCCATCACCGAGGAGCTGGGCGTCACGGATCAGGTGCTCATCAAAGGCAAACGTCCGGTGGAGACCGTCTCTGCAAAATTCGCGGAATACGGACACAACATGATGTACATGCCGATCATCGACATCCTCAAGCCGCAGGGCAGGGAGCTTTTCGAGGAATACGCTTCGAAGGGCGTCGTCCCGCTGGCTTACGAAGTGTGCTGGGACGACTATACGCCCCAAGTCGAAGCCTGCATGCGGCAGGTCGTCGCAGGCGGTTCGAAACTGTGGGTCAATTCGCTCTGGGACTCGCTCTGCGGCGGTCTGAGCGACGACAAGGCCTTCACAGAATCGCCGGACGAGGTGTACGGCCGCCTGCTGGACATGGGCGCTTCGATCATCCAGACCGACCGGCCCGAACTGCTGATCCGCTACCTCGAAGCGCAGGGACGGCGCAAATAACCGAGCGACATGAACAAATTACTGATCTGCATGGCCGTCGCATGCGTGACGGCCGTCAACGCCGCGGCGCAGAGCTTCTCGGCCGCGACCTACAACATCCGCCAGCTCAACGCCAAGGACACGGCCGAGGGCAACGGCTGGGAGCGGCGTCTCCCGGTAATCTCGTCGCTGATCCGGTTCCACGACTTCGACATCTTCGGGGCGCAAGAGGTCTTCCACAGCCAGCTGCAGGGCATGCTCGCGGCGCTGCCCGGCTACGATTACGTCGGCGTCGGACGCGACGACGGGGCCGCGGGCGGCGAATACTCCGCGATCTTCTACAAGCGCGGCCGCTTCCGACTGCTCGATTCGGGCCATTTCTGGCTCTCCGAAGACCCCTCGAAGCCCGGCAAGGGCTGGGACGCCAAATACGTCCGCATCTGCACATGGGGCCGGTTCTATGACAGACAGAGCCGTCAGCGGTTCTGGTTCTTCACCACCCACACCGACCACCGCGGCGAACAGGCTCAGGCCGAGAGCTGCCGCCTGATACTGGCGAAGATCGAAGAGTTGTGCCGCGGCGAGCGGGTCATCCTCACGGGCGACTTCAACGTGGGCGAGACGAGCCGGAGCTACGCGATCCTGCGCGACTCCGGCATCCTGTCCGACACCTACGACACGGCCGAAATCCGCTATGCCGAAACAGGCACCGAAAACTGGTTCGACCCCGACATCAAGACCTTCCGCCGCATCGACTACCTCTTCGTAACGCCGGGCTTCCGGGTGCTCCGCTACGGAATCCTGACCGACACCTACCGTTCGGAAAACCCGGACGACGGGGAGCGGAAATTCCGGGCCCGGACTCCGTCGGACCACTTCCCCGTGCAGGTCGAACTGGAATTCACGAAGCGGTAACATTCCGATTAACCTGATAACGCAACCAACCTGCTTATGTCAATACTCTCATTTTTCAGAAAAAGCGCACCGGCGCCGCGTCTGCCGAAGGACGACGACGCCATGATGCGTCTCTACAAAAAACTCCGCTGGCAGAGCTTCATCGCCGGCACCGTCGGCTACAGTCTCTATTACGTCTGCCGCACGAGTCTCAACGTGGTGAAAAAGCCCATCCTCGAAAGCGGGGCGCTGGACGCCACGCAGCTGGGCGTCATCGGTTCGGCGCTGCTGTTCGCCTACGCCATCGGCAAATTCGTCAACGGATTTCTCTCCGACCACAGCAACATCAAACGCTTCATGGCCGCGGGTCTTGCGGTATCGGCGGTCGCCAACCTGCTGGTCGGCATCCTCGGCTTGGCCAACGGCGGCGGCATCGTCGGCAACATGGTGCTGTTCGTCGCCTTCGCCGTCATGTGGGGCGTCAACGGCTGGAGCCAGTCGATGGGCGCGCCCCCGGCCATCATCGCCCTCTCGCGGTGGTACCCGCTCAGCAAGCGGGGCACCTACTACGGATTCTTCAGCGCCAGCCACAACCTCGGCGAATTCCTGTCGTTCCTGTTCGTCGGCGCGGTCGTCGGCTTCTTCGGCTGGCAATGGGGATTCGTAGGCTCGTCGGTCGCCGGCGTGCTCGGCGTACTGACGATCGTACTGCTGATGCACGACACCCCCGAATCGAAGGGGCTGCCCCCGATCGAGGAGCTGACCGGCGAAGAGACTCCCGGCACGCCCCGCGACCACGGCAAAACTTCCGACCTGCAACGCTCCGTGATCCGCAATCCGCTGGTCTGGGTGCTGGCGCTCTCCAGCGCGTTCATGTATATCAGCCGCTATGCGATCAACGGCTGGGGCGTGCTTTTCCTGCAGGAGATCAAAGGCTATACGCTGGCCGCGGCCACGCAGGTCATTTCGGTCAATGCGCTCTGCGGCATCGTGGGCACGGTCTTTTCGGGCTGGCTCTCCGACGCCTTCTTCCACGGGCGGCGCAACGTGCTGGCCTTCGGCTTCGGCGTGCTGAACACCGTCGCGCTCTGCCTGTTCCTCTACTCCGGCGACGGGCTGATCGTCAATATCCTCAGCATGATTCTGTTCGGCGTGGCGATCGGCGTGCTGATCTGTTTTCTGGGCGGCCTGATGGCCATCGACATCGTACCGCGCGAAGCGACGGGCGCCGCGCTGGGAATCGTCGGCATGGCGAGCTACGTCGGCGCCGGCCTGCAGGACATCGTCAGCGGCTGGCTCATCAACTCCGGCAAAACGGAGCTGGACGGCGTGACGAGCTACAATTTCGACGCGGCGATCGTCTTCTGGATCGCCGCGTCGGCCGTATCGTTCATTCTGGCGCTCTTCGTCGCCAAACGCTCGCACCGGTAAGCCGCAGACAACTCATCCTCCGAATCAGGCTGCAAGAGATCCCTTGCAGCCTGATTTTTTTACCCCACGCCTCCCTTTTCCGCACTTTCGCCGGCATAGGGCCGATCGTTCAATTTATAAATTCTATGCGTTGATTTTTAGAAACATCCGGTTCGTTGAATTTATTTGCACGTAAGAAATCCGCGCTGTTTCTTTGCTTTCGGAACAGAAAAACAGCTCCATTTTTCAGTCAAACTAAAAACGCAACAAAGATGAAGAAAATCATTATCGTACTGCTTGCAGCAGCTGCAAGCTTTACGGCGGCCGACAAAGCTTCGGCGCAGGAGAAAGGTTTGTGGATCGGCGGCAAGCTGGGCTACTGGCACGACAAGACGGAAGGCGTCAAAACCGATTCGTTCTCGATCGCTCCCGAAGCGGGCTACGATTTCAACAAGAGATGGTCGGTGGGCGTGGCGCTCGGTTACGAGTACCTGAAAGTAAAGGACGGCGGCAGCGCCAACGTCTTCACGGCGTCGCCCTATGCCCGTTACAAATATTATAACAAGGGGATTCTGTCGCTCTTCCTCGACGGCGGCGTAGGCTTCGCCTGCTGCGACCACGAGGGCTTTCAGGCCGGTATTACACCGGGACTGAGCGTGAAGATCAACGAGCACTTCAGCTTCCTGACGCAGGTCGGCTTCCTCGGCTACCGCAAGGACTACTTCAACGGCGGCAGCGGCGAGGCCTTCGGCCTGAAACTCTCCTCGTCCGATCTGAAATTCGGATTCTACTACAAATTCTAACCGACAACGAGGATATTCACGCCGCGCCGGTCCCGCTGGCGCGGCGTTTTTTTGACAACACGAATCCGCTGCACATACGCGCATGCCCATCGGACCTCAGCCGTCGGTTCACCGTGCAGTCTACCCGTTCCACGCAAACCTCATGGGAAGCCCCTCCGCCGAGGGCATGAAAAAAGACAGCCGCACTCCTGCAACTGTCTGATTTTCATTGGTGGGAACATGCGGATTTGAACCGCAGACCTCCTGCTTGTCGAGCAGGCGCTCTAAACCAACTGAGCTATGCTCCCAGAATTTTTCCGCATAAAAAAACCATCCTCTTGGATGGTTTCAACTTAGTGGGAGCTGAGGGATTCGAACCCCCGACCCTCTGCTTGTAAGGCAGACGCTCTGAACCAGCTGAGCTAAGCTCCCGTTAAAAATGGCTTGGGACTGCAAAGGTAATTCAATTTTCAGGAACTCCAAATTTTTCAGCAAAATTTTTCACTCTCTTTTCATCACCTCTTTGCAGGCGTTTTTGAAAGAACCTTACGCAACCCTCGCGCATCTGCGCCTGAACAAGGACTTGAACCTAGGACCCCATGATTAACAGTCATGTGCTCTAACCAACTGAGCTATTCAGGCATTCGAAACTCGTTGTTTAACCGTTTCGGAGTGCAAATATATAGCAAAATTTCATTCCCGCAAAATTATTGCACGATTTTTTCACAAAAAATGTACCTTTGCAAAACCGACATCCATACGCACCATGACGATACGACGACATATCTCACTCATAATCTTGGCCCTTTGCGCCTTGACGGCGCCGGCGCACGCCCAGTTGATTTTCACCCCCGATTCATGGGACTTCGGCACGATTTCCGAAACCGAGGGCCGCGTAAGCCACACGTTCACGGGCGAGAACCGCTCCGACAAACCCGTCGTGATCCTCGACGTGGTGACCACCTGCGGCTGCACGGTGCCCGAATTCACCAAACGGCCGATCCGTCCGGGCGAGAAAACGACAATCAAAGTAACGTTCGACCCGACCAACCGCCCCGGCGCCTTCACCAAAGAGCTGGGCGTCTACTCCTCCGAGCGGCGCAAGATCGCAACGCTCACCGTGCGCGGCTCCGTCACTCCGCGCACCAAAACCACCGAAGAGCTCTATCCGGTCGATGCGGGCGGCGGTCTGCGGCTTGCTTCGACGCTCTGCACCTTCTCCTATATCCGCGAGGGACAGCAGGTCCAGTCTGCCATCGGCTGCATCAACACGTCGAACCGCCCGGTCCGTCTGGAACTGCATCCCAAGGAGTCGAGCGGCCTGCTCGCCGCCGACTACCCGCGCGAACTCGCCCCCGGCCAGACCGCCGAAATCAACCTCATGTACCTCAACCCGGAGGGCGCACCCCGCTACGGTTCGCTGCGCGACGCGCTGGAGGTGCGGGCCGACGGCCGCGGCAACGGAACGCTGATCGTGGCCCACGGCATCGGCATCGACAAGTCCCCGGCCGACGCCCGACGGACGCCGAAAGTGCAGATAACCGAAAATATTATTAAATTTGGCCCGGTAAAACACAACGCCCCCCAACAGCAGCGCACCTTCACGCTCACCAACACGGGCGACGGCGAGCTGATCGTCCGCGCCGTGGAGACGGGCGGCAAGGTCGCGACGACGCTCACGCCGGGACAGCGCATCCCTGCCGGCAGTTCGTTCACGGCCAAGGCGACGCTCGACCCCGGCAGGCAGGAATACGGCGTAGTGACCGATTTCGTGACGATCATAACCAACGATCCCACGCGCCCGATGCGGCGGCTGCGGGCGACGGCGATCGTCGAAGACTAAAGATACGACAATGCGGCTTTACCGCGCAGGCGGATAAAAGCCGGAAACCCATTTATAAATGTACCCGATACTTGAAAAAAGACTCCTCGCAGAGGGCATCTGGCTGATGAAAATCCTCGCACCGCGCGTCGCACGCTCGGCCCGGCCGGGACAGTTCATCATCGTCCGCGCCGACGAACACGGCGAACGCATTCCGCTCACGATCTCCGACTTCGACGCCGAAGAGGGCAGCGTCACCATCGTAACGCAGGCCATCGGCGCTTCGACGCGCAAAATCTGTTCGCTCGAAGCGGGCGAAGCGTTCGCCGACTTCGCAGGCCCGCTCGGCCACCCCTCCGAATTCGTCGAAATGCCGCTCGACGAACTCCGCAAGCGGCATTACCTCTTCGTCGCAGGCGGCGTGGGCACCGCCCCGGTCTATCCTCAGGTCAAATGGCTCAAGGAACACGGCGTCAAGGCCGACGTGATCATCGGCGCCAAGACCCGCGACATGCTCATTTACACCGACGCGATGCGCGCCGTGGCCGAAAACCTCCATATCGCCACCGACGACGGCTCCGAAGGCTTCAAAGGGCTTGTTACGCAGGTGATCGACGAACTGATCGGAAAGCAGGGCCGACATTACGACGAATGCGTGGCCATCGGTCCGATGATCATGATGAAGTTCGTGGCCCTCACGACGAAGAAATACGCGCTGAAAACGACCGTCTCGCTCAATGCGCTGATGGTCGACGGAACGGGCATGTGCGGGGCCTGCCGCGTGACGGTGGCAGGCAGGACGCGCTTCACATGCGTCGAAGGCCCCGAATTCGACGGCCACGAAGTCGATTTCGACGAAGCGATGCGCCGTCAGGGCATGTACCGCACGCAGGAACAGCGCGCCGCGGCCATCGAAGCCGAGCGTCAAGCCGGACACCAATGTAAAATAGGACTGGACAAATAAACGCACGGCGGAGCCGGCACGCCGCTCCGCCTACACCCCCAAAAGCATACGACTACAATGGCAAACAAGATACCGCGCGTCCCCGTGCGCGAACAAGACCCGAAAGTACGTGCGACCAACTTCGAGGAGGTCTGCTACGGCTACGACCTCGAAGAGGCGGCGCTCGAAGCGTCGCGCTGCCTGCAATGCAAGAATCCCCGCTGCGTAGCGGCCTGCCCGGTCAATATCCGCATCCCGGACTTTATCGGAGCCTTGCACAGGGGCGAGCTGCAGCAAGCGGCCGACATCATCGCCGAAGACAGTTCGCTGCCTTCGATCTGCGGCCGTGTCTGCCCGCAGGAATCGCAGTGCGAAGGCTCCTGCATTCTGGGCATCAAGAGCGAACCGGTCGCCATCGGCAAACTCGAACGTTTCGTAGGCGACTGGAAACTCGAACACGGCGCCGCGGCGTCCCGCACCGCACCGCGCAACGGCCGCAGGGTCGCCGTCATCGGCAGCGGCCCGGCAGGACTGGCCTGCGCCAGCGACCTTGCGAAAATGGGTTACGGAGTCAAGATATTCGAAGCCCTGCACAAGGTGGGAGGCGTACTGGTCTACGGCATTCCCGAATTCCGTCTGCCCAAACAGCGCATCGTGGCGCGCGAGATCGCCGAAGTCGAGCGGCTCGGCGTGGAGATCGAAACCGATGTCATCGTGGGCCGCACCGTCACCGTCGATTCGCTGCTCGGCGAGGAGGGGTACGACGCCGTATTCATCGGCTCCGGCGCGGGACTTCCCCGCTTCATGGGCATTCCGGGCGAGAACCTCAACGGCGTGGTTTCGGCCAACGAATTCCTGACGCGCGCCAACCTGATGCGCGCCTACGACGACACGTACGACACCCCGATCTACGTCGGCAAGCGTGTGGTCGTGGTCGGCGGCGGCAACGTGGCGATGGATGCCGTGCGCACGGCCAAACGGCTGGGCGCCGAGGCGACGATCGTCTACCGCCGCAGCGAAAAGGAGCTTCCGGCACGTGTCGAGGAGGTCCATCACGCCAAGCAGGAGGGCATCTGCTTCCGCATGCTCACCAACCCCGCGGAGGTCCTCGGCGACGAGCGCGGCTGGGTCACCGGCATCCGGTGCGTGGAGATGGAGCTGGGCGAACCCGACCAGAGCGGCCGCCGCTCGCCCGTGGTGAAGCCCGGCTCGGAATTCGACATCGCCTGCGACGTGGTCATCATGGCGCTGGGCACCTCGCCCAATCCCCTGCTGGCCGCCACGACCGCAGGACTGGAGACCGACCGCCGCGGCTGCATCACGGCCGACGGGCAGGGCGCCACGTCGCGCGAAGGAGTCTTCGCGGGCGGCGACGCCGTAACCGGCGCCGCGACCGTCATCCTCGCCATGGGCGCAGGCCGCACGGCGGCACGGGCCATCGACGAATACATCAGAAAGCGTTAAACATAAATATCTCACAAGCAATGAAAAGCATCAAGATCATGGCCGCCGCCATCGCTTTGTGCGGCATGACTGCCTGCGGCGACAACACGCCCAAAACCTTTACCGGCTTCATCTCCGATGCGTCGATGAACACCGTAACCGTCGAGAACGCCGAAGGGACCTTCACCTTCTCGACTATGGACGCCGACAAGAGCGAAGCCAACGGCCTGCTGCTCGGCGCCCCGGTCGTCGTGGACTACAAAGGCAAGCTGGAGGACGGCGCCGCAGCCGCTAAAGTCGCCACCGACCCGACCTATGCCGAAGCCGTCGGCAAGTGGACCATGCCCGCCCCCATCGACCCCGAAGGCGTAATGGGCATCGACATCCTGATCGAAGGTCAGGCCCAGTCGATCAACATGGCCACGCTGCGCTACACCTCGTGGGAGCTGCAGGGCGAAGCCGGCAAAATCCTGCTCAAAGGCCAAAGCGTCGGCAACGGCCAGACCATCGACTTCACCGAGACGGGTATCATCGCCAAGGACGCCGACGGCGTATACACGCTGACCATCGAGGGCAACAAGACGGTTTACACCAAAGCAACCAAATAGCAAGGCCGCTTTGCGCAGCCAAAGCATATCCCCGGCCCCGAAAAGGCCGGGGATTTTTCACGCGTCCCGACGGCGGCCGCAATTTGGCGAACCGATTTAAATTCTTAAATTTGTATCCGTCAATTCTACCTAAGCCATGACTAAATTCCTTGCGGGAGCCTTCCTGCTCCTCTTTTCTTTTACGGCCGCAGCCCAGACACCCGAAGACTCGGTCGCTTTCGCCGGCGCCCGCTGGCAGATCACGCCCCTCGCGGCAGGCGCCGAATGCCGCCGCGCCCAGATCGACATGTTCGATTCGCGGCAGACCGTCTCGGTGGTCGCCTACCCCGCCCGTAATTTCACGACGGAAATCATACAGCTCGACGGCAAAGCATCCCCCACGAGCGAGCTGGGCAAAGCCACCGGAGCCGACGCCGCCCTGAACGGCAGCTACTTCAACATGAAGACGCTCGCCCCCGTAACCTTCGTACTGATCGACAAGCAGATTCTGGGCCGGACAACTCCCGGTGAGACGATGCGCACCAACGGCGTCATCGCTTTGCGCGACAAACGCGGCCGCAAAATGGACATTCTCCGTTGCGACACGACCCAATACTCCCGCATCGCCCGCCGTTACCGCTCGGCGCTGGCCGCAGGTCCGGTGCTGGTCCGCGACGGCCGGAGCGTCGAATACGACTCCGAAGACAGCTTCTACGCCCGCCGCCACCCCCGCACGCTGATCGGCAAACGGGCCGACGGCACGGTCGTCATGGCCGTCATCGACGGCCGCTTCAAGGGCGAAGCCGACGGCGCAACCATCGCCGAGACAGCCTACATCGCCCGTCAGCTGGGACTGGTCGATGCACTGAACCTCGACGGCGGCGGTTCCTCGACGCTCTGGACGGCTCAGGAAGGCGTCCTCAACCACCCCTACGACAACAAACGCTTCGACCACGAAGGCGAGCGCGGCGTTCCCAACTGCATCGTGATCCGCTGCAACAAATAGCGCCGGGAAACCACCGCCCCTCCGGCGGGAAACGCAGTGCCGGAAACACAAACCGGACAAAGCCGGTAAAAAGACCCGAACCGGTCCGAACAGCCGGTCTCAAAAGCCGGAAAAACAGCCGGTCCAAACAGCCGATAAAAAACGCGTCCACGCGACAAAGCCCGCCGGCTCCGCCGCGGCACGCGCCCGGACACGAAAAAAGCCCCGGAAATTCCGGGGCTTTTCATATTCAGTCCTATTGTCATTTGCCGACGATCTCCTCGACCCGCTCCACGATCATGGCGGGCGTCACGGCATGCAGACAACGGTAATCTCCGTAACGGCACGGCTTATTTCCGAAGACCGAGCACGGGCGGCACTCCATATCGGCCTGCACGATGCCGCGCGGATCGCAGCCGTAACCGAAGAATCCCAGACCGGGATGCGTCGCTCCCCATACCGACACCACGGGCGTCGCCACGAGCGACGCCAAATGCATGACCAGCGAATCCATCGACACCACACAGTCCAGATTGGCGATCAGATCGATCTCTCCCGCCATCTTAACCCGTCCGAACAGCGCCGTGACGTTGGGATAAAGGCGCTCCATCTCCTGCGCGAACTCCGCCTCGACACCCCCGCCGCTATGGATGAAAACCCGGTCGTAACGCCCGGCAAGCAGGCGTACCGCCTCGCGGGCCAACGGTTCGGGATAGGTCTTGCCCTGCTGCGCCGAGAAAGGGGCGAAACCGATCCACGTCCCCGTCTTTTCACCCATCGGACTGGGATGCTCGCGCCGCACGGCCGGCTTCGGATCGTCGAACACGAATCCCAGCTTCCGGAATACGTCGCAATAGCGGACGACGGTATGTTTCGCAGGATTGACACCCCGGCCGCCGCGCCGGATAAATTCGCCCTTCTCATCCCGGCCCTTCTCGATGGCCGCGAAGGGAATGCCGTGCAGCCGCAAAGCCGTGCGGAACGTCACCGAACGCAGCACGCCGTGCACGTCGGCCACGGCATCCGCCCCCAGCCGCCGCGCTTGGGCGGCCAGCCGCCATATGCCGCACAGCGAATGGTGGGCGCCCTTGACATCGACGTCCAGAAAACCGACGTCGAGGCCCGTGAAAAAGGCCCGGAACAGCGGTCGCGTGGCAACCGTGACCTGCAGATCGGGATATGCCCGCTTCAAGGCCCGCAGCGCATGCGCGAGCATCGCCACGTCCCCCATCGCCGAGGTCCGGTACACGATCAGATGACGCGGAAGCTTCTTACTTTTTCTGACCATAAAGAACCGGGTTCAACGCCGGATCATTATACATTTTCATCTGTTTGTAGGTCTTCATGTACTTGCGGCCCGCCTCGATGTCCTCGATCAGCTCTTCGATCGCTTTCGAAAGATCCGCCTGCTGCGCCAGCAGCACGTCGAGCTTCTTCCGGCACGCCGCGCGGTGGGCGTCGTCCACATCGGTACGCTCCGTCTCGCAGGCCATGTGGTAAATCTTGAGCGCCAGAATCGACAGCCGGTCGATGGCCCACGCCGGGGTCTCGGTATTGAGCCGAGCGCCGGGCAGGGGTTCTATCTCCCTGTATTTGTCGAGCAGGTACGAATCGACGTACTCCACCATGTCCGTACGCTCCTGATTGGACTTGTCGATGCGCCGTTTGATGGCCAGCGCGGCCACGGGGTCGATCTGCGGATCGCGGATGATATCCTCAAGATGCCACTGCACGGTGTCGATCCAGTTCTTGTGATAGAGCAGGTGATCGATCGTTCCCGGCTCATAGGGATTCTCGACGGGGCGGTCCACATCGTCCCAGCGGTGATACTCTTCGATAACCCGGTTGAAAATGCGGTTTGCGTTTTCGGTAAACATAGTTCAGCGATATATTTTAATTGTAATTTTCGTGGGAAAATTATACCTTTGTCCGTATAAGATTAAACAAAGATAATGAATTTTTCCAAAAATGCAATACTGCTCGCTGGAATCCTCCTGACGGCATTCGGAAGCCTGCGGGCGCAGGTCCGCCAGACCCGCGAGGAGTATATCGACCGTTATAAATCCATCGCCGTGGCCCATATGGAACGTTACGGCATCCCGGCCAGCATCACCATGGCGCAGGGCATCCTCGAATCCGACTGCGGCAACAGCCGTCTCTCGCTGATGTCCAACAACCACTTCGGCATCAAGTGCAAACGCAACTGGACGGGCGAAAAAGTCTACCACGACGACGATGCCAAAGGCGAGTGCTTCCGCAGCTATCCCACGGTCGAAGCCTCGTACCAAGACCATGCCGAATTCCTTGACTCGCAGCCCCGCTACGACTCGCTGTTCGCCTACTCCCCGACCGACTACAAAAGCTGGGCGCGGGGACTGAAGGCCGCCGGCTACGCCACGGCGCCCGACTATGCGCAGCGGCTCTGCCGCATCATCGAGGAGGCCCAGCTCTTCCTGCTGGACCAACCCGACGGCGAGCGGCTCTACGCTTCGCGTTCGGGCCGCAAGATCACCGATCCCGAAGGCTGGTTCACCGACCAGACCAGCATGGAGCGCACGGCCGACGCATCGCCGGCCGTCGATCCGGACAACTACCGCGTGACGATCAACGCCCACAACGGCTACAACGTCTATGCGACCAACGGCGTGCACTACGTGCTGGCCAAGGAGGGCGACACGTTCGAGAACATCGGGAAGAAATTCCGCATTTCGGCACGCAATCTGCGCAAATTCAACGATCTGAAGGACAAGAAGGCCCAGCCGATGCCCCACGAGGTGGTCTACATCGAACGCAAGAAAAAACGCTGGGAGGGCAACGCCCACACCCACACCTGCCGTCAGGGCGAAACGGCCTACGCCGTGGGGCAGTCGTACGCCATCCGCACCCGCTCGATCGAGAAGCTCAACAAGCTCAGGCCGGGCGACACGCTCGAACAGGGCCGCCAGATACGTATAAAATAAAACACACGATACAGCATGGAAACCACACCGCTAAGAAGCAAGATCCTCGATACGATCATCCGCAAATCGACGCTCAAGCAACGGATTTTCGACAACACCTTCTCGGCCTTCAACGAGCTGAAGGAGACGCTGCTCGAAATGGCCTCGGAGCTGGACGACGAGCTGGACGGCAAACTCGACCGCCGCGTGCGGCTCGAATACCGCGACCGCGGCAAGTTCGAAGCCCAGCTGCAGGTGGCCAACGACATCCTGATATTCCAGATGCACACCGACATCTTCGAATTCGCCGCCGACCACCCGATCTGGCAGAATCCCTATGTGCAGGGCGACCGCGAAAACTCCTACTGCGGCCTGATCAACATCTACAACTTCCTCTCCGACTCGTTCAAATTCAACCGCAACGCCGACGAAGGCTACCTCATCGGCCGCATCTTCATCAACCGCGAACGCCGCTACTTCGTCGAGGGCAAACAGCAGACCTCGATGCGGGCCGCGGAGTTCGGCAAAAGCGAAATCGGCCGTGACGCGCTCATCGCCATCCTCGAAGAGGCGATCTGGTTCGCCCTGAACTTCGACCTGCTGATGCCGCCTTACGAGGACAACAAGCGCGTGACGGTCGATCAGTTCAACACCAAGATGGACAACTCGAAATTCGTCACGGGCAAGCGGCTCGGCTACGATTTCGAAGTGGAGGACATTTAAAACGGAATTTACATTGAAAGCATCGTTAATTACGCTCCTTGCGGCCGCACTGCTCGGAGCGGGCATCGTACAGGCCCAGAACGAATACGCCGAAATCGCCCGACTGCGGGGCATGAACCAGACCGTCCGCGGCATCCGCTCGATGGCCGACGGCGAGCACTACACCACGCTCGAAGGCAGCAACATCATCCGCCACAGCTACGCCGCGGCGGGACCGGGCGAGCGGATGCTCCCTTCGTCCGCGGCCAACCTGACGATCACCGACTACTCCTTCTCGCCCGACGAGCGGCAGATACTGATCGCTTCGGGCTCGAAGCCGATCTACCGCCACTCCTATACGACCAGCTATTTTCTGGCCGCGGACAACAGCCTGACGCCCGTACTCCGGGAGGCCGAAGCCCCGCGCGACGCTTCGTTCTCGCCCGACAGCAGACTGATCGCCTATTCGGACCGCAACGACCTTTACGTTTACGACACCGCCGCCCGGCAGACGCGCCGCATCACCGACGACGGAGCGTGGAATTCGGTCATCAACGGCACGACCGACTGGGTTTACGAGGAGGAGTTCGGCTTCACGAAAGCCTATGCCTTTTCGCCCGACAGCCGCCGCATCGCCTACCTGCGCTTCGACGAATCTCAGGTGCCCCTGATGGAGATGATGCGCTTCGACGGCAAGCTCTACAATCAGGCCTACTCGTTCAAATACCCCAAGGCCGGCGAACGCAATTCGACGGTCGAAGTGTGGGTCTGCGACCTCGCGACCGGCGCCAAAGAGCGCATCGACACGGGCCGCGAAACCGACCAGTACATCCCCCGCATCGGCTGGACCCCCGACGGGCGGCTCTACTTCTTCCGGCTCAACCGCCGCCAGAACACCTTCGAGGTGATTCTCTGCGAGCCTAACGGCGCCCAGCGGACGATCTACGACGAACGTTCGCAGCAGTACGTCGAGCGCGTGGACGACTCCTCGCTCACGTTCGTGGACAAAGACCGCTTCCTCGTACGGCAGGAGAGCCACACGGGATACATGCACCTCTACCTCTACAGCATCCGCCGGGGTTTCCTCGCGCAGGTGACCAAGGGCGACTGGGAGGTGACCGACGTCGCGGGCAGCGACGGCAAGCGCGTGTGGTACCTCTCGACCGAGACCTCCCCCCTGCGCCGCAACCTCTACAGCGTACGGCTCGACGGCACGCAGAAACGCCGCCTGACCACGGGCGAAGGCTTCTATACGATCGCACCGAGCGCCGGCATGAAATACTACATTTCGACCTTCTCCAACGCCGCGACCCCCAACCGGGTCGAGATCTGCGACGGCGAGGGCAACCCGGTCCGCCTGCTGGCCGACAGCAAGGCCCTGCGCGATGAGCTGGCCGCCGCGAACCGCCCGCAGAAGGAGTTCTTCCCCTTCGCCACCGAGCGCGGCGACACGCTCAACGCCTACATCGTCAAGCCCCGCGGCTTCGACCCTTCGCAACGCTACCCCGTCCTGCTGACGCAGTATTCGGGTCCCGGTTCGCAGTCGGTGCGCGACCGCTGGTCGCTCGACTGGGAGGACGCGCTGGCCGACAAGGGCTATATCGTGGTCTGCGCCGACGGACGCGGCACGGGTTTCCGGGGCGAGAAATTCAAGAAACAGACCTACGGACGGCTGGGCGCGCTCGAAGTCGAGGATCAGCTCTCGCTGGCCCGCTACATGGCGGCGCAGCCCTATGCCGACCCGGCGCGCATCGGCATCTACGGCTGGTCGTACGGCGGATTCATGGCCCTGAGCTGCGCGCTCAAAGGGCACGGACTGTTCAAAATGGCAATCGCCGTGGCGCCCGTCACTTCGTGGCGCTACTACGACTCGATCTACACCGAAATCTACAACAACCTGCCGCAGTACAACGCTTCGGGTTACGACGACAACTCGCCGCTCAACTTCGCCCGGATGCTCGACGACACCAAGACCCGCCTGCTGATCATCCACGGCACGGCCGACGACAACGTCCACTTCCAGAACACCGTCGAGATGACCCGCGCCCTGAACCGCTGCGGCAAGCAGTACGACATGATGGTCTACCCCGACCAGAACCACTCGATGCAGCCCCACGACACGGCGAACGTACGGCAGAAAATGATCCGCTACACGCTGGACAACCTTTAAAACGAGACGATATGGAACGGATGCTCTTCATCGAAACACCCGTCGGAAAACTCGGCATCACGGCTTCGGACGAAGCCGTCACCCGCATCTTCTTCGGCCGCGAATACCGCAACCGGCGCAGACCGCGCAACGCACCGGAGACGTGTACGCCGGAAACGGCCGGTCCCCTGCTCCTGCAGGCGGCGGCCGAGCTGGCCGAATACTTCGCAGGAACGCGCCGCGAGTTCACCCTCCCGCTGGCGCCCGCCGGCACTCCGTTCCAGCAAGCCGTGTGGGAGGCCCTGAGGACGATCCCTTATGGCGAGACCCGCACCTACGGCCAGATCGCGGCGCAGATCGGCCGCCCGACGGCCTGCCGCGCGGTAGGCATGGCCAACAACCGCAACCCGATCGCCATCGTCGTCCCCTGCCACCGCGTGGTCGGCAGCACGGGCGCACTGGTCGGCTATGCCGGAGGTCTGGGCGTGAAAACCCACCTGCTGAATCTCGAAAAAGCCCACGAAGACTGACGGCGCGACGGCCCCGGACAA
>ERZ1027200.768-NODE-768-length-16159-cov-22.283718_pt1 | contig 16159 bp, 11 predicted proteins | sample MGYA00519271_ERZ1027200 | MGnify/ENA primary metagenome ERZ1027200 (study PRJEB26926, sample SAMN06164742) | human gut metagenome | biome: ENVO:00009003; feature: ENVO:2100002; material: ENVO:00002003 | host: Homo sapiens | place: USA | collected 2012 ...
GCACCCGCCCCGGCGGAGACGGCGGCCTCTGCGGCCAAGCCCGCCAAAAGCCGCGGCCGCAGACTGTGGGACGACTACGGCTACCTGCTGGTGACGCTGGCGGCGGTATTCGTGCTGTTCAAGGTGCTGCTGCAGCTGGCCTATGTGCCCAGCGGCTCCATGGAGACCACCATCCCCACCAAGTGCCTGCTGATCGGCTGGCGGCTGCCCTATGTGGTGTCCGATCCGGTGCCGGAGCGCGGCGACATCGTCACCTTCTGGGACGAGGAGCTGAACAAGGTCCTGGTGAAGCGCGTCGTCGGCCTGCCCGGCGAGACGATCTCCTTCGAGAACGGCTATACCTACGTCAACGGCGAGAAGCTGGACGAGAGCTATTTGCCCACCCAGGGCATCACCACCCTGCCGGACAGCATGGCCGAAAAGACCTTCACCGTGCCGGAGGGCTGTATGTTCGTCATGGGCGACAACCGCACCGGCTCCAACGACAGCCGCCTGCTGGGCGAGCCCTATATTCCGATAGAGGCCGTCCAGGCGCGGATGCTGGTGGCCATCTCCGTTGGCAGTGACCAGAGCTGGCAGGGCATCCGCTGGATCGGCTGAGAAGGGAGACGGGGAGACATGGAAAGAAGACGTTTCAGCGGCGTCATGCTGCTGTTCATCGTGCTGGCGGTGGTGCTCATCACCCAGGTGGTGGGTAACCTCGGCCGTTCCGGCGACGTGAGCTACAGCGATATGCGCGCCTATTTCACGGCGGAGAAGGTCAAGTCCTTCACCGCCACCGACACGCGCCTGGTGGCTAAGCTGCAGGACGGCTCCAGCGTCAGCTGCGCCCTCCACAGCTTCGACACGTTTTATAACGACATGAACGATCTGGTGGTGTCCCAGGCGGAAAAGGGGGTCATCACCAGCTATGACTACGCCGCCGGCAGCGAGAACGGCTGGCTGCGTACCCTGCTGCCCTATGTGTTGGCGGCCATGGCCTTCATCCTGCTGATGAACCTGATCGCCCGTATGGGCGGCCTGGGCGGCGGCGCCGTCAACGATAAAATGGCCCGCTTCGGCGAGGCCCGTATCCAGGATATCCCCTCTGACGGCAAGAAGGTCACGTTCAAGGACGTGGCCGGTGCCGATGAGGAGAAGGAGGAGCTGGAGGAGATCGTCCAGTTTCTGCGCGATCCCCAGCGCTATACCGAGCTGGGCGCGCATATTCCCAAGGGCGTGCTGCTGGTGGGCCCTCCGGGCACCGGCAAGACGCTGCTGGCCAAGGCCGTGGCCGGCGAGGCGGACACCGCCTTCCTCTCCATTTCCGGCTCCGATTTTGTGGAGATGTATGTGGGCGTGGGTGCCAGCCGCGTCCGTGACCTGTTCGAGCAGGCCAAGAAGCAGGCTCCGGCCATCGTCTTCATCGATGAGATCGACGCCGTGGGCCGTCAGCGCGGCAGCGGTCTGGGCGGCGGCCATGACGAGCGCGAGCAGACCCTGAACCAGCTGCTGGTGGAGATGGACGGCTTCGCCGCCAACGAGGGCGTGGTGGTCCTGGCGGCCACCAACCGCGTGGACATTCTGGACCCGGCGCTGCTGCGCCCCGGCCGGTTCGACCGCCAGGTGTTCGTGGGCCTGCCGGATATCAAGGGCCGCGAGGAGATACTGAAGATACACGCCAAGGGCAAGCCCCTGGCGGAGGATGTGGACCTGGGCTCCGTGGCCCGCGCTACCTCCGGCTTTACCGGTGCGGATCTGGAGAACCTGCTGAACGAGGCGGCGCTGCTGACCGGCCGCCGCGGCCAGCGCTTCATCACCGAGGAGGCCATCCACCAGTCTGTCATCAAGGTCATCGCCGGCCCGGAGAAGCACAGCCGCGTAGTGCCCGAGGCCGAGCGTCGGCTCACTGCCTATCACGAGGCCGGCCACGCCGTGGTCATGCAGGCCCTGCCGGATCTGGACCCCGTACACCAGATCACCATCGTTCCCCGCGGTCAGGCCGGCGGCATGACCATCTATCTGCCGGAGGAGGACCGTTCCTACCTGTCCCGCCGCTATATGCTGGACCGGGTGGCCGGCCTGCTGGGCGGCCGCGCCGCCGAGGAGATGATGCTGGGCGATATCTCCACCGGTGCTTCCAGCGACATCCAGCGGGCCACAGCCATCGCCCGCAAGATGGTAGGCACCTACGGTATGTCGTCCAGGCTGGGCAACGTGGCCTTTGACGCCGGCACCGACGAGGTGTTCATCGGCAAGTCCATGGCCCACACTCGCCCCTACTCCGAAAAGACGGCGGCGGAGATGGACGCGGAGATCCGCGCCATCATCGACGAGGCTTACGAAAAATGCCGTGAGATACTGGCTCGGTACAAGACGGAGCTGACGGCGGTGGCGGAGTACCTGCTGGAGCACGAGACCATGGACGGCGATACGTTCAAGACATATTTCACGCAAAGCGGCGAAAGCCGTCAGTGAGAGTGATATAACGATATGCGGAACCGGCAGGCGCATCTGCGCCCGCCGGTTTTTGCACAAAAAGCGACATCGGTTTTGTGCACAATGACGGAACAGACCGTCCGCCATAGGGAGACAATCAAGGGGGAAAGTTTACCAACACAGGGCGTTTGTCCTCTGAACAAGGACATACTGGCGATCATTACGGATTATTAACGCCATGTCGCTGATGCAAAAGCTGTGATTTTTAGAGGTTGTTACAATTGTTTTTGCCAAATATTTTCGCTAAAATACACATATTCTGTGAGCGGTCGACAGACTTGACCGCTGCAAGGTGAATTTAGGAGGAATTACCATGAAAAAGTTTTTAGCAATGATGCTGGCGCTGGTCATGGCTCTGTCTCTGGTGGCCTGCGGTGAGAAGGGCGACAGTCAGAAGGGTGATGATTCCGCTTCCGGCGACAAGGTCGTTAAGATCGGCGTGTTTGAGCCCACTTCCGGTCAGAACGGCGGCGGCGGCAAGAAGGAGATCCTGGGTATTGAGTATGCCCACTCCCTGAAGCCCACCGTTACCATCAACGGCGAGGAGTACAGTGTGCAGTTGGTCTATGCGGACAATGCTTCCGACCAGGCTAAGGCACCCACTGCCGCGCAGACCCTGATTTCCCAGGGTGTGTCTGTGGTGATCGGTACATATGGTTCTGCTTGCGCGATTGCTGCCGGCCCTCTGTTCGAGAGCGCTAAGATCCCTGCCATCGGCACTTCCTGCACCAACCCCCAGGTGACTGCGGGCAATGACTACTACTTCCGTGTCGGCTACATTGATCCGTTCCAGGGCGCTGTGATGGCCAACTTTGCGTTCAATGAGAAGGGTAGCAGCAACTGTGCCCTGATCATCGAGTCCGGCGATGACTACTCCGCTGGTTTCGGCAACTACTTCCGTCAGGAGATGGAGCGTCTGGGCGGCAAGGCTACCACTCTGGAGTTCCAGAAGGGCGAGGCTGACTTCTCCACTATCATGGCTTCCATCAAGTCCGAGGGTTACGACGGCATCTTTGCTCCTGTTTCCATCGAGACCGCGGCTATGATTATCTCTCAGGCCCGCGATGCCGGCATCACCTGCCCCATCATGGCTGGCGACACCTGGGATGACATCTCCATCGCCCAGCGTACCGGCAGCAAGGCTACCGATATTTACTTCTCCGCTTTCTTCGATGCCGCCGATACTACCAATGAGGCCGGTAAGGCTTTCGTGGACGGTTTCACCAAGTGGGTGGCTGAGGATGCGACCCGCGTGGAGAACAACGGCGGTGTGTCCGACGTTATCTCCAGCGTGACCCCCTGCGGCTATGACGCTTACATGGCAGCTGTGGGCGCGATCGAGGCGGCCCAGTCCACTGACGGCGCCACCATCCGCGATGCGCTGGCAACTCTGGAGATCTCCGGCCTCATCACCGGTGACCTGAAGTTCGACGAGAACGGCGACGCTATCAAGAACTACGCGGTTATCAAGACCATCGAGAACGGTGAGATTGTGTACTTCAGCACCTTCAACGGTTTGGAGTAAAAGACGGCATACGTCGAGTCTGAGACGAACCTCATTGTAGGATAACAGCCATTGTGGGGGGAGCGTGCGCTCCCCTCACAATGCAACTTTCATGACTCTTGCGTTTTTGAATGCCGATGGCATCGTCCCCGGTCTCCGAAAGCGCAAGATTCATATAAGGAGGATGCTTTACTTATGCATGACGCAGCGTATTATATCGACTTGCTGCTCTCCGGCGTAACGGTGGGCAGCCTGTATGCGCTGATCGCTATCGGCTATACGATGGTGTATGGCATACTGCGTCTGATCAACTTCGCACACGGTGACATCTTTATGATGGCGGGCTTCTTTATGGTGTATGCCGCCACCTGGATGCCGATGGCAGTGTGTATTCCCCTGATACTTATTGCCACAGTGGCGTTGGGTGTTCTGATCGAAAAGGCGGCATACAGCCCCCTGCGTACCGCGCCCCGCATGTCAGTGATGATATCGGCCATCGGCGTCAGCTATCTGCTGCAGAATCTGGCCACCTATATCACCGGCGGTATCGCCCGTGCGTATCCCGACATCCCGTTCCTGACCCAGGTGATGCAGGTGGGCAGTCTGAATGTCAAACGTATCACCATTATCACCCCCATTTTGACTATCTTGCTGGTGGTGGTGTTGGTCATTCTTATCCAGAAGACTAAGATCGGCATGGCCATGCGTGCGGTATCCCGCGACTTTGAGACGGCGCAGCTCATGGGCATCAAGATCAACAGCGTTATTTCCGTGACTTTTGTTATCGGTTCGCTGCTGGCGGGCGTGGCCTCTATTCTGTACTTCTCCAACTATGGTCAGGTCAGCCCCATGATCGGCGCTATGCCTGGCCTGAAAGCCTTTGTAGCGGCGGTGTTCGGCGGTATCGGCTCGATCCCCGGTGCGGTGATCGGTGCGTTTATCATCGGTATCTGCGAGTCGCTTATCAAGTCCAACGCCGATATGGCCGTGTTCAGCAATGCCTTTACGTTTGCACTGTTGATCGTGATCCTGCTGTGCAAGCCCAACGGCTTGTTCGGCGAAAAACTGACGGAGAAGGTGTGAGATATGAAGAACAATAAGAAAAGAAATCTGTTGCTGTCTCTGATCCTCGCCGCCGTCTGCCTTGCTTTCCTGCTGTATGTGGACAAGTTCCAGCACTATTCCATGTTGGCGACCGTGCTGAAAAAGGGCGCGATCTACTCCCTGGTGGCAGTGTCGTTGAACTTGCTGAACGGCTTTACGGGTCTGTTCTCTTTGGGACAGGCGGGCTTTATGATGATCGGTGCGTATACTTATGCAATCCTGACTATTCCCGTGGCTTCCCGCGCTGCCGTGTATCAATATTTTGACGGTGGTATCGTGCAGTTCTGCCTGCCCATGGTGGTGGGTCTGATCCTGGCCGGCGTGGTGCCGACGCTGTTTGCGTGGCTTATCGGCCTGCCAGTGCTGAAGCTGAAGTCCGATTATCTGGCCATTGCCACGCTGGGCTTCGCTGAGATCATGCGCGCTATCATTCAGTGGAACAAGGTGGGCCCGCTGACCAACTCCTCTAACCTGCTGCGGCAGTTCGCCAACTTCGACAGCGTGCTGTTCCCGTTCATTGTTTCCGGCATCTGCATCGCTATTATCGTGCTGATCATCAACTCTACCTACGGTCGTGCCTTCAAGGCGATTCGCGATGATGAGGTGGCGGCAGAAGCTATGGGTATCAATCTGGCCAAGCATAAGATGCAGGCGTTCCTGATCAGCTCCTTCTTTGCCGGTATCAGCGGCGCGCTGCTGGCCATGTTCCAGGCCAGTATCCAGGCCAACGCCTTCACCTCCACCATGACCTATGAGATACTGCTGATTGTGGTCATTGGCGGTATTGGCTCCGTGACCGGCTCCATTCTGGGCTCTTTCCTGTACATCGCCTGCTCCGAATGGTGGCTGCGTTTCCTGGATGACCCCATGCCCTATCTGGGTGTGAACATCCCATTCATGCGCGGCGGCTTCCGTATGCTGGTGTTCTCGGTGATCATTATGATCGTGGTGCTGTTCTTCCGCAAGGGCATCATGGGCGACAGGGAGTTCTCGTGGGATGCCATCATCAACTTCTTCGGAAAGCTGTTCAAAAAGAAGGATAAAGCGGCGAAGGAGGTGACGTCCAAATGAGCAAGAACGTATTGTCCGTGGAGAACGTCACTATGCAGTTTGGCGGCGTGGTAGCCGTGGACAATCTGAATCTGGAGGTCAACGAGGGCGAGATCGTGGCGCTGATTGGCCCCAACGGCGCTGGCAAGACCACAGCGTTCAATGTCATTACCGGTGTGTACGCCCCCACCAACGGGCGGGTGCGCTTCAATGAGGCGTGCATCGTGCGGAACCATCCCTCCGGAAAGATGAAGAAGCAGTATAAGGGTGAGCACGCGGATATGTACACCGCCCAGTTCGCCCCGGAGGAGGCGCTGGACGACGAGGCGCTGAAGGCCTGGAAAGAGGGCCAGAAGGCGTTGGACAGCTACGCATTTACTGACCATGTGCTGGCCCCTACGCCGGATAAGATCACGGCGCTGGGTATGGCCCGTACCTTCCAGAATATCCGTCTGTGGAAGACCCAGACGGTGTTTGACAATGTGCTTATCGCCAAGCATATGCGGCGCACCAGCAATCTGTTTACCGCGGCGTTCCACCTGAACGCCAAGGAGGAGATGCAGCAGCGCGCCGAGGTGCTGGAACTGCTGAAGGTAGTGGGCCTGGAGGATGTGCAGAACGAGCTGGCTACCAGCCTGCCCTACGGCAAGCAGCGCCGGCTGGAGATCGCCCGCGCGTTGGCCACCGAGCCCACGCTGCTGCTGCTGGATGAGCCGGCCGCCGGTATGAACCCGCAGGAGACGCTGGAGCTGGCGGAGTTCATCAAGGAGATCCGGGATCATTTCCACAAGACGATCCTGTTGATCGAGCACCACATGGACCTGGTCATGGGCATTGCCGACCGGATTTACGTGTTGGATTTCGGCAAGCTGATCGCCAAGGGCACACCGGAGGAGATACAGAACAACGAGCGCGTCATCGACGCATACTTGGGGGTGGCAGAAGATGCTGAAGATTGAGAATTTGTGTGTGTCTTACGGCGGCATCAAGGCGCTGCGCGGCATCAGCCTTGAGGTACCCGACGGCAAGATCGTCACCCTGATCGGCGCCAACGGCGCCGGTAAGTCCACCACGCTGCGGACCATCTCCGGCCTGGTAAAGGCGGACAGCGGCTCCATCACCTATGACGGACAGGAACTGCTGGGCAAGCCCATCAACAAGATCCTGGAGACGGGCATCGCCCAGTCCCCGGAGGGCCGGCGGGTGTTCGCCAACCTGACCGTGTTGGAGAACCTGAAGGCCGGCGCGTACCTGCGGAAGGACAAGGACGGCATCGAGAAGGACATCAAGTGGGTGTATGAGCTGTTCCCTCGGCTGGAGGAGCGCAACTGGCAGCTGGCCGGTACGCTGTCCGGCGGCGAGCAGCAGATGCTGGCCGTGGGCCGCGCGCTGATGAGCCGCCCCAAGCTGCTGATGCTGGATGAGCCGTCGCTGGGTCTGGCGCCGCTGGTGGTGCAGGGCATCTTTGACATCATCCGCACCGTCAACGAGCAGGGCGTCACCGTGCTGCTGATCGAGCAGAACGCCAACATGGCCCTGAAGATCGCGGACTACGCCTATGTGCTGGAGACGGGCAACATCACCAAGTCCGGTACCGGCGCGGAGCTGCTGGCGGACGAGTCTATCAAGGAAGCCTACCTGGGCAAAAAGAAGAGCTGAACAAACATCCCCCGGCCGTCAGGCTGGGGGATGTTCATTTTGCGGATTGCCTTTCCTGCGTGAAGTTGTTATAATAGCCGGGAATATGACAGAAAAGGCGGTGTGCGCGGTGGAATACGCAATGATGGGGCTGGCGGCGCTGGCGGGCGGTGTGATCCAGCCACTGACGGGCTTTGGCGCGGCGGTCATTATGATGGTGGCGGCCAGTGCGTTTTACGACATGACCATCGCGCCCACCATCGTGGCGCTGATCTGCATGGCCCAGTCCGGCACCATGACGTGGATGTACCGCAAGCACATCGATGTAAAGCAGATCGCGCTGCCCATCGGGCTGTACACCGTGTGCAGTCTGGTCATCATCAATCTGCTGGGGAATTTCGACCTGCACGTGCTGACGGCGCTGTTCGGGGCGTTCCTGATCGCGCTGGCGGCGTACTTCCTGCTTTTTGCCAAGCGGGTGAAGCTGGACCAGCCCGGCCTGGCAGCGGGGCTGGTGTGCAGCGCCTTCTCCGGGTGCTGCGCCGGGGCGTTCACCATCGGCGGGCCTATGATGGCGCTGTATTTCGTCGCCATCGCCCGGAGCAAGGAGACGTATGTGGGCAATATGCAGTTCCTGTTCTTTACCACCAACCTCATCAACTTCACCATGCGGACGGTGCGGGGCTATTTCAGCGCGGCACTGCTGCCTATGGCGGGGCTGGGTATGGCGTGCATCCTGCTGGGGCTGTGGATCGGTACACGGCTGAGTCGGAAAATGTCCGGCGACGTGGCCCGGCAGGTGGTGTATATCGGTGTGGGTATCAGCGGTCTGGTGACGCTGGTGCAGGAGCTGATGAAATAAGCAAAAAAGAAACGGCGTGAGCCGTTTCTTTTTTGCTTATTTCCGGAGGAGTGTCTCCACCACGCCGTCCAGCCAGTGACCCTCGAACTGCTCGATGCAGCCGTCGTCGGTCAGCTTGGCCAGTGCCGGGTCGATGGGCATTTTCGCCAGCAGGGGGATGTGGTATTCCTTGGCGGCCTCCTCGGTTTTGCCTTCGCCGAAAATATAGAGTTTCTTGCCGCAGTCGGGACACTGGACGTAACTCATGTTCTCCACCAGGCCCACGATGGGGATGTTCATCATTTGCGCCATCTTCACGGCCTTCTGCACCACCATGGATACCAGGTCCTGGGGGCTGGCCACAATGATGACGCCATCCACCGGCAGCGACTGAAACACGTTCAGCGCCACGTCGCCGGTGCCGGGAGGCATATCCACGAACATATAATCCACATCGTTCCACAGGGTATCACCCCAGAACTGCTGCACCACGCCGCCGATGACCGGCCCGCGCCAGATGACCGGGTCCGTCTCGTGCTCCAGCAGCAGGTTCACGGACATCAGCTGTATGCCGGTGGCGGTGGTCACGGGCACGATGGCGTCGCCCTGCGCCACGGCCCGGCCGTGGATGCCGAAGGCCTTGGGGATGGAGGGGCCGGTGATGTCCGCGTCCAGAATGGCGGTGCGGTAGCCCTCCCGCCGCAGCGCCACCGCCAGCTGGCTGGTGACCATGGACTTGCCTACGCCGCCCTTGCCGGACACCACGCCGTAGACCTTACCTACGCGGCAGCCGGGGCGGAGGGGCTTCTTTTCAAATACGTTTACTTCCTTGCGCTCACCGCAGCTTTCGCCGCAGGTGCTGCAATCGTGGGTGCAATCGCTCATAACAGGTTCTCCTTTTAAATATTCTTACAGCTCGTCCCCGGCGGTGTAGACATAGCCGCACAGGGGACATTTGGGGTAGTCGAAATCGTGGGCAAAGCCGCATTTCGGGCATCGGCGCTGGTGCAGGCCGGGGTCGTTGCCGCTGGGCTGGGGAACGCCGCCGGTGAAGAATTCCAGCTTGCCGCAGGCGGGGCAGGCCATGATGGACACGTCCAGCGCGCCGGCCATCAGGTTGGGTAGGTCGCCGAATATCCAGCTGGTCTTGCCCAGCTGCAGCTTGTGCTGGCCCACGAACTGCATGGCCGTGCCGCAGCGGAGACAGTCAAAGTCAGGCATGGCAGCCTCCTTTCGCTCTTTTATATATGGTATAGCACGATTTGAGGGGATTTGCAAGGGGGGGGCGGTCGCTTGTCCGTGCAGTCTCATCCGCGTAGACGATCTCGTCGCCGCTCACAAGGCCAAATACGTCGTAGGTGAATGTGTAGGCTGAGCCGGAAGCATTGAAGATGACGGCCGGCAGGTCGCTGTCGTATAAGATCGTAAATGCTCAGTGCATTTGAATATACTCATCCTCTATTTATCCCCTCCTAAGTTGTAACACATGTGGTGTGGGCGAAATTAGACAGGTTCCTGCGGTTTTAATTCCAAGGAAAAAACTAACGCGTTCATGTTATCACTATTTGGTTGCTTACATTCATAAATATAAATTCCATTCTCTATTATACATCGCATAGCATATCGTAAATCCCCGCTGCTCGATGACTTCCTAACCAAAACGCGAGACCCTTCCATTTTATATTCATATTCATAAGCAACACTCAACAATCCAAGATCTGAACGGATCCGGATGGTAGTCTGCGGGTGAAGGTTATCAACCTCGACACCCAATAATCTAACCCTTTTATTGGTGAATTTTCTCCCGTTAAGATCCCTAATAACACCAGAAGCTTGAACAAATCCTTTTCCCCATGGAATTCCAACAATTGGAATTCCGTGTTTTCCCTTTAGATCAGATAGCAGCTTAATATGTAAAAGATATTCTGTCCGCGGGGAAACTCTTAAAACATCTAAGCATAAATAGGGATAGCCTAAGCTGTTATTATAAATAGGATTAGATGCCAGCCACTCTCGCTCGTTTTCCGCCAGTTTTCGGCCCTCGATGGCTTTATTAATTAGGTTTTTGCGATATACAATAGCTTCATGTATTTCCATACTGCAGCCTCACAGCTTCGTGACGGTCACGTTTTCCTTGCCTTGCAGGTAGGCCGTCTCCCGCTTCTGGCAGGTGAACAGCAATATCTGGCGCCTTTGGCTTTCCTCCAGCAGATAGTCCAGCGCTGCGTGGAGCCGCTCGTCGTCGAAGGTCACCAGCGCGTCATCCAGAATGAGGGGCACCCGCTTGTCGGCGGGCAGCACCATGTCGCAGATGGCCAGCCGCACCGCCAGATACAGCTGGTCGGCGGCGCCCTGACTCAGCAGGCGGACGCTGCGACCCACCGGGTCGCCGGCGGGCTCGGCGGACAGGGAGAAGTCCCGGCTCAGCAGCACACGGTCATAGCGCCCGCCGGTGATGGCGGAGAAGATCTCCGCCGCCCGTGCGCCCAGCGCCGGGGAAAAGCGGTTCTGCAGCACGGTGTTGGCCTGTGACAGAGCGTCCATGGCCAGCGCGATGGCATCATATTCATCCTGCAGGGCGGTCAGCTGCTCCTGCTTCTGCGCCAGCTGAGCCTCCAGATCGCTGGAGCGATCCAGCGCGCGGATGCGGCCGGTGAGGGTGTCGAACCGGGTGCGCTCCTGCGCCAGCAGTGCCTGTGTGCGCGCCAATTCCGCGGCGGCCTCCTCGCGTGAGAGCGCAGGGCGCTGGATAGAGCTTTCGGCGGCCGGCTGTTCCGGCAGCTGCACCCGCAGGGCATCCCGGTACAGGGCGGCTTCCCGGGCCGTCTGCCGGGCGTCGGCCAGCGCGGTCTTGCGGCGCCGGGCGTCTGACAGGGCCAGCTGTATGCCGGACAGATCGGCAGCGGCGGGGGCGAAGACGCGTACCTGGGTCAGCAGATCCCGCAGCCGGCGGCGGCAGGCATCTTCACTGTCCGCGGCGGAGACTTCCGCCCGGCGGGCAGCCTCGGCGGCCTCATCTGCCTGCTGCCGCAGGGGGAGATATTCTGCGATTTGGGTCTCCAGCGCGGCGCGCTGTGTTTCGGCGTATTTATGCCGTTCCACGATGGCCTGACGGCGGGACCTTGCAGCGAAGAGCGTGGCGATCATGCCCAGCCCCGCCATGCCGATGAACAGCCAAAAGGGCAGCGGCTGCTGCGCCCGGAACAGAAATGCCAGCGCAGCGGCGACCACGATCAGCGACGCGGGGAAGAGGACCAGGAGCAGAGAGGGAGTCCTATCGGGCTGGATGGCTTCGGCCCGCTGCCGCAGCTCCGGTTCTGCGGTGGGGTAGAGGGGGTGATGTTCCAGAGCGTTCCGGGCCTGCTGCGCGGTTTGCGCGGCCTCCTCCGCGGCGCTGCGCTTTTCCGTCAGGGCGGACAGCTCACCGGGAAGTGCGGCGGCCTGCCCCTCCAGCAGCGTCAGCGAAGAATCGTCCGGCAGGGCGGCGCAGTCGGCCGCCAGCGTGTCGGCCCGGGCCTGGGCGGTCAGTGCCGCCTGCGCCGCCTGCTGACAGGCGTCGGCCTGCTCCTGAGCAGCCAGCGCCTGCCACTGGGCCGTCTGCTGCCGCAGGTCGGCGGCGCGGCGCTCCAGAGCATCCAGCTCCCGGCGCGACTGCTGCGCCTGGTCGTTCAGCGCGTCCAGCTCCGCCAGCGCGGCGCGCAGCTGGTCGGTCTCCCGTTCCAGGGCGGGGATGAGCCCTGTCTTGTTGTGCCTGCGGCGGTTCAGCTGCTTTTTCAGGCGGTCGTAGGACTCGGTGTAGGAGGTGTCCTCCTCGCCGGTGGTGATCAGGGCGGCGATGCGGCGCTCCAGCTCAGCGTCCTGGTCCACGGCCAGAGCGTTCTGGCCGATAAAGGCGCTGCGCTCAAACACCTCCCGGGGCACGCCCAGCAGCACCTCGCCGGCGTTCTGGCCGGTAATGCCCGGAACGGGCGTGCCGGTACCGGTGTAGGTGCAGGAAAACTCGCCCAGCGGTGATGCGGCGCGGCGTGTCTCCCGCAGCAGGGTGCAGGCATCCCCGTGCGTCGTCAGGTCCATGCGGCCTTGCATGGGCGCGCCGGTCCAGGGGGCGTAGCGGTTCTTGTCCGCCAGCGGTCCGCGCTCGCGGGTGGACAGGCCGTACAGCATGGTGCGGATAAAGGCGCCCCAGGTGGACTTACCGGTTTCATTGGGAGCGTACAGCACATTCAGCCCCGGTGAGAGCGATAATTCGCTGTGATCCAGGCGGCCGAAGGTGCCGGTCAGGTGCAGAATATCCACGGAGTCATCCTCCTTTAAAAGTTCATAAAATATTATTTAAAGTATAGCATGACTTGCGTTAAAAGTCATTACATTGCCGTATACAAAAAATTCGAAAAAATTTAAAAATAGTGTTGACAAATCCGGCCGCAAGTAGTATCATATCAACTGTTCCGCGGTTATGGGACGTGTACCTTGTAAATTAAACAACGAACGAAACGAAAAGCACCAGACGGGAGCGCAAGGGGCTGTGAAAACAGACCGGAGCGCAACTGAGAACTTGCCGGAACGGGGTTAAGTCAATTACCCGGGAAGGTAAGTATAAAAAGTTTTTGAAGCTATGACAAATAGCTCTGTAAAGATTTAAGCGGCTACGGTCGTTTAGATACAATTTATAGAGAGTTTGATCCTGGCTCAGGACGAACGCTGGCGGCGTGCTTAACACATGCAAGTCGAACGAGAATCTGCGGAAAGAGGATTCGTCCAATTGAAGCAGAGGACAGTGGCGGACGGGTGAGTAACGCGTGAGGAACCTGCCTTTCAGAGGGGGACAACAGTTGGAAACGACTGCTAATACCGCATGACACATAGGTGTCGCATGGCACTTATGTCAAAGATTTATCGCTGAAAGATGGCCTCGCGTCTGATTAGCTAGTTGGTGAGGTAACGGCCCACCAAGGCGACGATCAGTAGCCGGACTGAGAGGTTGAACGGCCACATTGGGACTGAGATACGGCCCAGACTCCTACGGGAGGCAGCAGTGGGGAATATTGGGCAATGGGCGCAAGCCTGACCCAGCAACGCCGCGTGAAGGAAGAAGGCTTTCGGGTTGTAAACTTCTTTTGTCAGGGACGAGTAGAAGACGGTACCTGACGAATAAGCCACGGCTAACTACGTGCCAGCAGCCGCGGTAATACGTAGGTGGCAAGCGTTGTCCGGATTTACTGGGTGTAAAGGGCGTGTAGCCGGGAGGGCAAGTCAGATGTGAAATCCACGGGCTCAACTCGTGAACTGCATTTGAAACTACTCTTCTTGAGTATCGGAGAGGCAATCGGAATTCCTAGTGTAGCGGTGAAATGCGTAGATATTAGGAGGAACACCAGTGGCGAAGGCGGATTGCTGGACGACAACTGACGGTGAGGCGCGAAAGCGTGGGGAGCAAACAGGATTAGATACCCTGGTAGTCCACGCTGTAAACGATGAATACTAGGTGTGCGGGGACTGACCCCCTGCGTGCCGCAGCTAACGCAATAAGTATTCCACCTGGGGAGTACGATCGCAAGGTTGAAACTCAAAGGAATTGACGGGGGCCCGCACAAGCGGTGGATTATGTGGTTTAATTCGAAGCAACGCGAAGAACCTTACCAGGGCTTGACATCCTACTAACGAGATAGAGATATGTTAGGTGCCCTTCGGGGAAAGTAGAGACAGGTGGTGCATGGTTGTCGTCAGCTCGTGTCGTGAGATGTTGGGTTAAGTCCCGCAACGAGCGCAACCCCTATTGTTAGTTGCTACGCAAGAGCACTCTAGCGAGACTGCCGTTGACAAAACGGAGGAAGGTGGGGACGACGTCAAATCATCATGCCCCTTATGTCCTGGGCTACACACGTAATACAATGGCGGTCAACAGAGGGATGCAAAACCGTGAGGTGGAGCGAACCCCTAAAAGCCGTCCCAGTTCAGATCGTGGGCTGCAACCCGCCCACGTGAAGTCGGAATCGCTAGTAATCGCGGATCAGCATGCCGCGGTGAATACGTTCCCGGGCCTTGTACACACCGCCCGTCACACCATGAGAGTCGGGAACACCCGAAGCCCGTAGCCTAACCGAAAGGAGGGCGCGGTCGAAGGTGGGTTCGATAATTGGGGTGAAGTCGTAACAAGGTAGCCGTTCGAGAACGAGCGGCTGGATCACCTCCTTTCTAAGGAGACCTGTCAGTACCGGCCACAATTACATGACGCGCGAAGCGCGACATATAATTCACTCAAAAGTCGGAACAAATACTGACGGACATCCTGGTCAGACGTCTGGGCAAACGCGAAAGCGTTTGCGGCGATGTGCAAAGCACAGCGCGCGAGGTAGTTCGTTGTTTAATTTAGAGGGCACAAGTCCCTGGGCTGTGGATATGGGCCCGTAGCTCAGCTGGCTAGAGCGTACGACTGATAATCGTAAGGTCGGTGGTTCGAGCCCACTCGGGCCCACCAACAGTCTAAAAGAGATAGATGGGGATATAGCTCAGCTGGGAGAGCGCCTGCCTTGCAAGCAGGAGGTCGCCGGTTCGATCCCGACTATCTCCACCAATTTCGAATTGAAGATGGATGGAAGCGGACAAGAGGTTGTACGTTTCGATCTGGTTTCAAGCGAGACTGGAAATTGCACCTTGAAAACTGAACAATGAAGAATGTGATGAAAAGCAAGGCAACAGAGAGGTCTTTCAACGAAAGTTGAGAGAAGTTTGTGATATTTAATTGTGGAACATCTGAAAAGATGTGGGTAACAATTACAATTTTGCGAAGTAACCTGTAGATTGCCTGCATAATTCAAGAGAACCAAAATCTCTTAGACGAAGTCGAGAAGGACGCCAAAGCCGTTCCCCGTCTTACTCGCGTCACAAACCAGCGCAAGCGTTTGTGACGCGAAGAGGAGATGTGACGGAATGGATGAGCTGAAACGCTTGCGTTGCAGCGAAGGATATGGAGTCCACATCGACGAAAGGTCAAGCTATAAAGAGCGCAAGGGGAATGCCTTGGCATCAGGAGCCGAAGAAGGACGTGACAAGCTGCGATAAGCTTCGGGGAGGAGCAAATATCCGTTGATCCGGAGATTTCCGAATGGGGAAACCCACCAGAGCAATACTCTGGTATCGTGCGTTGAATAAAATAGGCGTACGAAGGGAACGCCCTGAACTGAAACATCTAAGTAGGGGCAGGAAAAGACATCAACCGAGATTCCGCAAGTAGTGGCGAGCGAACGCGGAGGAGGCCAAACCGGAGGATTTATTCTCCGGGGTTAGGACTGGCATCACGATCAGAGGTATCTAGAAGAACGGCATGGGAAGGCCGGCCATAGAGGGTGAGAGCCCCGTATTTGAAAGAGAAGACTGACAGCCAGTATCCAGAGTACCGCGGGACACGTGAAACCCCGTGGGAAGACGGGTGGACCACCATCCAAGCCTAAATACTACCTGATGACCGATAGAGGAGCAGTACCGTGAGGGAAAGGTGAAAAGGACCCCGGGAGGGGAGTGAAAGAGAACCTGAAACCTTGTGC
>ERZ1027200.769-NODE-769-length-16153-cov-12.987576_pt1 | contig 16153 bp, 14 predicted proteins | sample MGYA00519271_ERZ1027200 | MGnify/ENA primary metagenome ERZ1027200 (study PRJEB26926, sample SAMN06164742) | human gut metagenome | biome: ENVO:00009003; feature: ENVO:2100002; material: ENVO:00002003 | host: Homo sapiens | place: USA | collected 2012 ...
ATGCTTGGTTGGCTTTGCGTCCTTGCAAAGCCCTTGGGCATACACGCCCGGCATCTGTGCCGGGGCTATTTCGCTGGGGCTACCGCCCCTAGTCCCTGTTGGGGGCTACGCCCCTCAACCTTTTTTAGCAAAGATAGCAATTTTTCTATAAACTAAGAGATTACTCCATTATATTCTTCACGATCGGCAGTCTTACGCAGACAAGCGTTCCCTTGCCAAGCTCGCTGTCAAGCGTCACCGTGCCGCCGTAGCAGTTGACGATATGCTTTACTATGGAAAGACCCAGACCGGTACTGCCCTCTTTGGTGCTTCTGCCCTTATCCACTCTGTAGAAACGCTCAAATACACGGTTAAGCGACTCCTTAGGGATGCCTATGCCGTTATCCCTTACATAGATACAGCCTGTCTCGCCCACATCGTGAAGCATTATCTCAACCCTGCCGCCGTCCTTGTTGTACTTTATGGCATTGCTGACTATGTTTTCGACAAGCTCGTATATGTGCTTGTATGCGGCACGGACGGTAAAGCTGTCGCCTGACAGTTCTATCGTGACATTTCTGGCAGAAGCCGCAGGCTCCAGACATTCCTTTACCGCTGTGCATATCTCGGACAGCTTACAGTCGGTCACTTCCTCGGCTATCGTCTTGTTTTCAAGCGAGGATATTTCAAGAATGTCGCTGATGATTGTTGACATTCTCTTGGCTTCGGTAAGAATTTTTCCGATGTAATAATCCTTCTTATCCTTAGGCACAAGTCCGTTTTCAAGAAGCTCGGCAAAGCCCGATATCGCCGTCAACGGCGTTTTCAGCTCGTGTCCTGCGTTGGCGAAGAAGTCGGCTTTGAGCTGTTCGGACATACGCTTGTCGGTAACGTCACGGATAACCATAAGTCCGCCGTGCATTGCATCTATTCCACTCTTGGATACGGGGAATACCTGCACGAGCAAGATCCTGCCGTCAACGGTGCTTTCTATCGTTACCGTCCTGTCTTCGTTTGCCGCTTTTTCCGCTCCGCTGATTATCTCGGGCTTTCTTGCAAGCTCGGGTACGGTTGAAGCACAGTTTTCATCAGAAGCACCGAGCAGCTTTAGTCCGGCACGGTTTATCGAAATTACCGAAAGATCGTTATCGTAAAGAATTACACCGTCCTGAAGGCTTTCAAGTATGAAGCGTTCCTTTTCACGCTCGTCTTCAAGCGTCTTCATATTATCCTGTATGCTTTTACGCATAAAATTGAACATTGTGACAAATTCATCAAGCTCGGGGTATTTGTGCGAGGGTATCTCGTCAAGCTCCGCAGAGATTTTTTCGTCACCTACATATTTCATACCGCTCATAGCCTTTGATATGCTGTTTATCGGCTTCATTATCTGGCGGGCAACACTGCTTACCGCTATAAGTCCTGCTATTATGCCTATTGCGGCGGCTATCAGCATTGGTGCTATGAACATTGACGCAAAATCCATATAGCTGTTTATATTGTAGCTTATTCTGATTATATCGTCGTCCTTAACCTTCATAGCGGCATAAATCTGATTTTTGCCGAGCGTCTTTGAGTATCTTACAGCTACTCCGCTTCCTGTAAGCTCTGCCTGCTTTATCTCCTCACGGGTGCTGTGGTTATCGTCCGGCTCGCCGTCGATATAGGTATCTACAAATACAGTTCCGTCCTTATTGATAAAGCTCACTCTGGCGTTGCCGACAAGTGAGCTTAATCTGTTCGCAAGGTCATAGTCGTGGTCGGTTTCGTCCTCATATATCACACGGATAAGTCCGAGAGAAGTCAGCATATCGCTTTTTCTGACGTTCTGCTCCGTGCTTGAAAGAAGTGCGGTAGCAGATACAACGCACACCGACATAACTATCGCAATTACTATAAGAAAACGTACTATAAGTGCTTTTTTCATCTGTACGTCCTCCTGTTATTCTCCTATAAATCTGTAGCCTACTCCTCTTACCGTTTTGATAAGATGAGCGTTCTCGGCATCATCGCTGAGTTTTTTTCTGAGCGTTCCTATGTGCATATCGAGCGTTCTTGTTTCACCGACAAAATCTATGCCCCACACTTTCGTGAGAAGCTCCTCACGGCTGACAACTCTTGCCCTGTTCTTAAGAAGATACAAAAGAAGCTCGTATTCCTTCAGCGTAAGCTCTATCGGTCTGCCGTCACGGCTAACCTCTCTGAGAGATGTGTTTACCGTTATGCCGCCTGCAGTAATCTTATCGGAAGCGCTGTCTGATGCGCCTCTGCCGGAACGCCTTAAAAGCGCCTTTATTCTTGCGGCAAGCTCCATAATGCCGAACGGCTTTGTGAGATAATCGTCTGCGCCGTTTTCAAGCCCGAACACCTTGTCTATCTCGGCTGATTTTGCTGTCAGCATAAGTATCGGCGTATTCTTTGTCTGCTCGTTTTCACGAAGAATCTTCACTGCCTGCACACCGTCCATACCAGGCAACATTATGTCAAACAGGAATATATCCGGCACCTGCTTTTCGGTTGCAGCAAGGCAATCCTCCGCACTGACAAAGCTCTCCACCTCGTATGAATAAGCCGAAAGAGCGACCGTCACAAGCTCTCTTATACTGTCATCGTCCTCAGTTATATAGATACGTTCAGCCATTATATCAGCCTCCAAAGTTTATATAATACGGGTATTCTTGTATTCTCCCGTCTTGAAGAATTCCACCCACTCGCAGATATTTACCGCATGGTCGGCTATTCTTTCAAGATATTTTACTATCATAAGGGCATCGACCGCAACATCGCCGCTGCAATGCTCGCTCTTTATAAGCTCTACTATGCGGTTTCTTATAGAAACGAACAGTTCGTCAACCTCATCGTCAGCCTTTATCGTTTCATTCGCAAGCTCCATATCGGTTGTTACGAATGAATCTATAGAGTGCGAAACCATTATTATTACCTTTTCGCTCATAGTCTGAATCTCTTTTACTATGTGCATAATAGCGGATACGTCTGCGGTAAGGCTGATCTCCGCAATATCTGCGGCATTGTCGGCTATACGCTCCATATCAGTCACCATTTTGAGCGCCGCTGAAACCTTACGAAGATCTCTTGCGACAGGCTGTTCACGAAGTATTATGGACAGGCACTGGCTCTCGATGTTCTTTTCTTCCTCGTCTACCGTTCTGTCGCCGTCTACTACCTTTTTTGCAAGAACGGCATCGCTGTCACGCAGTGCTGTGATAGCTGAAGCTATTGCCTCCTCTATCATTCCGCCCATACGGATAAGATCGTTATTCAGCTTTCCGAGCTTATGTTCAAATGTTTCTCTCATTTCTGTTTGCCCTTTCTAATATAATATCACACATAACGTATAAAATCAACCAAAACGTCCTGTGATATAATCTTCCGTCCGCTTATCAACGGGACGTGAGAACAGTTCGTCTGTCGGTGCGTACTCGACCATTTCTCCTACAAGGAAGAAAGCCGTGTAGTCCGAAATTCTTGTTGCCTGCTGCATATTGTGAGTTACAATAGCTACCGTGTACTTTTCCTTGAGCGTGTTCATAAGCTCCTCGATTTTAAGCGTCGATACAGGGTCGAGCGCCGATGTAGGTTCGTCCATAAGAATGACCTCAGGCTGAACGGCGATTGCTCTTGCGATACAGATCCTCTGCTGCTGACCGCCCGAAAGACTGAGTGCGGATTTATGAAGTCTGTCCTTTACCTCGTCAAAAACAGCCGCACCGATAAGGCTCTCCTCGACTATCCTGTCGAGCTTTGCCTTGCTCTTTATGCCGTGTACTCTCGGTCCGTATGCTATGTTATCGTAAATGCTCATCGGGAAGGGGTTGGGCTTCTGGAACACCATTCCTATCCTGCGGCGCAGTACGTTTGTATCAACGCCGTCCGCATAGATATCCTCACCGTCAAGCAGGAACTGACCTGTGATCTTACAGTCAGGCACAAGGTCATTCATACGGTTAAGGCTTTTAAGATATGTAGACTTACCGCAGCCCGAAGGACCGATGAAGGCGGTTATCTTGTTTGTCTTTATATCAAGGTTTATGTCCTTGAGAGCGTGATTTTCTCCGTAATATAGATTTACATTTCTTGTACAGAGCTTCACATTGCTCTGAGGTACGATTATATCTGACATTGTTTATCCTCTTTTCTTTTTACGGCATTATACCGAGCGTTTCTTTCTTATTCTGTAAGCGACCAGCTTTGCGCATATGTTGATTATAAGCACTGTTACAAGCAGTACAAGCGCTGTAGAGAATGCGTACTTCATTTCGGCACCGCCACGCTGTGCGTACTGGTAAAGCTGAACAGTGAGTGAGCCGCCCTGATTCATCACCTTGCCGAAAATATCGCCGAGCGAATTTATACCTACCTCAGCGGCAATACCTGCTGTGAAGATAAGCGCCGCAGACTCGCCTACTATTCTGCCTATGGACAGGATTACCGAGGTCAGTATACCGTCTATACAGCTTGGAAGAACAACGGTCCTTATAGTATGCCACTTAGGTGCGCCAAGTCCGACAGCACCCTCTCTGTAGCCCATAGGAACGGTCTTTATCGCCTCCTGCGTGGTACGGATTATGGTGGGCAGTACCATTATTGACAACGTCAGCGCACCTGTAAGCAGTGAGTAGTTTACCTTGAAAATATTGTAGAAGAACACACTGCCGAAAAGTCCGTATATAATTGAGGGGATACCTGCAAGCGTTTCGGTAGTGAATTCTATAATTCTTGTAAGTCTGCCCTGCTTTGCGTATTCGGTAAGATATATTGCCGCACCTACACCGACAGGTGTTGCAATGATAAGCGTAATCACTACAAGATAAAGCGTATTGATTATATTGCCGAGTACGCCGTAGTTTTCATAAGGATATGAGAACGCCGGAGTTGTAAGGAAGTTCAGGCTCATTCCCTCTGTGCCTTTTACGGCTATGTATATAATCATACCGAGCGTCAGCGCAACGACTATACCGGACGAAAGAAAAATCAGAGCCTTCAGCACTATGTCGCTTACTCTTCTGTGCTTTTTAGTAAGAGAATTCGTAACTGCTTTTGCCATAATCTATCACGCCTTTCCTGCGGTTTTTGCCGCTTTTTCCTTTTTGCCGCCCTTTTTTAGAATGCCGTTGAGTATCAGATTTATTATCATAATGAACACGAACAGCACAAGTCCTATCGCAAAGAGCGCCTCTCTGTGAAGTCCGCTCGAATACGGGAATTCGGCAACGATACCTGTTGTGAGGAATTTTACTGATGAGAACAGCTCCGGCATATTTGCGCTGTTGCCTGCAACAAGGATGATAGCCATAGCCTCACCTATTGCTCTGCCGACACCGAGAACGACACCGGACGCAATACCCGACTTTGCGGCGGGGATAACTACCTTGAAGATAGTCTGTATCTTGGTAGCTCCCAGTCCGTAGCTTGCCTCTCTGTATTCAGAAGGAACGGCGGATATTGCGTTCTCCGAAATGTTTATGATAGTGGGGAGTATCATTATGGCAAGTACGATTATGGCACTTGCGAGGTTTGCGCCGCCTGTGAACTGATGTGTAGGATCATTAGCATAAATGACCTCCTCCAGTGCGTACATAAGCGGCTTTACAAGATTTGCACCGAGCAAACCGTATATAACCGACGGGATACCCGCAAGAAGCTCGACCGCAGGCTTTACTACGTTCTTCATCGCCTTAGGTGCAAGCTCGGACAGGAACACCGCTGTAAGAAGTCCTATCGGAACACCGATCACTATTGCACCGAGAGTACCGAATACCGACGTGAGAATCAGCGGAAGTATTCCGAACTGTTCTTTTTTTGCGTACCATGTGTCGCCGAACAGAAAATCGGTCAATCCGATTTTTCCGATAGCGGGAGCACCCGATATTATCATATAAATTGTTATCATCAGGACGCACGCTACCGCTGTGATCCCACACACGGTAAATATGTACTTCATTACACGCTCTGTAACGTTTGTGAATCCCGATTTTTTACTTCTTATAGCAGATCTCTGCTTTCCGACCGAGCCTACCGCAACTGCTGCGCCGCTTGTCTTTTCCAAGTAAACCATCCTTTCAGGGCTATACATACTTATACAGCAAATTCCGGTAACGGATTGCTACCGGAAAAGTGCTTACTGTACAGGAATTATCGACTTGTTTTTACTTTACGGGAACTGCGCCCTGTGCAAGTACGAGTGCCTGACCTTCTTCTGAGAGAATGAAGTCAAGATAAGCCTTAACGAGCTTGTTGTCGGAACCCTTGAGTGTTGCACAGATGAAGGGTCTCTGCACTTTGTAAGCGCCGCTCTTTACGTTTTCTTCTGTAGCTTCAACGCCGCCTACCTTAAGTGCCTTTACTGTTTCGTCAACGTTTGCAAGTGAAGCGTAACCGATAGCGCCGTCTGTTGTTGCAACTGCGTTGATAACAGAACCTGTAGATTCAAGCTCCTGTGCGTACTTGGGTTCCTTGTCGCCCATTACGATAGACTCGAAACCATCTCTTGTACCTGAACCGTCCTCACGGCCGATAACTACGATAGCCTTGTCATCTCCGCCAAGCTCCTTCCAGTTTGTAATCTCGCCGGAATATACCTTTGCAAGATTCTCAAGTGAGATGTCTTCGAGCTTGTTTACGGGGTTTACCACGAGAGCGATACCGTCAAGTCCTACTACTGTAGCGTCAAGCTTTTCAGCTTCTTCATCCTTGAGTTTTCTTGACGAGTTACCGATGTCGCACTTGCCTTCGGAAGCTTCCTGGATGCCTGTACCCGAGCCTGTGAGGTTTAAGTTAACTGTTACGCCCTTGTTCTTTTCCATAAATGCGCCGTTAACAGCCTTGATAACTTTTTCCATTGATGTTGAGCCGTTCATTGACAGTGTGCCGCTGAGTTCCTCTGTAGCTGTAGATGATGCTTCGGAAGATGTGCCTGCTACGCTGCTTGTTGCAGTTTGGGAACAGCCTGTTGCTGCAGCAACTATTGCTGCGCCTGCGATAAGTGATATTAATTTCTTGTTCATGTTGTTTCCTTTCTTAAGGGCGATACCCCTCGGAGTTTTCCTGATACTCCATAATGTTTATGTACATTTTTATCTGCCGTTCGGTTTCCCTCCCGACTACATTTCATATTATAGTCGCAACGGGCTTTACATTAAAGCAAGGAATGGTATAAAGTCGGTAAAGTTTTTGTAAAGCCGCATATTCCGCATAGCAAAGCCAAACTATACACCGACTTTACATTTTTGCCGTGCGACTTTACATTTGATTTTTAACGCTTTACAGTTTTCAGCCGTCACTCCGAATAGCTTTATATCTTGATTTGACGGTTAATTTATGGTAGAATAATATCAAAAGTTACACGAAAGAAGGTATAATATGCCACACTCATCGGGCGGAGGCTCTCACGGGGGCGGAAGCCACCACTCCTCCTCATCGCACAGCTCGTCACACCGTTCATCATCGGGAGGCGGCTCAAGCAGAATAAGGACCAGCCGCACATATTTCCCCGGTGCAAGAAGATTCGTCTATTACAGAAACGGCGTTCCGAACTACGTCTACTCGGATACCGATTTATCAAAAGGTCCGAGCAAGCTGAGATTTTTAATGCTCATATTCTATGTACCGTTTGTTCTGGCGGCATTTTTGATGATATTCACGTCTTTCGGCGTACCAGAAAAGCTGAAGGTTGATTATAACTCGCAGATAGTTATACAGGACGACGCTAACGTACTCGGAGATACAACGAAGCTCAGTGACGCACTTGAGGATTTCTTCAACACAACGGGTATTTCTCCTGCGGTAATGACTGTGTACAACTCCGACTGGGAGGATAACTATACCAACCTTGAGAAGTACGCTTATGAGCTTTATGTAAACCGGTTCTATGACGAAAAGCACTGGCTGATAGTGTATTCTCAGCCGAAAGATCCCGACGACGAATTCAACAACTGGTACTGGGAGGGTATGCAGGGCGATGATACCGACAGTATCATTACTTCATCCGTAGCATACGATTTTACAAACGATCTGCACAAGAGGCTGCTTGTCGAGGGAACAAAGGTAAATGACGCTATCACCGACAGCTTTAACGCACTTACTCCTACTGTAATGAAGTTCAGATTTGATGGCGAAACCTTCGGAATAGGACTGTTTATGCTCCTGTTCGTCTGCATACACGCATTCTTTATGGTATTCTTCCGACCTGACGCAAAGAAATATAAGGGAGCAAAGGAAGTGCCGCTTGACGACAACTACGCTCCTCCTCAGCAGACTGCACCGCAGCCGCAATCTGTCGTAATGAAACAGGCCTCCTGCGAATACTGCGGAGGTGTCTATACCGTAGGCAGCTGCAACGCCTGCCCTCACTGCGGCGCACCTATTCAGCCGCAGGATTACACTGTTCCCGTACATAACGTCACGAGTACAGCAAGCACAACAGATACAACAAACACAAACACGCATTAACAATCATTGAGGTATAATATGAACGGCTCAAGGATAACCGATTCACCGATAGGCACTGTACTGCTTATAATCGGCTCGGTCATAGCGGTCATGGCGCTTGTCTGTGTCATCATTCAGCTTTACAAAAATCATATTTCAGACAGAAGTATGTGCCGTGAAATTTACGGTACAGATAAGCCTGCCAAGCATAAAAGTGTGCCGAAAAAATTAAAGGCTCTCGAAGAACGTTTTCGGGAGCTTGATATTCCGCCGGTTTATTCGTTCACGGGTAATTGCTACTGCGAACATTTCACGATAACGGCGAAACGTGAATTTATATTTTATGTATGCTGTCACACGGTTGGCGGCGAAACGCTTGACAAAAAGCTGTTTTTAAATTCAGAAAAAGCAAGGCGGTACATTTTCCGTGAGGTTATGGATATAGTTCTGAACAGTTACGGAGAAGAAGGGTATCAGGTATACGCTTCAAAGCTCACTGCCGAGGAAAAAGAGATAATGGGTATATAATCCGCAGGACTCAAGCCGCATATAAACGCAAAAATCCCCTCCGCAAAAGCGGAGGGGATAGCAGACTGTCGAAAAACCTCTATCGTTGATAAAAATGGGGTCGCAGGGGCGTAGCCCCCGACAGGGTCTAGGGGCGGTAGCCCCAGTAATATAGCCCCTTCCCGCGGGGAAGGGGTTTGGGGTTAGGGATAGAGAAATTTCACTATTCTTTAAACAAACGGACTTTTTCTACAAGCTGAAATCCCCTCCGCAAAAGCGGAGGGGATAGTTTTATGCTTTGTCTGTCAATCAGACACTGCTGTGCTTCTTAACGTAGTCTACAACCTCGTCAACAGTTGTGAATGCCATGCTTACGCAGGTATCTGCGCAACCGTAGTAGATAGCGATTCTGCCTGTATCAGCATCGCAGAGTGCTGCGCAGGGGAATGTAACGTTCTGAACGTCGCCTACGCACTCATAATACTCTCTGGGGTTGAGAAGGTACTCAGCGCAACGATACTTAACCTTCCAGGGCTTGTCGATGTCGAGGATAGCAGCTGAGAAGCTGTATACATAGCCGTTGCAGCTCTGGAGAACGCCGTGGTAGAATACCAGCCAGCCTTCGCTTGTCTCTATCGGGATAGGACCTGCACCGATCTTGAGTGATTCCCAGCCCTTCATAGGAGCCATAACGTGTCTGTGTTCGCCCCAGTACTTCATATCGGGCGACTGTGAAAGGTACATATCACCGAAAGGTGTGTGACCGCTGTCTGAAGGACGGCTGAACATAACGTACTTGCCGTTTATCTTACGGGGGAACAGAACACCGTTTCTGTTAAAGGGAAGGAATGCGTTCTCGCACTGGTGGAACTCCTTGAAGTCCTTTGTCCAGCCCACACCGATTGTAGGCTTCCAGCCGTATGCGTTGCACCATGTAATCCAGAATCTGTCCTCGATCCATACGCATCTGGGGTCGTAACCGTACTGCCAGGGGTTAGCTTCTGCAGTTTCGGGGTCGTCGTTTATCCATTCAACCTTTTCTTCGTTGAGGTTCCAGTGTACGCCGTCCTCAGAGAAGCCTGCGTGGATAGCCATATTTCTTTCCTTATCGTCAACACGGAAAACACCTGCAAACTTGCCCTTTTCGCTCTCGAAAGGAACAACTGCGCTGTTGAAGATAGAGTTGCTGGTAGGAAGAAGGTCACGGGGGATTATGGGGTTGTTGTCTGCACGCCAGATAACGTCCTTACAGCCTGCGGGTCTGTCCTGCCAGGGAATGTTCGGTAATGATGTACCGTTGATAACTTTTACGTTCATACTTGATTCTCCTTGATAAGTCATATTTCCGTTAAGAAGCGTAAATCGCTCTTTGTATTAAGTATATCATAGCCATTCTTCAAATGCAATAGTTTTTGTTAAAATTTTTTACTTAATTTTTAGGCTAATAAACTAAAAATAAATTAAATTTTGATTGTAAATCTACATTGCGTATTAAAGCTGAGCATTCTGTGATGTGGTTTATATCCGATGCGTTGAAAAAACGCAAATGACAAAATTGCGGATAAAATTACAACACCTGTAAATCGGGTATTCGGAAATTTCCACAAACGTATAGTTAGAATATACTAACGGTTTGAGTTAGAATGAACAAACTTTTTGTATTTGCGCTACTCGGTTTGATTTTTGCTTGACAAACCGCTCTGCTATGAGTACAATATTTTTTGTTAGCAGGTGCTAACCTTTTATTTGGCAATCAAGTTAGCTTGTTCTAATTTGATTAGCATTAACTAATAAGGTTAGCCAAGACTATATAAATAAGACAGTCGGAACAAAAGAAAGGATGACGTTCTATGATGCCGCTCATACTCGCATCTGAGGGTGACGAAAATATCATAAGGAAAATCGGCGGAAGTCCTGAGGTCAAGAAGCATCTTGAAAACTTAGGATTTGTAGTCGGTGGCAACGTAAAAGTCGTTACAACTGTAAACGGTAACCTTATCGTGAATGTCAAAGAGGCAAGGGTTGCGATAAGCAAGGAAATGGCACAAAGAATCATGATATGATTCTTATTATAGAGGAGGATAACCGATGAAGACATTAAAACAGGCAACTGTCGGAGAAACCGTCAAGGTTGTCAAGCTGCACGGCGAGGGCGCTATCAAGCGCAGAATTATGGATATGGGGCTTACAAAGGGCGTAGAGGTATACGTCCGCAAGGTAGCACCATTAGGCGACCCTGTTGAAGTAACGGTAAGAGGCTATGAGCTTTCGCTCAGAAAAGCCGACGCCGAAATGGTAGAGGTCGAATAAACCTTATCTGATTTAAGCAAGTAAACGAAAAGGTCTGAACAGCCTTTTATGGAAAGAGAGGAATTTTCCCGATGAGTTTAAAAATTGCGCTCGCAGGTAACCCTAACTGCGGCAAAACCACATTGTTCAACGCTCTGACGGGCTCAAACCAGTTTGTAGGTAACTGGCCCGGCGTTACCGTTGAAAAGAAGGAGGGTAAGCTCAAAAAGAGCGACGGAGTAGTAATTACCGACTTACCCGGTATCTATTCGCTGTCACCCTACACACTTGAAGAAGTAGTCGCAAGAAACTATCTTATCGAGGAGCGTCCCGACGCTATACTCAATATCATTGACGGTACGAACCTTGAAAGAAACCTTTACCTTACAACACAGCTCACAGAGCTTGGCATTCCTGTTGTAATCGCCATCAATATGATGGATATAGTAAAGAAGAACGGCGACAAGATAAACATTGAGGAGCTTTCAAGGGAGCTTGGATGTAAAGTTGTCGAAATCTCGGCTCTTAAGGGCACGGGAATAAAGGAAGCCGCAGACGCTGCGGTTGAAGCGGCAAAGAACGGCAAGACAGTTCCTATGCACACATTCTCAGGTCCTGTTGAGCATACGATAGCTCACATAGAGGAAGCCGCAGTACACAATATGCCCGAAGAACAGCAGAGATGGTACGCTATAAAGCTGTTCGAGCGTGACGACAAGGTTATCGAAAAGCTGAATCTTGACAGCGCTGTAATGGCTCACATTGACGAAGATATAAAGAATGTCGAAAAAGAGCTTGACGATGACGCAGAAAGCATTATAACAAACGAAAGATACGTTTACATAGCTGAGATCATCAAGGGCTGTTACAAGAAGAAATCGGCAGGCAAGCTGACAACCTCGGATAAGATCGATAAGGTCGTTACAAACCGTTTTGCCGCTCTTCCGATATTCGCTGTAATAATGTTCCTCGTTTACTATATTTCAATGGTAACGGTAGGTACAGCCGCAACAGACTGGGCTAATGACGGACTGTTCGGTGACGGCTGGCACTTGTTCGGAATAGGCTCGGCAGATTATGAGGACGCATCGGGCGCTTACTCTGACGCTTTGGAGGCTGTTAACGGTTTCGTTACAATAGAGCCTGACAGTGAGGATTTTGACGCAGGTACTGCTCTTGAAACGCTCAAGTCATACAAGCCCGAAGGTGACAATCCTTCAGTGCAGATAGATGTAGAGGACGAAGAAACACTTGAAGTAAGCCAGCTTACAGTTTACTACAAGGAAATCCCTGCAAACGCAGATAAAGACACGACACTCGGCATCACATATCTTGACGCTGTTAAGTACTTTGAAGAAGGCGGCGAAAGCGCATTTGAAGAACCCGATCCCGCAAGCTACGGCGTATGGGTACCCGGTATCCCCGTACTTATCGAGCAGGGTCTTGACGCTGTTAACTGCGTAGACTGGTTAAAGGGCCTTATCCTTGACGGTATTGTTGCCGGTGTAGGCGCTGTACTCGGCTTCGTTCCGCAGATGCTCGTACTGTTCATTCTGCTTGCTATTCTTGAGGCTTGCGGTTATATGGCCCGTATCGCATTCGTACTTGACCGTATCTTCAGAAAGTTCGGTCTTTCCGGTAAATCGTTCATACCGATACTTGTCGGCACAGGCTGCGGTATCCCCGGTATCATGGCATCAAGAACAATTGAAAACGAGCGTGACCGCCGTATGACGATCATGACAACAACATTTATCCCCTGCGGCGCTAAGCAGCCGTTCATAGCAATGATAGCAGGTGCTATCTTCGGCGGTTCTCCGTGGATCGCAACAGGTGCATACTTCTTAGGTATGGCGGCTATCATCGTTTCGGGTATCATTCTTAAGAAGACAAAGATGTTTGCAGGAGATCCCGCTCCGTTCGTAATGGAGCTTCCCGCATACCACATTCCTACAGTCGGAAACGTACTGCGTTCAATGTGGGAGCGTGGCTGGTCATTCATCAAGAAGGCAGGTACTATCATCCTCCTTTCAACTATCTTTGTTTGGTTCACATCATTCTTCGGCTGGGTAGACGGTGCATTCACAATGCTCTCTGAAGAGCAGATGGATTGCAGTATCTTAGCTAATATCGGTAAGGCTATCTGCTGGATATTCGCACCTCTCGGCTGGGGCGACTGGCAGGCAACTGTTGCGACTGTTACCGGTCTTGTTGCAAAGGAAAATATCGTTGCGACAATGGGTATTCTCTACGGAAGCGGCGACGCTACTGTATGGCAGACGCTTGCAAGCAGCTTCACAGCTGTAACGGGTATGTCGTTCCTCGTATTCAACCTTCTGTGCGCTCCCTGCTTTGCCGCAATGGGTGCTATCAAGCGTGAAATGAACAACGCTAAGTGGTTCTGGTTTGCAATCGGTTATGAGTGCGGTTTTGCTTATGTAATCGCTCTTATGATAAACTACTTCGGCAAGCTGTTCACAGGCGCACTTGCAGGTGCAGGCGACATAATCGGTATTATAGTTGCATTCCTTCTCCTTGCCGCTCTTATCTACCTTCTCGTTCGTCCTTACAAGGAAAGCAAGAAGCTCGGCGTTAAGGTCAAGGTTACAAAGTAAGGTCTTATTTCTGAAATAAAAAGGAGTGATCTTTATGGATCCTGTTATCGGTTCAATAATCGTAGCGGTAATTTTACTTGCGGTGATCATACTGATCATTCACAAGCTGGTAAGCGACAAGAAAAAGGGCAAGTTCTCTTGCGGCGGTTGCGTCGGATGCAGTGGTCACTGTGCCCAGTGCCACGGCTGTGGTTCAGCCCCTGAGTCGCAGACGAAGAAAAGCAAATAAGTAATCAATAAAAGTATGAAGCGGAGCCGTGTGGTTCCGCTTTTGCTTTGAAAAGGAAGATAAAAAAATCCGCACTGCAATGAAACATTCGTGGCAGTGCGGATAAATTTATCTGTTTATTTCAGCTTTTCGGCATCGGGTATGGCGTCTGTTACCTCTACCTCAGCCTTCTGCTTGTAGCAGGCGAATATCTCGTCAAGCTCAAGCTTTTTCATCTTAGGTGTGACAAGGCTCACAAGCGGTACGATTATAAGTCCTGCGACCATAAGGAACATACCGAAGTTTACGGGAGATGCAACGTTGAAGCCGAGTATAGTACCTGCGGGCTTGATTATCATATGCAGTACGGTGCCGATAACGCCTACGCCGAAGCTGACGCAAACGCTTATCTTGGTAACGCCCTTCCAGAAAAGTCCGTACATAAACGGCGCTAAGAACGCACCTGCAAGTGCACCCCACGAATAGCCCATAAGGTCGGAGATAAGAGCGTTCTTATTGAGGGCGATTATTACCGATATTGCAAGGAAGATAGCTATGAAGGCACGCATTACTATAAGCGACTTTTTCTCGTCGAGCTTATTCTTGCAAAGCGGATTTATAAGGTCGAGCGTCAGCGTTGAGCTTGATGTAAGCACAAGCGAGGACAGCGTTGACATTGATGCGGAAAGAACAAGGATAACGACAATACCGATAAGTATTTCCGGAAGTGATTCGAGCATCTTCGGGATAATTCCGTCAGAACCTATCTGCGTAAGCTCCTCATCGGATACGAATATTCTGCCGAAGCCGCCGAGGAAGTAGCTTCCGCCTGCAACTACAAGCGCAAAGACAGTTGATACAATAGTGCCTGTTCTGATAGAACGCTCGTCCTTTATCGTATAGAACTTATGTACCATCTGAGGAAGTCCCCACGTTCCGAGCGATGTGAGTATAATTACGCCGAGCAGATTTATCGGGTCGGGTCCGAAGAACGAAACGAATCCGCCGTTAAGGTCGGGAGAAGCCGTACCCTCCGTGCTGATATGCGACAGCTGATTCACAGCCTCGCTGAAGCCGCCCTTTGAGGCAAGCGTAGCCGCAATTACCGCAACTATGCCGACAAGCATTATAATTCCCTGCACAAAGTCGTTAAGCGCCGTTGCCTTATAGCCGCCGACAATAACATATACTGCGGTAATTACCGCCATACCGATAACGCAGAACGAATAATCAATATTGAACGCCATTCCGAACAGTCTTGACAGACCGTTATAAACGCTCGCTGTGTACGGGATAAGAAATACGAATACGATTATCGCCGAGATTATCTTCATAGCCTTGCTGTTGAAGCGTCTGCCGAAAAATTCGGGCATTGTGGCTGATTCAAGATGCTTTGACATTACTCTTGTCCGTCTGCCTAAGATAAGCCAAGGCAGAAGCGAGCCGAGTATTGCGTTTCCTATGCCTATCCATGTTGAAGCAAGTCCGAAGTTCCAGCCGAATTTGCCTGCGTAGCCGACAAAGATAACAGCCGAAAAATAAGATGTACCGTATGCAAAAGCCGTGAACCACGGTCCTACGCTTCTGCCGCCGAGTACGAAGTCATTAACTGTGGAAGTCTTTTTACGGCAGTATATACCTATGCCGACTACCGACAGAATGTACAGGATGAGTATTGCTAATATCATTTTTTGTCCCCTTATAAAAGAAATAATTATGACCGTTTAAAGTGTTATCGCTTTCAAGTCACGTCACTTTAAACGGCTAAAATGATTATATACGAAAAAACCCTCTTTGTCAAGCGAATGACAGGAGGGTTTTAAATAATTGTTATTTGTTACAAAAGAGGTAGGGGGAAATTATGCAAGATTACATCTTGGCTAAGCGTAGGAAAAGTTTTTAGTTTGATGTGCTTCTATTATGTCCTTTTAACATTTTTCTATCGTGGAAAGCTACCGATAGTTCTTTTTGTCGGATAGCACTTCTCGGGCTCGCTATTCGAAGCGATGCACTTGTCAATATTAACGAGGGAAAGAACCAAAGAGACTAGGTGCAAGTCTGAGCCTCGCTTACGCAAGGCTCGTGCACTCCGCTAAAGCTCCGCTGG
>ERZ1027200.771-NODE-771-length-16136-cov-4.815497_pt1 | contig 16136 bp, 15 predicted proteins | sample MGYA00519271_ERZ1027200 | MGnify/ENA primary metagenome ERZ1027200 (study PRJEB26926, sample SAMN06164742) | human gut metagenome | biome: ENVO:00009003; feature: ENVO:2100002; material: ENVO:00002003 | host: Homo sapiens | place: USA | collected 2012 ...
TGTATAAGAGACAGGAGCGATACGAACGCTCGTTGTTCCTATTTGTTCTTATTCTCGCAAAGCTCGGTGAGGATGCCCTGCGTCGATTTGGGGTGCAGGAAGGCGATGGTCATGCCCTCGGCGCCCTTGCGCGGGGTTTTGTCGATCAGGCGGATGCCCTTGGCCTCGGCGTCGGCGAGCTGCTCCTCGATATTCTCGCAGGCAAGCGCCATGTGATGAATGCCGACACCGCGGTTTTCGATGTACTTGGCGATGGTAGACTCCTCCGAAGTGGGCTCCAGCAGTTCGATCTTGGTCTGACCGAGCATGAAGAACGCCGTGCGGACCTTCTGGTCTGCGACCTCTTCGACGGCATAGCACTTCAGGCCCAAAACGTTCTCCCAATAGGGAATTGCTTCATCGAGGCTCTTCACCGCGATGCCAAGATGCTCGATATGAGAAACTTTCATAGCAAAATATTAATTTAAGTTAGTGGATGTTCCGTGTCATTTCAAGGCACTGTTATAAAACGAACACAAAGATAGGGCATTAAATTCGAAATACCCAAGCCTTTTATCGTATTTTTTTCGGAATATCTGTCACTTTTCGGGCCGGCCGCGCGCTTCACAACGAAGTGTAAATGTCGATCAGACGGCGGGCGACGGCGTATTCCGAAAAAAGCTCGGCGCGGCGGCGTTCGCGCCGGCGCATTTCGCTGCGGAAGGTCTCGTCCCAGAGCACGTTTTCCAATGCCGCGGCGACCTCTCCCACCGCTTCGGGATCGACATAAACAGCCGCGTCTCCGGCCGCTTCGCGGTTGAGCCGCGTATCGCTCAGCACCATCGGCAGCCCGGCCCTCAGCGCTTCGACCACGGGCACGATCGAAGCCTCGATTTCGGCGTCGGGCAGGTAGACGAAAGTCCGGGCCAGCCGGAACAGCGCCGGCAGGTCTTCGGGCGAAAGTTCGTAGATGAAATCCACCCGCGCCGCCATATGCCGCTCACGGGCATAGCCCAGCAGGAAGTCGGCATACGCCGTGCGGCGGCCGCACACCACCACTCCGACGCGCTGCGGCAGCGGAGGTCGGCCGTCGGTTCCGGCAGCGCCGCTCCGTGCGGTTCCGTCCGCCGGGCGGAGACGCTCCCGACCGGCAGGGGCGAACTCCGCGACCGTATTCCGGTTCGCATCCGGAGTGTCCGCACCGACGCCGCGCATCGCCAACCCGGCTCCGGCTTCCACGTCGCCGTACCCTCCGACGCCGTCCGACGCCGTATCGTCGCGCCAGCCTGCATTTTCAGGATTCAGGTCCCCGCCGCCATCCGGCTCCCGCACGGATTGCGCGACAGTCTCCGCATCCGCAGCCGATTCCGCATTCCGTCCGGCTGCCCGCTCCCCGGTTCGCTCCGCAGCATCTCCTGCAGGTTGTTCCCCGGTCCGCGCCCCGGTTTCCATCCCGGCTTGCGACCCGGTTCGCTCCGCAGCCCGCACCTCAGTCCATTCCGCTGCCGTCGGCATCTCCGCCCCTCTCGTTTCGAGCATCTCGCGCTCCCGCTCCCGGAGCAGGGCCAGCGCCTCGAACAGCACCTCCTGATTGTGGCGCGGCTCGACCGTCCCCAGCATCAGCACGAAATCGCGCGGCAGCGCATATTTGCGCCGCACGCCTTCCAGCTCGGCGCCGTCGGGCGGATTCTGCGGCATACGCGCCGCGAGCGGCATCACGACCTCGATCCTGCCGGGGTCGATCCGCAGCCGGTCCGAAAGCTCCTCCCGCGCGTCGCGGTTGACCGTAATCACCCGGCTGGCCGAACGCAGCATCCGCCGGTACAGGCGCAGCAGCACCAGCCGCTCGCCCAGCGAATAGAGATGCGGGTAGCGCAGGAAATTGAGGTTGTGGACCGTCATGACGCACGGTATGCGGCGCAACAGCACCGGAAAGGGAAGTCCGGGCCGGAAGCCGTGGTAGAGGTCGAACTCCTTACAGCGCTTTCCGTCAATGATATATTCATGCTCCGGGGCATACTCGGCCAAAAGTCTGGCAAGGTGTTGGGAATAGGTTCCGGCAGGTGCGGCCGGAGTGTCGTCGAATCCGATTTTCATAAGTCCAAGTAAAAAATTTCGTCTATGTGGCAAATAATTGTTATCTTCGCTAAAAATAAGTCCGCTCTTATGAAGAAAGTACTGCTTATTTTACTCCTCGCGGCCCTGCTGCCTTTTGCGGCGGCCGACGCGCAGAATATCGCTCTGGGCGAGCGTGTGCCCGAACTGAAAGTCCCGGCATGGCTCGACGGACAGAAACCCGCAGCCACGCCGCGGCTGACCTACGTCGAGTTCTTCCAGTCGTCGAACGCGGCCTGCATCACGTCGCTCAAACAGCTCCGGGCGATGACGGACAAATTGGGTACCAAACTGCGCGTGGTTGTCATAACGCAGGAAAAAGAGGACAAAATAGGCCCCCTGCTCAGACCCTACCTATCGCCGCAAATCTCCGTGGCAATAGACGCCGGAGGCAAGATCTTCACGGCGTTCGGCGTGCAGTACGTTCCGTTCGGGGTGCTGGTCGATTCCAAAAACAGGGCGCTCTGGCAGGGAAATTCACTTCAACTAACACCCGAAATCATCGAGAAATCAAGCAAATAACAACATGTCTTTCACCAAGATAAACCATTACGAAAAAGAGTACGCCGACATGCACCACGACACGGCTCTGAACGTCACCGAAGGCGTTGAAGATCAGCCGATCGTAAACCCTTACTTCACGCGCCGCAAGAAGCCGAAGCTCTCGACCGACCAATACGTCGAGGGCATTCTCGCCGGCAACATCACCACCCTTTCGCAGGCCATCACGCTCATCGAGTCCAACAACCCTGCGCACTACGCGCAGGCGCAGGAGATCATCGAGCGCTGCCTGCCCCACGCCGGGAAATCGGTCCGCATCGGCATCACGGGCGTCCCCGGAGCCGGAAAATCGACCTTCATCGAAGCCGTCGGCAACATGGTCACCTCGCTGCGGCACAAGCTCGCCGTGCTGGCCATCGACCCATCGTCGGAACGCAGCGGCGGCTCGATCCTCGGCGACAAAACCCGCATGGAGAGCATTTCGGGCAATCCCGACGTCTTCATCCGCCCTTCGCCCTCGGCGGGATCGCTGGGCGGCGTGGCCCGCAAGACGCGCGAGACGATCGTGCTGTGCGAAGCCGCGGGATTCGACGTGATCTTCATCGAGACGGTGGGCGTCGGACAGTCCGAAACGGCCGTACATTCGATGGTCGACATGTTCATGCTGCTGCAGATTTCGGGTGCGGGCGACGAGCTGCAGGGCATCAAGCGCGGCATCATGGAGATGGCCGACATCATGGTAATCACCAAGGCCGACGGCGAAAACATCCACAAGGCCGAACTCGCCAAAACCCAGTTTCAGGGGGCGCTGCGGCTCTTCCCTCTGCCGGAATCGGGCTGGCGGCCCAAAGTCTACACCTGCTCGGCCGTAGCCGGAACGGGACTGGAAGAGGTATGGAAAGGCGTCGAAGAGTTCCTCGACCACATCGAGGCCAACGGCTACTTCCGACACAACCGCAACCGCCAGAACAAATACTGGATGTACGAGTCGATCAACGAAGTACTGCGCAACTCGTTCTACCACGATCCCGCGGTCGAATCGCGCATCGCCGAATACGAACAGCGCGTGCTGGACGACAAGATCTCGTCGTTCATCGCCGCCAAAGAGCTGCTGGACATCTATTTCAAGGACCTGAAATAGTCCTCCGGCCGACGCACGCCGCGCGAACTGCGGATTGCGGAAACTTCTGGGAGAAATACGAACAAAAAAGAGGGTGTCTGCCGCAGTGCAGACACCCTCTTTCGTAGCAACCCCCTATCTATCCGACATAGCGTTCCCGTAGCAGGGCGGCCAGTTCAGGCATGCCTTCGGCGGCGCGTTTGCGGATCAGGGTCAGCGGATTGCGGATGCCCGCCGTATCGGGGTTGCCGGGATCGACGACGTAAATCGGAATGTCGGGCCGCACGTAACGCACCAGCGACGCCGCAGGATAGACCGCCAGCGAAGTGCCCACGACAACCATGATATCCGCCGTCTGCGCGATCTCCGCCGCACGTTCGAACATCGGCACCGACTCGCCGAAAAAGACGATATGCGGCCGCAGCAGCGACCCGTCGGGAGCCGTGGCGTCGAGCCGCTGCTCCCACCCTTCGATCGGGACGACCAGCCCGGAATCGCGCGACGAACGCAGGCGGGTCAGCTCGCCGTGCAGATGCGTCACCCGCGACGATCCGGCGCGCTCGTGGAGGTTATCGACGTTCTGCGTCAGCACCTCGACCTCGAAATCCCGCTCCAGCTCCGCGATGGCCCGATGCCCGGCGTTCGGCTCGGCGGCGAGCATCTCGCGGCGGCGTTTGTTGTAAAATTCGATCACGGTGGCGCGGTTGTGCGCCAAGGCTTCGGGCGTGCAGACATCCTCGATGCGGTAATCGGCCCACAGGCCGTCCGAATCGCGGAACGTGGCAAGGCCGCTGTCGGCGCTCACCCCGGCGCCCGTAAAAACGACTATTCTTTTCATAAACTAAAACTTTAGGTAACCCAATCTACTTCCCAATGCTGCAACCAATATCAACAGGACGAATCCGACCGATTTCGTAACGCCGACGGCCACGCCTTCGGTCACAATATCGTACGCCAGCATCGCCGCCAGCACACAAAAAGCGATCCCCAGCGCGGCTTTCGACAACAGGGATTTCCGCCGGGCGGGTTCGGTGCCGTCCGCGGACGCAGTGCGGCCGCAGGATTCCGGATGCGCAGCGGATTCACTGCACCTTTCAGCGCCGGCACGACCGGCGGATTCGCGCCCTCCCACTGTTCCGGCATGACCGGCGGATTCGCTGCACCTTGCGCCCCCGGCTGGCTTGGCGGCCCCGGCATTCGCGGCGGAGTCAATACGCCCGGCAGGTGCGGCATGGATGCCGGCTCCGGCACACCTGCGGGATTGCGCACACACGGCAGTCCCACGGGATTCGTTGCGCCTGCCGGTGCGCCGCTCCTTGGGCGTCCATGCCGAGAGCAGTGCGGGCAGGCCGAACAGCAGGGAACTTACCGCCGCATGCAGCGGCGACTGCCCCACCCACAAAAAATTGAGCGGGAACATCACCATTGCGACCGCAAACACCGAAGCAATCGCATAAAACCATCTCCGGAGTCTCATCGCCCACCTCCTTCCGCCGCGACACGGGCGCAAAGCATGTCACGTCTTCGGCGTTCGGCTTTCAGCTTCCAAAGGCGCATTTCAGCCTCGGCGCGCAAACGCCGCCAGCGCAGCAGGCAGACGACGCATGCGACGAGCGCAGCGACACCCAATCCCAGCGTGGCGCGGGCCAACTCCTTCTCGCCGGAGACTCCCCAGAAAAAGAACGGCGGCATAATGACGATCCAGACCACCGAAAGCGACAACAGCACCAGCCCCGCATCGCGCCACCGCCGGCGCGGGCGACGGCGACGGTAATCGAGCGCCATTTCGCCGAGGGTGAGGGCGGTGCCCAGCGCCAGCACACCCCAATAGACCCAGCGGGGCAGCCAGTCGGGCCGAAGCAGGAGAAAAAAGACCAGCAGTCCGCCCACGACCTGCAAACCGGACATGCTCCGAACCAGACGCACACCGAATACGCTCCGAACCGGACGCAAAGCGGACATGCCCTGCCCCGGACGCAGACCGGTCACGCTCCGAACCGGACGCAAACCGGACATACCCCGCCCCAGACGCAAACCGGACATGCCCCGTCCCGAACGCACACCGGACACGCTCCGAACCGGACGGAAAGCGGACATGCCCCGTACCGAGTGCGAGTCATGGAGTCTTTCGCACTGCCCTATTCGTTTTTTGTTCAACAGATTATTCACACCAATTAGAGTATGAGTTTACATATCATCGGAATGATCGCTCCGGGGCGGAACCGGGGGGTTTGCAGAAGCGGCATCGCCCGACGGAAGCCCCGTCGAATCGCCGGACTCCGGTCCGGCGGGACGGGGCTTTTTCAGGCGGCCGCTGCGACGCAGGGCATCGGCGATGATCCACTGCAGCTGCCCGTTGATCGAGCGGAACTCGTCGGCGGCCCACCCTTCGAGCGCCTCCATGGTCGCGGCGTCGATGCGAAGTACGAAACTCTTGTTATTGTTCTCTTTAGCCATCGGCAGTTAAATCAATGGTGCAGGGTTCCGGCATTGACTACCGGCTGCGCGGCTTCGTCGGCGCAGAGCACGACGAGCAGGTTGGTGACCATCGCCGCCTTGCGCTCCTCGTCCAGTTCGACGATATGTTCGTTGCCCAGACGCTCCAAGGCCATGTGAACCATCGACACGGCGCCCTCGACGATCTTTTCGCGGGCCGAAATGATGGCGTCGGCCTGCTGGCGGCGCAGCATCACGGCGGCGATTTCGGGGGCATAGGCCAGATAGTTGATGCGGGCTTCGACCACTTCGATGCCGGCCATCGCCAAGCGTTCGTTGAGCGTGTGTTCGAGCTGGTCGTTGATCGCCTCGCTATTCGAGCGCAGCGTCAATTCGTCGTCCTTAACTCCATTGTTGTCATAAGCATAGCAGCCGGCGACCTGACGCAGCGCGGCGTCGCTCTGCACACCCACGAAATTTTCGAGGATGTTCATGCGGGCCGAAGCCGAAACCCCGGTCTGTCCGGCCGCGGTCGGAGCGTCGATCTCGAAAACCGCCTTATAGATGTCGTCGCGCTTGATCTTCCACACCAGCACCAGACCAATCATAATCGGATTGCCCGTCTTGTCATTCACCTTGATCGGATCGACGTTCAGGTTGCGGGCGCGGATCGAAATCTGCTTGGCCGACATAAAGGGATTGACCCACCAGTAGCCCGTTTCGTAGAAAGTCCCCTTGTATTTGCCGAAGAAGACCATGACGCGGGCTTCGTTGGGTTCCAGCAGCATGAAGCCCGCCATGCAGATCAGCATGCAGAGACACCAGACCGCACCGGTCACGACCGGCCCGACGCCGAACGCCAGCCCCGCGTCGATACGCTGCGCACCGAACACAATCGCATAAATTCCCAGCGCCAGCCCGACGAGGATCAGCGTCAATGCCAGAAAACCGTTGCATTTCCAGCCCTTGTAGACAAAATTTCCATTCTCCATATCCGTAAGTTTTAGGTGATATTATTTTGATATCACAAATATATCGAATTATTCCGTGATTCCAAATATTTCCCGACTTTTTCAAGGGGGGGGGCAGGATCGGAAGGCAAACAAGCAGAAACGGGAACAGAACAGAACAGAACAGAACAGAACAGAACAGGACGGAATGATGCAAAAAAATCAACCGTTCGGAGCCGAAAACGGCATCACCCGCGGGAGGTTGGTCCGGCAGCAGGTTGAGTACAAAGCGGAAAGGGGCTTGCGGGCCGCAGACGGAGGTTTTCAGGCAAAAAAAGCACGCCGGATTTCAGGTCCGGGCAACTCCGACGCGGCACGGTTCATGCAAGGTCGTATGCTCGTAAACCAAAAATAAATTTACGTTATGAATCAGCAAAGACACACCAACGAGGACACGCTGACCGATATTTTCGGTTCGGAAGAGATGCGCAATCCCGCGCCCACGGAGTTTATCCCCAAAGGCAAGACATCGCCCGAAATCGCCTACCAGTTAGTCAAGGACGAAACCTATCCGCAGACGCAGCCGCGGCTCAATCTGGCCACCTTCGTGACGACCTACATGGATGATTACGCCACGCGCCTGATGAACGAGGCGATCAACGTCAACTATATCGACGAGACGGAGTATCCGCGTGTCGCGGTGATGTGCGGCCGCTGTCTGAATATCGTCGCCAATCTGTGGAACACCCCCGAAAAGGCCGAGTGGAAGACCGGAGCGCTGGGCATCGGTTCGTCGGAAGCCTGCATGCTGGGCGGCGTGGCCGCATGGCTGCGCTGGCGCAACCGCCGCAAGGCCGCAGGCAAACCCTTCGACAAGCCGAATCTGGTGATGAGCGCCGGATTTCAGGTCGTATGGGAGAAATTCTGTCAGCTGTGGCAGATCGAACTGCGCACCGTGCCCCTGACGCTGGATCACATCACGCTCGATCCCAAGCAGGCGCTGGAGATGTGCGACGAAAACACCATCTGCATCGTGCCCATAGCCGGTGTGACGTGGACGGGTCTGGACGACGACATCGAGGGGCTGGACAAGGCGCTCGACGAGTACAACGCCAAGACGGGGTATGAGATTCCGATCCACGTGGACGCCGCGTCGGGCGGTTTCATCCTGCCGTTCCTCAAACCCGAAAAGAAATGGGACTTCCGTCTCAAATGGGTCCTGTCGATCTCCACGTCGGGCCACAAATACGGTCTGGTATATCCGGGTCTGGGCTGGGTGGTCTGGAAGGACAAGAAGTATCTGCCTGACGAAATGTCGTTCTCGGTCAATTACCTCGGAGCCAACATCACGCAGGTGGGTCTGAACTTCTCGCGTCCCGCGGCGCAGATTCTGGGCCAGTACTACAATTTCATCCGGCTGGGATTCGAGGGCTACAAGGAGATTCAGCAGAACTCGATGGACGTCGCCAAGTACTGCCACCAGCAGATCGGCACAATGAAGTGCTTCAAGAACTACTCGAAGGAGGTCGTCAATCCGCTCTTCATCTGGATGATGGATCCCGAATACGACAAGAAGGCCAAATGGACGCTCTTCGACCTGCAGGCCAAACTGCAGCAGAGCGGCTGGATGGTTCCCGCGTACACCATGCCCAAGAACATCGAGAACGTGGTCGTGATGCGCATCGTGGTACGTCAGGGCATGTCGCGCGACATGGCCGACATGCTGATGGGCGACATCCGCAACGCCGTCGCAGAGTTCGAACAGCTCGAATACCCCACTACGTCGCGCATCAAGTACGACAACATGGAACACCAGAAAGGCAAGGTATTCACGCACTAGAATCGGGGATTCGGACCGGCGGTCCGGGGTTCGCCCCGGACTTCCGGCCGGTTTCCGGACCGGCATTACAGCCGGAAGGCGGAAAGACTCCCATTTATTGAGGTTCAGTCAACGGCGGGACGCCGCCGGCTGGCCGTCGCTTCCGGCGCCCCTGCTTCGGCAGGGGTTTTTGTCCCGGTGCGCCGACACGCCCCGGAGTCCGTCGCAGAGATTGCGGAAAAGGTCGATCCAGCCCGTTCCGCGGCAGGCAAGACCGGGGTTTCGGCTACCACATCAAACTCCCGTGCGCCCTGAGGCGGCGCTTTCTCGCAGGCAGCTCGTTTTCACGGTTCTGCGCCCCGTCACGGCGGTCGAAAGAGCACACTTCCGGCTTCGGTCCGATTTCGGGGGATCGGCGGGCACGACCGCGACACGCACACTTTCCGGGCGCCACGGGAACTTGACAGGCGGCTTCCGCATACAGCGGCGGCCGCCTTTTTTATCAGGCCTCTTGCAATATTTCAAGCCGCGAAAAAGAGGCGGGCGAAATGCAGCCCCCCCCTTACCCTGAAAAACACCGAGGAAAACCGTTGCGGGACAAGAAAGACTGCAGAGAGAAAAAGAGAACCGCCGAAGAAAAAGAAAGTTTGCTAGCGGGAAGAGGAGGAAACAGCAACGGAACGAGAAAGGCCGCCGGAGGGGAAAAGAGAACCGCCGAAGAAAAAAGAAAGTTTGCTGGCGGGAAGAGGAGGAAACAGCAACGGGACAAAAAAGGCCACCGGAGAAAAAAAGAGAACCGCCGAAAAACGAGAAAACCGGCAGGTGAGAAGGCAGAGCCGTCATGGGCCGCGAAAAGAGTGCAAAAAAAAGCGGGAGGAAACCCGTTTCCCAACTGTCAAAAAGAACAAAAACGGCCCTTTCGGGGACTTGTCGGAGCGGGAAAGTTTTATTATCTTTATGCCGTTTTACCGAAACCGTTCCGATATGGCCCAAACATTCGATATATTCCTGATCGTCATGGCGCTGCTGGCCTTGGTGGTCTTCGCTGCCCTGCATTTTTTCGAAGCCGGATACGGCTATCTCTTCAACCCCAAATACGGGCCGCCCGTGCCCAACAAGATCGGCTGGGTGCTGATGGAGTCGCCCGTATTCGTGGCTATGTGCGTGCTGTGGCTGCTCTCCGACCGAACGTGGGAAGCCGGGCCGCTGACGCTCTTCGCGCTCTTTCAGGCCCACTACCTGCAACGGGCGTTCATCTTTCCGCTGCTCATGCGCGGCGCGTCGAAAATGCCGCTCGGCATCGTCGTGATGGGCATGTGCTTCAACACGCTCAACGCCCTGATGCAGGGCGGGTGGATCTTCTACGTCTCGCCCGAAGGCTACTACGCCGACTGGTTCGCGCAACCTTATATTTATATCGGCGGGGCGATGTTCCTCGCGGGAATGGCCGTGAACCTCCATTCGGACCACATCATCCGCAACCTGCGCCGGCCGGGCGACACGCGCCACTACATTCCGCGCGGCGGCATGTTCCGCTACGTCTCGTCGGCCAACTACTTCGGCGAACTGCTCGAATGGACGGGCTTTGCCGTGGCTTCGTGGTCGTGGGCCGGAGCGGTGTTCGCGTGGTGGACCTTCGCCAACCTCGCGCCCCGCGCCGCATCGCTCAACAAACGCTATGCCAAGGAGTTCGGCGACGAATTCACGTCGCTCGAACGCAAAAAGATCATACCTTTCATTTACTGACCCGATTATGTCATCGCTTTTCACCCCCTATAAGTTAGGACCCGTAACGCTGCGCAACCGCACGATCCGTTCGGCGGCGTTCGAGTCGATGGGCCGCCATTTCGGCCCGACACAGCAGTTGAAGGATTACCACGTATCGGTGGCCCGCGGCGGCGTGGGCATGACCACGCTGGCCTATGCGGCGGTCTGCCGCAGCGGCCTTTCGTTCGACAAGCAGCTGTGGCTGCGGCCCGAAATCGTGCCGGGGCTGCGTGACATCACCGACGCCGTACACCGCGAGGGCGCGGCGGCGGGAATTCAGATCGGCCACTGCGGCAACATGACCCACCTGACCACCGCGGGGCAGATTCCGATCGGTGCGTCCACGGGTTTCAACCTCTACGCCTACACCCCGGTCCGGGGCATGCGGGCCGGCGAGATCGAGCAGGTGGCCCGCGACTTCGGGCGGGCCGTCCATACGGCCCACGACGCGGGATTCGACTCGGTGGAGGTGCACGCCGGGCACGGCTACCTGATTTCGCAGTTCCTTTCGCCCTACACCAACCGCCGCCGCGACGAGTACGGCGGATCGCTCGAAAACCGCATGCGCTTCATGCGGATGTGTCTGGAGGAGGTCATGGAGGCCGCGGCGCAGACCGGGACGGCCGTGCTGGTGAAGCACAACATGTACGACGGATTCAAGGGCGGCATCGAGATCCCCGAAAGTCTCGAAATCGCCCGCGAGATCGAGCGTTTCGGTGTGGACGGCATCGTGCTGTCGGGCGGATTCGTGTCGAAGGCCCCGATGGCCGTGATGCGGGGGCTGATTCCGATCTACACGATGAGCTACTACTCGCCGCTGTGGCTGCGTTACTTCATCCGCTGGTGCGGGCCGTGGATGATCCGGCAGTTCCCGTTCGAGGAGTGCTATTTTCTGGAGGACGCCAAGAAGTTCCGCGCCGAGCTGAAGTGCCCGCTGGTCTATGTGGGCGGGCTGGTGAGCCGCGAAGGCATTGACAGAGCGCTGGACGCGGGATTCGAACTGGTGCAGATGGCGCGGGCGCTGGTCAACGACCCTGCGTTCGTCAACAAGCTTCGGGAGGGCGACGCCGCGACTCGCAGCGAGTGCGACCACCGCAACTACTGCATCGCGCGCATGTACTCGGTGGACATGAAGTGCTGCAAGCACTGCGGCGACCTGCCGCGCAAAATCCGCGAAGAGCTGGCAAAACTGCCGTAAACATGGAACATAAGAACGACACAAACCCGATGGACAAGCAATCGGGACATATGCCCGGCGAAGGCGCGCCGGGCACCCGCGCCGTGCAAGAGACGACGGGAACGGCGCCGGGCATCCGCACCGGGCAGGAGACGGCACGGCATTCCCGGCGGATGAAGCGCGGCGAAGTCCGGCCGGGAAGCGCATGGGCGCTGGTGACGGGAGCCGGATCGGGCATCGGACGCTGTTACGCCCTGCGGCTGGCGGCGCTGGGCTACGACCTCGTGCTGGCGGGCAACCGCCGTGAACCGCTGGAAGCCGTTGCTGCCGAAATACGTGCCGCCGGCAACAACGCCGCGCCGCTCGAAGCCGTGGCCGGAGAGATACGCCGTGCGGCGGGGGCTTCCGCAGCAGGAACAGGCCGGGGCGAAATACCGGCAGCGGGGATACAGACAGCAGGAACACCGGTGGCGGGAAGAATCGAAGCCCCTGCAACACCCACACACCTCCCCGAAGTCCGGGTCATGCCGATGGACCTCGCGCGGATCGGGGCGGCACAGGAGTTGCACGACCGGACTGCGGCCGAAGGGATCGAAATAGACGTGGTGATAAACAACGCGGGCATCTTCTCGTTCTGCGACATCCTGACGACGCCCGCCGAGCGTATCGAACGCATCATCCTGCTGCACGACCTGACCGTCTCGCAGCTCTGCCGCCTTTATGCCGCCGACATGGTCCGCCGCGGGGTGCGGGGGCACATTCTCAACATGTCCTCCTACTCGTTGTGGATGCCGTTTCCGGGGCTAGCTTTGTACAGCGCGTCTAAGGCTTACATGCGGTCGTTCTCGGTGGCTTTCGCCAAGGAGGTGCGCGACCGCGGCATCCGCGTCACGGCGGTTTGTCCGGCAGGCGTGGCGACCGACCTTTACGGGCTGACGCCCCGCTGGCAGCGCATCGGCAAACGGCTCGGCGTGCTTATCACGCCCGACAACTGCGCGCGGCGGGGACTGCGGGCTTTGTGGCGGGGCCGCCGCTGCATCGTGCCCGACTGGTGGAACCGGGCGTGGATTCCCCTTTGCAAAGCGTTGCCGATGTGGGTGCTGCGGCCGATCCGCAGGTTCACGATGCGATTCCAGAAATAACACGGCCCGCAGTCTGCCACGATCGGAAGCCGAGCGGCTGGCGGAATAGCAGATGCAACGGCCGGCAAAACGGCGGCCGTAACGGCAGGCCGTGCAAGAACAAAAATCACAACAGCTTATGAATAAGATTAAAAACGTAATATTCGACCTCGGCGGCGTCCTCGTGGACCTCGACATCGAGCGCTGCACCGCCGCGTTCCGCGCATTGGGCATGCCCCGTGTCGCCGACCTTATCAATCCCTACTATCCCGCCGAGATGATCGGCCGGCTGGAGCGGGGCGACATTTCGTTCCGCGAAGCCTGCGACGAGATGCGCCGGCTGGACGGGCGGCCCGAAGTGACCGATTCCGAAATCGCGGCGGCCTACGCCGCGTTTCTGGTCGGGATTCCGGTCGCCAAACTGCGGCAGATCATGCGGCTGCGCGAGGCGGGCGTTCGCACCTACGTGCTTTCGAACAACAACCCGGCGGCGATGGTCGCCATCCGCGGCGCGTTTACGGCCGACGGGCATACGATGGACGACTATTTCGACAGGATATACCTTTCGTACGAACTGCACGAACTGAAGCCTTCGGCGGCGATTTTCCGCAAGGTGATCGCCGACAGCGGCGTGATCCCCTCCGAAACGCTCTTCATCGACGACGGCCGGAAGAACGTTGACGCCGCGCAGGCGCTGGGCTTCGCCGTCTACATGCCCGCGCCGGGAGAGGATTTCGGGCATCTGTTCGAGGAGATAACGCGCTGAGGGATTGCGGGGAGGAGCCGCGGAGCCGAACCGCAGGGCCGAAACCGCACGCGGCAATAACCGTTGACAGAAACCGCACGGCCGGAATTTCTATTGCAAGTTCCGGAATGCGGACCGCAAAACCCACAACCGGAGTTCCGACGCGAATTCCCGAACGCGATCGCAAAACCCACGGCCGGATTCAGGCGGAGGTTCCGAAGCCGCCCGGAAGCATACGACAGGGAGCTGGCGGCTCTCCGACAGCGGTCCGACAACATGCTGACAGCTCTCCGACAGCGGTCGGGTCGGCTTCCGAACGCCCGGACGTAAGATGGAAGGCTTCGCGGAAGATCGCGTAAACCTGAAATGAAAACGATACGACACAAGGCGGCTGCGGAGGATTTCCCGGATGCCGCACTGACCACAAACAGAACGAACCATGAAGAAATGGATTAAAATTACGCTGATCGCCGCCGCCGTCTTGGCCGTGCTGATCGTCATAGCTGCGATCGCCGTTTCGCCCGTAGCCAAGAACTACATCGAGAAACACGACCGCGAACTGATCGGCCGCTCGATCCGCATGGAGCGGCTGCGGATGAACATTTTCACAGGACGCCTGCGCATCGAAGGACTCCGCATCGGCGGAAGCGAAGATTCGACGACGTTTTTCCGACTGGACAGCTTCGAGATGCGCATGCGGCTATGGCCGTTGCTGGGAAACCGTGTGCTCGTGAAGAAAATCTCGTTCGCAGGTCCCGACGTGAAGATCTACCAGCGGGGCAGCGCTTTCAGTTTCGACGACATCACAGCCCGCTTCGCGGGCGACACGACAGCCGTCGCCGCAACGCCCGAAAAACCCTCGAAACCGTGGGAAATCGGGATTTACGACATCTCGATCCGCAACGGCAGGGTCTTTTACAAGGACCTCGCGCTCGATGCCGAGTGGGGCATGAACGACCTGAACCTGCATATTCCGGGCGTCTATTTCTCCGGCGAGAAAACCGACGTGGGAGCCGTGCTCAACTTCGCCGAGGGCGGTTCGCTTTCGACCGACGTGGGCTACAACATCGAAAGCTCGGAATTCGACATCGGGATACGCCTGCAGGATTTCGCACTGGCGGGCACGCTGCCCTATTTCCGGCAGTCGCTCGACGTCACGGCCGTGGACGGCCGCCTGTCGGCCGACATCCGCCTGCGCGGCAATACGCAACATCTGCTTTCGCTCACGACCGAGGGTGCGGCTTCACTGGCGGGCTTCGCCCTGCGCGACCGGCAGCAGCGGCCCGTGGCGGGCGTCGATACGCTGGGTGTAAAACTCGCCGAGGGCGATCTGGGCAAAATGCGCTTCGTCTTCGACCGCATCTACGTTTCGGGACTCTCGGCGCTGTTCGAAATGACGCCGGAGGGCAACAGTCTTGCTGCTCTGATGAAATCCCCGGCGGCTGAAACCGCTTCGCCGACCGCCGTTTCCGCCTCTGCGGCAACGAATCCCGCTCCGGAAGCAGCCCCCGCTCCGGCGGCTGAAATCACGACGTCCGACACCGCGGGAAACGCGACGCCGAGTCCGACGCTCCGGATCGCCGACCTCGAAATCACGAACGGCCGCGTGACGATGCGCGACCTGACGATGCACCGCCCGTTCGAATACACCGTCTCGGAGATCCGCATGCGCAGCCGCGACTTCGACCCCTCGAAGCGCAACAGCATGACCGTCGATGCGCGGATGCAGAAGACCGGCTCGGCGAAACTGCGCTGGGAAGGGACGCTCGACGATATGAACAACCAGAACATCACGCTCTGGCTCACCAACCTCGACCTGCGCGACTTCGGTCCCTACTGCGAGCATTACACGGCCTATCCGCTGACCAAGGGCAACCTCACGTTCCGCAGTCAGAACGTCATCCGCGACCGTTACCTCGACGGCACCAACCACCTCGACATGTTCGAGCCGAAGGTGGACAAAAAGCGCAGGGAGATCAAGGCCGAGATGAATATTCCGCTCAAGCTGGGACTATACGTCCTGAAAGACAAAAAAGGACACGTGAAGATGGACCTTCCGGTCAGGGGAAGTCTCGATTCGCCGGAGTTCTCCTACCGCAAAATCGTGCTGAAGGCGATCGGCAACGTCCTGCTTAAAGTCGTGACGGCGCCCTTCTCGTTCCTGTCGGGCAACAAGGAGAACCTCGAATACATCGATATCGACCCGCTGCAATACGTCTTCACGTCGGAGCAGTACGCCTCGCTGGACAAGATCGCGCAGGCGTTGCAGGACAAGCCCGAAATGCACATCGTCCTGACGCAGCGCGTCAACATGCGCCGCGCCCTGCCCCGGCAGGCGGCCGGCGCGCTCCGGATGGCCTATGCCCTGTCTCTTATACACATCTCCGAGCCCACGAGACAAGAGGC
>ERZ1027200.773-NODE-773-length-16091-cov-12.453230_pt1 | contig 16091 bp, 8 predicted proteins | sample MGYA00519271_ERZ1027200 | MGnify/ENA primary metagenome ERZ1027200 (study PRJEB26926, sample SAMN06164742) | human gut metagenome | biome: ENVO:00009003; feature: ENVO:2100002; material: ENVO:00002003 | host: Homo sapiens | place: USA | collected 2012 ...
GGTGTGAAGTTTGTAATTATCCGTGCCGGCATACGCACGGATGAGGACACTTACTTCAGACGCAATCTCTCCGAGTGCCAGAAAAGAAATATCCCTTACGGGCTTTACTGGTACTTTGAAGCGACATCTGACGATGCGTTTAAGGCAGAGTTGTCCGCTTGCAAGAAGGCAGTAAAAGGCTTAAAGCCGTCATATCCAATATTTTTTGACGCTGAAGAACAGGCGCAGATAGATAAGCTGACAACTGCACAGCGTACTGATATGGCGCTCAAATTCTGCGCCGAAATGACCGCTATCGGACTGCCGTCGGGTATATATGCTAATCCTTCGTGGATGGAAAATTACTATGACAAAAGCCGCCTTTCAGATGTTGACATATGGCTTGCACACTGGACCGAAAGCTCAGACAAACCGAGCAGATATGACTACGGGCAGAAAATGTGGCAGTGGGGCATTGACAGCATCGCAGGCAAGGACGTTGACTCTGATATATGCTTTATTGACTACCCTGCAAAGACTGACTACTGGTATAAGACGCATACAAAAGCTACAGACAAGCCATCTGAGCCGGTAAAACCCGCTACACCCACGGTAAAGACATACAAGGCAGGTGAGGCTGTACAGCTGTCAAATACCGCACTGTATGGCTCGTCAACCACATCACAGCCCGCAAATCATCTGACAGGCACATATTACATACACACCGCTGATGATGTTTTAAACGGCAGGATCCGCATCACCACACCGAAAGGCTGTAGCGCAGTGACAGGCTGGGTAAAAGTTAGTGATATAGGCGGTAAGACTGCTGAAAGCAAGCCTGCGGCAGAAATTCGCAAGGGTGACCGTGTGCAGATAAAGCAGGGAGCTACATGGTACGGCGAAACGAATCCGCTTAAGGACTGGTTGTTTGAAAAGATCTGGATAGTCACCGAAGTTGTCGGCAATCGTGCTGTGCTCGGTAAGGATACAAACGATATTTTTGATATTCAGAGCCCGATTGATATTAAGTACCTCATAAAGAAGTAAAATGGCAGAATCCCCCGGCGGAGCAAAAAGGCTCTGTCGGGGGATTTTTTGTTTAATATATAGTTAGCTTCCTAACTTGACACCCCTTTTGACACCCCTACTATAGTAAATTTCAGTTAATTTCAGTAAAATTCAAGATTTGATAATAATTACTGAAAACACAAGAAAACCGCTTAAACAATACACTTAAGCGGTTACTTTTATGGAGCTTGTGACGGGACTCGAACCTGCGACCTGCTCATTACGAATGAGCTGCACTACCAACTGTGCTACACAAGCATATTTATTCTGATATTCTGATATTCTGATATATTTACACACATTTTCCGTTTTCCGAAAGCGTCCGCTTCACAAGTCAAAACATTGCATAATGCACAATAAACACTTGAAAAGAGCGAGGCGATGTGGTAAAATATATATGGTCATATTTCGGAATACAGTTCCAAAATGACTATATTATTATATCGTATTTTTGATTTGTTGTCAATAGCTTTTTTGACGGAAACGAGGAAAATTTGATAAAAAAAACATCTGTGGCAAGGTGTATCGGTGTAGTTATCGGCGTACTGCTAATTGTTTTTGCGGTATTTCTCGTAGTTACATCAATGCTGTTTTCATTCGGCGGCTCTGCTGCACCGGATATTTTCGGATATAATGTTTACATAGTGCGTGACAACGATTTCTATCAGCTTAAGGCAGGCACAGCCGCTATAGCGCAGAAGGTGTGGCCCGACGAGGTAAACAACGGAGAGCTTATAATATATAATCGGTATGAAAACGGCGGAGCACAGCTTGCAAAGGTAAATTCCTCCACGCTTAAGGAAGGCGTTATGAGCTTTGATGTTGAAACTCAAGGCGGAGAAAATATCACAATATCACAAAGCCAGCTTGTTGCAAGAGTTAATTATTGCAGTGATTTCTGGGGTGCCGTTATCGGATTTGCAATGTCGCCGTTTGGCGTTATGGCTATCGCTATACTGCCGTGTATCGCAATAGTAGCATTTGAGATAGTGAAGTTCATTATGTCAAAGCGTCCGGTACCGCAGGTGGAAACGGTCAAGTTGCAGGAAGAAGCTCCGGTGTATGTTCCCCCTGAAAGCGAGGAACACAAGCCGCCAAAAGCAAGCAAGGCCGATGCGAAAAAGGTCGCTATGCCGTCTTTATCCGATAACGTAAAAGTGCCGTATAATCGTGTTCCTGACAGCTCTCACGGTAAAACGGATGATTTCACGGAGCATTTGCGCAGTAAAAAGAATATATCAGCAAGTGCCGATAACATAAAAGACCGAGCGGATTTTTCCGCCGGTGCAAGAAAACGGCTGGAATCGGACAGAGCAGAACAGCAAAAGGAAAAGAAAATTGAAGCAGAAAATATAAAAAACGAAAAAGCCTTGCCTGAAATGACGGAAAAAACGGGTACGGCTGAAGTAACGCACGGCGGTTCTGAGCCTGATATATCGCTTGTGTTCAGAGATGACGAGGACAAGAGATATGATATAGACGATATTCTTGCCGATATAGAAAAACGGCATCATTGACGGGCAGAAAACAGAAAGAAAAGTAAGAACGAAAGAGAGCACTAACAATGAATAAAAAATCAGATACTGTGAATTCAGAGCTTCGTGACAAGCTGTTCATAGTATTGGCATTAACCGGCTGTATATCGAATATAGCGGGATTTACCGCAAATGCGGTGATATTCGGATTTACCCCGCAGACCTTCTTCTGTGCGGCTTGCGCACTTGTAATTATAGTATCGTCACTGGTCGGTTTCTTTACCGGAAGAACCTATGTCGCTACGTTTATAATACTCCTTGTGCTTGGGTTTGTCGAGTTCCCGATGTTGTATATTTCATACGGTGCAAGCACGGCAGTGTATATGCTTGTTGCGGAAATAGGAATTATCACTTTTATGAAGCCGGTGCACAGAGTTGTAATGGGAGCGGCGGTGTTCATTGCAGATATAGCCGCATTTATTGTCAGAAGCAAATTCCCCCATCTGAATATGGCTAATGACAATATGGAGCTTGACACGCTGTTTTCATTTATAATAGCGTTTATAGGCATAATGGTTGCGGTCGCAATAGTGATAGTACAATTTGAACGTCAGGCAAAACAGCTCAGCGAAATGGGCGAGGAGCTTACGCTTGCTGTAAATACCGATCCGCTGACCGAGATAAGAAACCGCCGTTATCTTATAGAATATCTTGAAAATCAGCTTTCGCAGGACGAGAAAAAGAAACACTGTGCGGCGCTTATTGACCTCGATCTGTTCAAGTCGGTAAACGATACATACGGACACGTTTTCGGTGATAATGTGCTTAAGCATTTTGCAAATGCGGTCAAAACGAATATCGGGGAAAATGACCTTATAGCACGATTCGGCGGAGAGGAATTCATGATTCTCTTTGATACGGATAATATCGAAACTGTTATGACGGTTATGAAGCGGATACGCAAAAGCTATTCGGAGTTTTCCGAGAAAGAAAAAGGAAAAGAATTTACTTTCAGTGCAGGCGTGGCTGTGTACGGAAGCAGCAACTCGATAACCGAGATATTCACAACTGCTGACAAGCGACTTTATAAGGCTAAGGCGGCAGGAAGAAATAAGATAATGATAGATTGAGAACTTTGGTACCCTACCGTTTTGTGACGGCAGGGTATTTTACATTTCGTGAACTGCATAAAGCTGAATATATGTCTGAAAAAATAACAGGAAAATATTAACATGATATTTTCAAAAAAGATTAATTATATATTGATTTTAAGATTTGATAAGACTATATTGCTATTCTGACTTGACAAAGCATCAAGAAAATTGTATTATAAATTCAGCACATTAAATTATTACTATATAAAAATAAATGGGAGATATTATGACAGTACCTGTAATAGTAGAAATAATTTTCAGGTTCATACCATCTGCTTTGCTTGTATTCGGATTTATCGAAATCAATCTTACAGCTAAGTATAACAAGTATATTCAGTTTATCGCAATAAATACGGTGTATTTGTTTGCGGGTCTGTTTGGGCAATATATGAGAGAAAAGTACAAGCTTGAATTTTTCGATTTTGTGCTTGCAGTAGCACTGGTTCTTATTTACAGTATATTTTTTCATACCGATGCGGTCGGATACCGTATTTTCATAGGAACGCTGGTCTACCTTTCGCTGATTATATTTGATACCATCACAACTGCTGTAATATTCGTCATATTCCCGGAATTTTCGTTTGACATCGGACACTTAACATATCCCGCACTGCTTTTTGCGGATATTGATCTGATTATATACGGCATTCTGATGTATTTTGAACATTGTATTATCAAAAGAATACATGACAGAAAATCTATCAACAAGCGTGCAGTGATTTTTATGTTTTTTCCGGAAAGTCAGGTGTTGATTTTATGCGTGATAATGAAACTGATTATGGCAAATTCGGAGAATGCTACAGCTGAAATTACATACTTCACTCTTGCGTGTGTTGTAATCTGTGTAATAAGCGATGTATTGTGCTACAGAGGCCTTATCCAGAATTCACAGCTGTATGAAACGAAAATGAGAAATGAACAGCTCGAATACGAGCGTAGCACGCAGTACCGCTATTACGAAAAAATCAACGAACTTCAGCACGAAATAATGAAGTACCGCCACGATTTCAACAATGTTCTCACAACGGCGATGAACCTGTACACCTATCCCGATACAGCCGAAAAGGGAAAGGAAATGCTAGATGAGCTGAGCCGTAAAAATCAGAGCAACAAAATGCCGTTCTACTGTGCTAACAATATCGTTAATGCGATTCTGTGGGATAAGTCGAACACAGCTAAAGAATCGGGTGTGACACTTGACTGCGATGCGAGCCTTAGTAATGACATTCCGGTAGATGATGTTGATTTATGCTGTCTTATTGTCAATATGCTTGACAATGCGATAAGGGGAGCGAAAGCGGCAGAAAACGATAAAAGCATCGGCATAAAGATAAAAGAGGAGAACGGGAGAATATATATTTCTGTTTCAAATTATGCCGATATGCCCGACTTTGAAAGCACAGAGAAACTGCCCAGCACAAAGGCAAACAAGAATCACGGCTACGGCACGGAGATAATACGGAACATAGTGCAGAAATATGACGGCGATGTGCTGTTTACATGTAAGGATAGGAAATTCAGCACGGCTCTTTCGATAAGGAAAGGCGAACGTGAGATAGAAGATATATAAGTTTTAGGGGGAATCAGTATGACGACAGTACCGCTGATAGTGGAAGCAATATTCAGGTTTATTCCATCGGCTTTAGTAGTGTATTTATTTATTGATGTTAATCTGACATCCAGATTCAACAAATACATACAATGGACGTGCGTCAGCCTTTTATATATGGCTGCGGGATTGATAGGACAGTATCTCAGAGAGGCTTACAATATTCAGGTAGTCGATTTTTCACTTGCACTGATATTGGTTACTTGCTACAGCTTATTCTTTCACACGGATTCAGTCGGTTTCCGCATATTTATCGGCTCGTTTTCTTTTCTGTCACAGATACTCGTAGATACAGTTTTTGCCGCAATTATATTTGTTTGTTTCCCGGACTTCAATTACGAAATCGGACACCTTTCGTATCCTGCACTTCTTGCGGCTGATATAGAAATGCTTATATACGGTATATTTCTGTTTGCCGCAACGATGGTTATCAAAAGAGTACGGCTTAAAACCGGTATCAACAAAAAAGCCCTTGTCTTTATGCTGTTTCCTCTGAGTCAGGTTCTGATATTATGCGTTATAATCAAACTGATTATGGCAAATTCGGAGAATGCTACCGCTGAAATTACATATTTCACTCTTGCGTGCGTTGTAATCTGCGTAATCAGCGATGTATTGTGCTACAGAGGCCTTATCCAGAATTCACAGCTGTACGAAACGAAAATGAGAAACGAACAGCTTGAATACGAGCGTAGCACGCAGTACCGCTATTACGAAAAAATCAACGAGCTTCAGCACGAAATAATGAAGTACCGCCACGATTTCAACAACGTTCTCACAACGGCGATGAACCTGTACACCTATCCCGATACAGCCGAAAAGGGAAAGGAAATGCTAGATGAGCTGAGCCGTAAAAATCAGAGCAACAAAATGCCGTTCTACTGTGCTAACAATATCGTTAATGCGATTCTGTGGGATAAGTCGAATACCGCTAAAGAATCGGGTGTGACGCTTGACTGCGATGCGAGCCTTAGCAATGACATTCTGATAGATGACGTTGACCTTTGCTGTCTTATTGTCAATATGCTTGACAATGCGATAAGGGGAGCGAAAGCGGCGGAAAGCGATAAGAGCATCTGCATAAAGATAAAAGAGGAGAACGGAAGAATATATATTTCTGTTTCAAATTACGCCGATATGCCCGACTTTGAAAGCACAGAGAAACTGCCCAGCACAAAGGCAAACAAGAATCACGGCTACGGCACGGAGATAATACGGAACATAGTGCAGAAATATGACGGCGATGTGCTGTTTACCTGTAAGGATAGAAAATTCAGCACGGCTCTTTCGATAAGAATAAAAGGGAAAGATCAAGAATGATAATATTAATATGTGACAATGATAAAAACTGCCTCTCAAATGAAGAAAAATACATAAGGGATAATACCGAAGCAGTACCCGAATGCTTTCTCGGCGGTAAGGAGCTTTTAAAAAGGCTCAGCGCAGGCACTGAGGATATAGCGGCTGTTTTTATGGATATTGAACTTGACAATTCGGAAAACGGAATTGTGGTTGCCGAGCAGATAAGCAATCTGTATCCGGATATAAGAATAATATTCCTGACGGCATATTCGCTCAAATACTGCGAGGAGATTTTTCTTACAGGGAAGAATCTCGTTCCGTTTGCATTGGTTGACAAACAGAATCTTGATGTGAATCTGAAAAGAGCAATGGATAAGCTGAGAACGGCGCTTGATTCCGATAAGGAGAAAAGCAGGATCGCCGTAACGGTTAATTCGGAAACGTTTTTCGTAGAGCCTATGCAGACTTTATATCTTGAGAGCAATGCCCACACCCTTATTATAGTTACATCGGGCGAAAACAAGTCTGTCAGAAGTAAGCTGTCCGATGTGCTTGAGGCTTTTCCGCCGTATTTCATACAGTGCCATAAAAGCTATGCGGTGAATATCCATCATATCGTTTCGTATACAACAAAACAGATTGAGCTTGACAGCGGTGTAATAATTCCTGTAAGCCGTAAATTTTCGCTGTCTGTCCGTGAAAAGATGCTCAGGCATGAATGCGGGATATGATAACCGAGATATTCACAACTGCCGACAAGCGACTTTATAAGGCTAAGGCGGCAGGAAGAAATAAGATAATGATAGAATAATAACAGAGCAGTATTATATAAAAATTGCCCTTGTCTGTGAATACAATCCACAGACAAGGGCGTTTTGCTTATTTATACAACAATGCAAAAACCAGCATGATCAGAATTAATATAATCATAAACAAAAATGTCATTCCGATTGCTTTTAATTCGTTGCCGCTTATATCTTCTTTATTGCAATTATTATCTGCAGGCACTTTCCTTTTATGAACGGTTGGCGTTTTATTTACTGCCGGCTTGGAATGCTGTTCGGAAAACCCGTCTTTTATAAGCTGTGCGCCGCAATGCGGACAATTGTTATAATAATCGGGTACGAACGAATCGCAGTATCTGCATTTCATTGATACAGTCTTCCTTATTTTATATAGTCGGTATCGGCGGCGGAACGGGTCGGCTTACAAGAGAAACAAGTTCTGCAACCGAGTCTGCTCTTGCCCATGAAGCCATACCGTTTTTCCATACGAGCGTTTCGGCGGTAAGCTGACCGTTTGCGGCAAGCTGAGCCATAGTGTTCATATCATAAGGTCCTGTTGTCTGACCGTTTACGGCTATATGATAAGCTGCTGTCGGGATGGGCGGAGGTGTGGCTGCCGCAGACTGAGGCATTGCATTTTGCATTGCCTGATTTGCCGCATTTGCGTTATTCATTCCGTTAATTCCGCTCATAGCGTTGTTCATAGCACCTGCCATATTCTGACCTACTACACCGCCAACAGCCATAGCGGCCATCATTGCGGCAGGATTGAAGCCTACGCCGCCCTGCCCGCCGAGGTCTACACTGCCGGCACCGTTTGCACCCATCTGACCGAGAGCCTCTGCGCCTGCTATGCCGACATTTGCCTGTAACTCGGACTGGAACGCTCCGAGGTTTGCACTCTGTGTCTGCTTGTGCATTGCATACTGTCCTTCCTCACGCTGAACACGGAGCGATTGCTCATAGTTCTCGGCTTCTATACGCTGTTTGTCGTGGATATTTTTGATATTTGCGGCTGTCTGAGCCTGAATTGTATCGCTTGTTACCTTGCGTGTTACCGCCATAAGCTGTTCATAGCCGTCGCTCGTCTTATCAATTTCTATAGAGTTGATATCTACACCGGATACGGTAACTCCGAAATTTTCACGAAGCCTTTCTCCTATGTCGTATTCTATCTTATCGTTGATAAGAGCAATCTTGCTTTCAATCTGGATAACAGGAATGTTATTTTCAGCAGGAGCGGCTGTTACCGCATCTTTGATATACCGGCAGATAGCGTCTTTTATCTGCTTGTTGAAGTCATCCGTTGAGAACTGTGTAAGGCGATGCAGCTTTACAAATTCCCGATAATTTGTTATTCTGAAGCTGACAGTACCTCTTACTGCTACAGGTACGCCGAAGTCCATAAATCTCGGATCGTATACGTCAAAATACGGTATTCCGAACTTTGTCTGAATGATATTCGCTGTATTGATAAAGTATACTTCAGCCTGGAACGGTGTTCCGCCTGCGTAAGCAAGTCCTACTATGCTTGCAAGCACAGGCAGATTGCCTGTGTCGAGCTTTCTGTCGCAAGGGCCTTCAATAAAGTCCTCCATAACGCCGTCTGGACGATTATAGACAAATACGGCTACCTCGCCGTCCTTTACACGAAGTGATGAGCCCCAGCGTATTGCATTTTCACGGCTGTTATTGTTAAGCTCCGCACCCGCCGGACGCCATTTCCATATAAGATATGATTGCTCGTCGCAACGTATCTCGTCCATAAATCCGCCTGCTTTTGGTTTGCCGAATAATCCCATAATATTTCTCCTTGACAGATTGTAAATAAATATGTTACTTCTTTTTTGATTTGAACATTCGTGTAAGCATAATGATTGCGCATATAACGGCAACGACCAATATCATAATATATCCGACGCTGTCTTTGTCGGCGCATCTCGGAATCAATAGTCCGAAGCAGACGAGCAAGCCGATAGTTGCTATGAATTTAGGCATAGCCGAATCGCATCGTGTCATCGGAGGAATAATTATCGCACCGAGAATGAGGTCAAGCATAGTAACTAGCTGTAACGGGCTGAATCCTGAACTGTCAACGTTCTGACAGCAGATTATTACAAGAACAGCAATACTTATCGACCATGCAAGAGTAATGATTACCTGAGGAAGAGAACTACTTATCTTTACAAGAAAACTTCCTGCTTTTTTAGCTGTTTTAACATATTTGTCACGGGTGAGCTTTTTCTTTGCCTGCTCGTATAGCTCGTTGAATTTTGCTTTGTCTGCATCGGCAGTAAGAGCAAGCTTAGCTTTTTGCTCGACCTGTCTGAACTTTACCGCCCATGCGTCACATATATTCTGTTCTGTATTGCCTGTTATGTTTGAGGATGCGAGAATGAGAAATTCAAATATATCTTCCTTTGTATTCGGAACGGGAAAATTTCTGATAAGCGATGTGCGCTGTTCGTCTGATGCTGCGTTTGCAAGAGACATAGAGAATTCATGTAAGGATGCCGATGATTTTCCGCCTCTTATTTCATAGCCGCATGACGGACAAGTGGTAACAAAAGCGCCCAGCACCTCTCCGCATGACGGACATTTATGTATTTCGCCTTCAAAAACAGTTTCACGTTTTGAGTTGCCTGCCTGATATGATTGTGAGTTTTCCGGAGAGCCGGAGCTTTGTGCACCGCAGTTCAGACAAAATTTTGCACCGTCCGGTAACTGCGAGCCGCATTTACTGCATATTGCCATATTTTTTCTCCCTTTAGTTCACGGCTTTATCGGAACTAAAGCCGTTTTTTAATTATGGGTAAGACAAATCAGTCCGTATACCTGTCGGTATCGGGGATTGCATCACATATATCGCCGATGTTGCAGTCAAGATACTCGCAGATACGGAGCAGTACCGATAAAGCCACCTCCTCGTTTTTGCGGAGCTTGGTCATTGTACCTGTCGCTATATTGAGATCTTTTCTGAGCGTCGCCGGGGATATATCTTTTTCAATTAGTCTGATCCATAATTTCTTATAGCTGATTTTCATGAAAACATACCTTTAAAGGTATGCCTGATCACTTAGTATTATACACTGCACAATTCAAAAAGTCAACAGATTTCAGCAAATTTATAGATAAAATTCGCAACTTCTTGCGAATTTTCCGGTTCCGACGGAAAATTCGTTATTGTTGACCGAGAAAAATATTAAGTTACAGCTATAAGAAAAAATGATCGGGCAGACCTTGTTCATATCAAGTAAAGAGTACGTATTCCGGTGCAAAGGATTTTCGTACTCTAAAGTCGGCTCAAATACATATAATTATTTAATTCTAGTATACCATAAAAAAGTGATAAATTCAATAGCCCCTATGCCATGATTGTGACATACGGGCTGAGATTGTACCGGTAACGGAGATTTGCATTAAGCTGTGGCAATTCATAGCTTACATCATGTTCGAACCATTTTACAAGAACAGATGTACGCTTATGCCGTTTGAAATAACCGCCCTGCTTTCGCAGGGCGGTTTTCACTTAAAACTGTGCTGTTGTTTCGTTTGATTCGCTGTTTGCAGAATCGGCAGTGTCGTATTCGTCCGACAGGTTATCCTCTATCCACTTAGCCATCATCAGCGGTGAAAGTATGATGTCCATAGTCTTCTGCTCACCGTCGCTGACGCTTTCCATAGTAACGATCTCTCCCTTTTCACGTCCCTCACTGCCTATTATATCGTAGGTCAGCTGACAACGGTACTTGATGGAGCAGAGTAGGAATTCGGGAGGAATGACCTCACAGCTTGCAATCTCGTCAAGCCATACGAAAGGACTCATTCCGCCTATGCTTATATCCTCGATAATCCAGCCGCTTGCCGCATAGGAATCGTTAGCGCACATATAAAGAGAGAATTTGAACTTTTCTTCTCTGTCGTCCTTGAACAGACCGACTTCAAAGCTCTTTATAACGTAGTTGTTTATAATGCTTGATTCAAATCCGCAGCAGGAGCAGGTTCCGCCGTAGCCGAACATCGTGCCGTTAATATCCTTTGCAAAATAGTTGCGGTAAACACGCAGATTTGAAAGGCTGCGGAGCGACTTGTATCTTGTACGCAGGTACTGAAGTTCCTCAGCGGTAATTGACGGCAGAGGCTTATAGTAGTACGGAATCTGGTCAAGAAGTACCTGGTTCGGTTCTTCGGTGCTTGAATAGAACTGGCTGAGAACGTTGTTGTTCTCGCCTACCAGCAGATATTCGACATATTTTGCGAATTCGGGTTTGGTGCAGTCGTCACGGAGTATAACATACTTTGTGATGCTCTGACGCTCCTCATCGCTTATTGGGTCGTTTATATCTATGATACGGATAATCTTGTCTTTTTCGCCGAGAAGTGCGATACGGGGAATTTTAAGGTCGCAGATATAAAGGTTAGGCATAGTTGCCGATACCTTTTCATCTGTCAGATTGCTCTCACGCAGAAGGCTCATAAGCGAAGCCTTTTCGAACGAATAGCCGGACTTCATGAACGGGAAGTCGAATACACGTCCGTTGAACATTCCGCAGTTGATAAGTGCATAAACATCGCCGATTATCTCAAGAAGGTCGGCGTTGGTGATACTGCTCGGTATCATGAACTGTTTGCCGTATGCGGCAAATCTGAACTTCTTGTTAATATCAAGCTGGAGCGTGATGTCACTGCCCTGCGATTTCATCTCACGCAGGAAGGTCATAGTATCCTTGCCCTGTGTGAAGCTGTTTATCAGCATATTTATGACTTCGTTGTATATCTGGTGATTCTCAAAGCTGTTCTTGTGCGCCACAATGCAGTCATAAGCCCGCTTGAGATTATGCACTGTCATTCTCGCAACATCGAAGTTATGGGTGATGTCACGGTAGTGGACGTTGAACTGGAAGTATCTCATTCCTATCTTATAATCCTGACCGTACATCGTATCGAACAGACCGAGCGCTCCGATAAGTGCGTCCTCATCGGCAACAGCGTCATTTATAACATACTTGCCGAGCTTAAGGCTGACTATACTTCTAAAGCCGAAGCTAAGGTCGAAGTCTTTGATAGCGGGATTCCTCTCGCTGTCAAGAACGTATGTATTACCGTCAAAATTGAAGTTGTAGCAGAACTCTCTGCCTTCCTCGTCACTGTCCTCGTCAACCCACTTATAGCTTGCCATTATGATGTTTTCGGGCATATCCGATACATCCTTACGCATCTTGACAAGCTCATCTTCGATATACTCGGTAAATGCCGAGCCGTTCTCATGCTCCTGCTTTGAAACGTGGTCGGTGAGCGAGAAGAAACCAATCTCTTTTACTTCGGAATACGGCATAGCCTCGCTTTTTCCGGGTAAAAGCAGTGAGATGCTGTTGTGGAAAACACTGCGCAGATCGCCTACCATAACGCTGGTAGAAAGATAATTGCTGAAGAATTCAAACACATAGTGCTTCGGACGCATATAATATTTGTCCGAATTCGTTCTCGGCAGCAGCTCGATAACGAAATAGCGTGAATACTTTTCAATCATATATTTGAGATCACGGTTTATAGCTTCCGAAACCTCCTCCTCACATTCGTGGCGGATGCCTGTTCTGTGAGTGGTAATATATGAGTTCGGCACACTGATGAAGAATGCCGACAGCTTTTCCTTGATGAAATCTTCTCCCGTTGACTTGATAAGACCTGTCAGCTCATAAGTGGAGAAGTAGTTGTATTTATCAAGCAGGACTTTTACCAGCGTGTCACGTTTTGCGGAAGAAACCGCAAACGGAATAAGATATACAAAGCCCTCGTTTTCGTGCCAGATAAATTCGATAACGCTTTTGCCGTTCTGTAAGAAACGCACTGTCGGGTCATCGTCCGGTGTTTTCTGATAACGGATAACCTTATATACCGCAAGAGGCTTGCCCATATCCATAACGGCAACATTGAACGTGCGGTTGGGGTTTTCCGCTTCACCGAATCTGCCAAGCTGCTTCTTTCTGATAAATGCAAAGCAGAATTCGACAAGGTTTATATATTCGCCCTTGTGGATAGTGAGGTTTACGAGGTTTTCCTTGATCTTAGCCTGTTCTTCTTCGGAAACCTTGAAAACGATCTCTGTACCCTTGAAAACGGGTGCGGTAAGGTTAAGCTCTCTTATCTTGAGAATGCCCGCATCGTTTACTATTCTGAAATTGAAGTTGTTCGAACGCAGCTTCAGCCACTCAACGTTCATAAATACGCTCTTTGAGCCTACGCCGAAACGTCCTTCACGGGATTTGTCGCCGTCGCTTCTGCCGATACTGAGATAATAAAGTATCTGCTCAAGCGTAAAGCCGTCCTCGTTGTATGTGAGCCTTACTTCGCCGTCCTGCTCAAAGTTGAAAAGAACCTTGATGTCGGGGTCGGAGTAGTAACAGCCGAATGTGTTCTGTAACAGCTCTCTTATTATTGATTCCTTCGGATAGTCGCTTACGGACAGTGAGGCATTATACGGTGTGCGTCCGCCGAATACCGAGTTGAAGTAGTCTTTGAACGGGGTGCTGTCGGCTTCACCTGTGTAAAGCAGGTTCTGCATCTTCATCAGCGACTGTTCCATCACTTCACGGTTCTCGTTTGCGTGCGCCTGATAAAAATCGCCTAAAAGCCCCGCAATTTCTTCGTTACGAAAAGCCTCCACCTTACATCACTCCCTCGTTATATTTTTTCATGAATTGTCTGAATGTTTCCTGTATCATAAAGTTATCGGTAAGATAACGCCAGGAGTTGAGAAGCACAGGCATCTTTACCGTATCGGGCAGCATATTTACGCATAAACGCAGTTCCGCATTCTTGTTATCTGTGATAAAGTTCTCAAAAGCCTTTTGAGCGGCTTTTATGCCCGCCGAAATATCAAGCGTGGAGCATTGCTCCTTATATGAATGGTACTGCTCGCTGTACAGACATTCCTCAAGCGCCGCTCCGCCGAGTGCAACTATATGCTGCTGATCGTCCAGGTAGAGCAGTGCTCCGCTGAAGCGTTCCAGCGCTTCCTTTATCATAGGTTTCAGCACCTTTTCTTCTGTGGAGGTGTTTTCCTTTATTCTGTTTTCAAGACCGAATGCACGGTAGATTTTATCCAGCTTCAGCTTTGTGTATTCGTGCGTCTTTGCCGCAGAGGAAATATCTATAGAGGGCGAAATGTTGTAATCGCCTTTGAATTGCGTTATTAAATCGTGGCAGTTTGAAACCTCGCCTGTGTAGGAGCAGACATACTGCAGATCCCGTATAGCGTCGGTTATAAGCTGTGCGGCATTAGGAAGGTCGAAAAGCACGTTTCGTCCGGGAAGCCCCGCTACAATGCTCTTGTATATCTTTCCGAACAGGACCTTTGACAGCATTCTTGCGTCGAACAGATTGTTCTTGTCACACATAACTATGAATTCTCTTGATTGTTCGTTTCTGCCTCCGTGACGTGCGGCACGCTGTTCAAAGATAACAGGGCTGTCGGGAAGTTCATAGTTGAATATATGGGTAAATCTCTTTACCTGAGGGTTTATCGAGCCGATTTTGTCAACTGTAAGCACTACTCTTGCATTGTCACGCACATCGTTTGTGAAATTATCGTAGCGTGTGTTGAATATGTCGCCTCTGTCTATTTTCAAAAGACCGTTTATATTAGGATAAAGAGCGGATATAACTTTCTTCAGATACTGGATGGTCGAGCCGGTAACACAGTAAACGACTGCTCTGTTTTCCGAACTTTTCAGCACCTCGTCCAGCTTCGTAAGGAAGCAGTCGAGCTTCTTGTCGACCTGACGAAGCTCCTGCACATCAGCTATATTATAGGAGGGCTTGGTGTAGGTTTTCTTTGCTTCCAGTCCGTATTCCTCAAAGACGTTACCGCCCTGCGCATAAAGAGGAAGACCTGTCTTTATGTCGATAAGACGTCGTGAGTTCGAGATGAAATCCTGTGGGAATTCATATTCGAGCATCACAACATTTCTTGCTACCTCGCCGTTATAGACCGATTTGTCGAAATAACGCATTACCGGAGTGTAGGGGTTGAAGCATATTGATTTTTCGTCAAAGCTGATGTCATCGACCGCATTGGCTTTATTTTCGTCGGCAAGCAGTGCCTTGACAAGAGACTTTATCTCATCGTAGCTCTGGTGATAACCGCACGGTACGGGGCTGAGAATAACGAGCTTGTTCGTTTTTGCTTTCAGATGCTCCGTATAAAGTCCGCACTTTATACCCGATGTGCTGAGACCTGCGTCTATTATCACAAGGTCCCATGTAAGACCTGCGTCCACAAATTTCTGCATCAGAGCATTGTCCGCCTCAAGTGCTTCTTCTGCGATTATATATGTATTTGATGCTTTTTCGTTAAAATATGTGATAGCCTTAGACGAGCCTGAAATCATCTTGAAGTCAACGCCGTTACCTGTTACGACACAACGGTACCAGCTATGCATAAGGTGTCTGGGACATATCAGCAGAATGTTCGGTGTCTGAACCTCAAGCACCGTATCAAGTATACCTATCTGAGCCTTTGTCGCTTTATCCGAGCCGTATTCGTCAAGGACAAGACAAAAGCCGTATTTATTTAATTTTTCGTGAAAAGAACAGCTTATCGCACTTATGTCCTTGCCATAATACGATATCCATTTAATCTCTTCGGTATTCAACAAATCACCCTCCGCTCTCCTGCATCTGCCGACGCAGATTAAATACTGTCTCTTATACACATCTC
>ERZ1027200.782-NODE-782-length-15934-cov-5.913660_pt1 | contig 15934 bp, 12 predicted proteins | sample MGYA00519271_ERZ1027200 | MGnify/ENA primary metagenome ERZ1027200 (study PRJEB26926, sample SAMN06164742) | human gut metagenome | biome: ENVO:00009003; feature: ENVO:2100002; material: ENVO:00002003 | host: Homo sapiens | place: USA | collected 2012 ...
GTCGGCAGCGTCAGATGTGTATAAGAGACAGCGCTCGAAGCCACTTCGCCGCGCACCTGCCACGTTCTCACCTTCGACGCAAAGGATGCAGGCAGCGTCACGCTGACCGTCACGCTCAGCGACGACTACACCGAAACCCGGCCGATCGACTGCGAGGTCAACGAGGGCGCTATCGACGATACCAAATAAGGAATAAAAAACAGCAAAAGATATGAAGACATTTACCAGACTTTTTACGATGTTGGCGGTTGCAGCGTTCGTTGCGGCAGGCTGTGTGAACGAAGAGCCTCCCTACAAGGAGGAACCCAAACCGACGCCGGGCGACGCGACGGGTTTCCTGTCGGTAAGCGGCCTTTCGATGCGGGTGGTCTATGACGAGACGGACGTTCGTCCCGACGACACTTCGGACCAAACACAAAGCCCGCAGGCCGTATCCGGCACCCGCGCCGAGCAACCCGACGTGGACGGTTTTATCGTAGAAATTCTTGACGCCGACGACGCGCAGGTACTCAAAAAAACCTATGCCGAACTCAAACAGCAGCTCGCCGAGCCGATGGAACTTCCGGTGGGCGCCTACCGCATGGAGGTTCGCTCGGAGGAGAGCACTCCGGACGTAGCGTGGGAGCACCCGGTCTACGGCGCGACGAGCAGCTTCTCGATTTCAAAGGCGCAGACGACCCAGCTCGAAGAGGTGGTCTGCACATTGCAGAATATCAAGGTCACGGTGGATTATTCGTCCGAACTGGCCGGCATGCTGGCCGACACCAGCAAGGCGACCATATCGCTGGGCCAGACCAGTCAGGAGTTTCTCAAAACCGAAACGCGCGCGGCCTACTTCAAATCGCTGGACATCGAGAATACGCTGGATTTCAACTTCGACGGCGTTTTCGCCGACACCGACATCCCCGCGCAGTTCAGCAAGCAGATCACGGGAGTCAAGGCCGGCCAGTGGCGTAAGATTTCGGTCGTAATCAACTACGCCGACAAAGGAACGCTTCTGTTTCAGGTAACGGTGGACAACAACATCATTCAGGACAACTCTTTCGTCGTAGACGGCACCGACAACCTGCTGGAAGAGCTTCTCGAAGACCCCAGCGCACCGGCTCTCGCATGGCCCGGACATGACATGTCCAAGCCCTTCACGCTGACGGACGCCATGTTCGACGACAACGGCAACTGCATCGAACCGTTCGTCTTCGACCTCGCATCGCCCAACGGCATCGAGTCGCTGCGCGTCAATATCGCTTCGACCAGCAGTCAGTTCATGGCTTCGATGGCGGCGATCCAGCTTCCCGAAACGTTCGACCTCTGCACGCTCGACGCGTCGTCGCCGGCAGGCATCATACTCAAAGGATTCGGCTACCCTGTAGGCGGCGAACTCAAGGGCCAGCAGGCCAAGAGCTTCAACATCGCAGGACAGATCAAAGCGCTCTACGAATTCGACGGCACGCACACCTTCTCGTTCGACATGACCGACGCCAAAGGTGTCTCGACCGCAGCCGCGCTCACGCTCGTCGTGGACAAAAGCGCAAGTCAGGAAGGGCCCACAATCGTCTGGAAAGGCTACGATATCGACCAGCAGTACGAAGTGCAGAAAGACATGGTCATCGACATCGACGTGACTGCAACTGCAGGCATCAAGTCTTTCTGGGTTACAATCGACTCCGAGGCACTGAAAGATCTGCTTCCGATTCTAAACATTCCGGAGAAATTCGACATCTGCGACGTTCCGGCCGATCTGGCCGCGATTCTCCACGACGAATTCGGCTTCCCGATCAACGAGCAGGTGAAGAACCAGACCGCCGTAATGTTCTCGATCACCAAATTCGTCGAGATACTGCTGGAGATTCCGGGCGAGCATAACTTCGTCCTCGACGTGACGGACAACAACAACGCACTGACGCACAAGACCGTCAAACTCATCGTTAAAGCCGCCGAATAATGAAAAGACACATCACATATATCGCCATGCTGCTCACGGCACTTACCGGCGCGTCATGCTCGCAGGACGAAACTCCTGCCGGCGACGGGCGCACGGGCGTGATGGCGATGACAATTTCGACCTCGCGGGCGGAAACCAACGGCGAATACGATCCGCTGCAATACCAGAAAGTGTATATCTATAACAGCGAGGGCGGGCTGCTCCGCAAATACGCCGCGAAAGACGACATTCCCGAACGGCTGGAGCTACTCTCCGGCACTTACCGCGTAGCGGTCGAGGCGGGCGAAGAGGTCCCCGCGGATTTCTCGAAACGCTTCTACAAAGGCGAGGAGACATTCACCGTCAAACCCGGCGAAACGACCAATGCGGAGGTAGTTTGCAAGATCGCGAACACCGTCGTCGAAGTCAAATTCGACGCTTCGATCGTCGAGAATCTCGATCCGGGCTACTTCGTATGGATAGCCGGCACGGACAAATTCGACGAGGCGGAAGCCGAGTCGGGTGCGGTTCCTGCGCTCAAATTCACGGACGAAGGCACGGGCTATTACACCCTGCCCGCAGGTACGACTTCGCTGGCGTGGATGTTCCGCGGCACGCATACGTCGGGCAAGCAGGTCGAGATGGAAAACACGCTGACCGAGGTCAAGGCCGGCGGCAAATACGTCTTCACCTTCCGCTACTCCCCCGACCTGCCGGGTTATATCGACGCCCTGCTGATCCGCGTCGATACCGAGACGGAAGACAAGGACGACGAGATTATTTTCAGTCCCGATCCGGCCCTTCTCACCGAGGGATTCGACAACGACGAGGTGCAGAAATACACGTCCGGCGAGAAGAAATACCGGATCATGGCTTTCGCAGAGCTGAAAAAATTCACGGTCTCGATCGGCGACGACAGCTACGACCTGCTCACCGGCACGCACGAAGGCATTTCATTCACGCCTACCGATAAATACAACACCGAACTGACGTTGTCCGACGCCTTCTTCGCAGGACTAGCGGGCGGCGACCACGCCGTGACGATCCATGTGGAAGACGCCAACGGCGGCAGCAACGAGATTTCGACAACCTACCGTCTGCAGGGACTGGTTCCGGTTACGGAAAAAAGCTACGACCTCTGGGCCAATACCGTAACGCTGCAGGTCGTGGATTTCACCCGGTCGGCAAACGTAACGTTCGGTCTGTGCGGGAGCGACGGCCAATGGAAATACCTGACCGGCACGTCGCAGGGCGACGATTTCATCTCGGCGACCTATGCGCCCGAATGGGAAAATAAGACCGAAGCCGACTGGAGTACGCCCAATACGGTGCTGCCCTATTCGCGAATCAAAGACGGGACCGGCATTTCCGCAGGAAACACTTATGACTATAAAGCCACCATTAACGGCGCAGAGCATACCGGGCAATTCACGACCCAAGCAGGCAATGCCATGACTGACGGCAGTCTCGAAACGTGGAGAAGCGACAAGCAGTTTCCGGGAAGCGGCACCAAATACACGTTCTGGGGAAGCGGTTATAACTCGTTCGCCAAAGACCTGTGCACCCGCGACGATACCATGCCCGGCAGAGTCGGAAGCTATTGCGCCAAACTGACCGCAACCTATAACACGCTGGCCAAGGTTCCTGCTCCGGGTAATCTATTTACGGGAGACTTCGGCATTTCGCTTGTCCCAATGGGCGGCAATGTCTCTTTCGGCAAAAATTTCACCTACAACGCAAGGCCGAAAGCAATCAAATTCAAATACCACGCAACAATCGGACTTGTGGACTACAACCTCCACGAAGGGAAGATTCCCGTCGGCGAAATGGACAAAGCGCGGGTATTCGTATGTATCGTGGACTGGTCGGCCCAGCAAAAGGTATTTGCCGGCACAAAAGCCCCGACAGGCACATGGGATCCGGAGACACAGACCGAAGCAGCCAACGGTCCCATTATCGGCTATGCATCGAAATTCATCGAAGAGACAACCCCCGGCGATGAAATGGTAGAAATCACGATGCCGATAAATTATTACCAGAACACGGCCGTTGCTCCGCAGGGCAAATTCAATATCGCCGTATCCTGCGCAACGAGTGCGTACGGCGACTTTATGGACGCCTGCACGACGAATGTGATGTATATCGACGATTTTGAATGGGTATATTAACGACTAAACGCACGACAATGCGCAAAATAACCATCAGCACGCTCCTGACCCTGCTGTATCTCGCAGGTACGGCTCAGGCGCTGCGTGCGCAGCAGACAACGGAGGACGCGTCCCTCCCGGCCGACAGCGTCGGACAGGAACGCGCGCTCACAATCAATGAAATGCGCCAGCAGCGCGGTCTGACCGACACGCACAACCTCTTCGTCCCGCGCGGACAGTGGATATTCGGAGGTACGGCTTCCTACTCGACCCATTCGAACGAAACCTACCGGTTTCTGGTCGTCGAAGGCATCGAATCGAAGGGCTACACCTTCAAGGTCAGCCCGATGATCGCCTACGCATTGCGCGACAACATGGCCATCGGAGGACGCTTCATCTACTCGCGCTCGCTGCTCAAGCTCGACAAGGCCGACCTCAACCTCGGCGGCGAGGATTCGGACCTCAATTTCGAGGTGAACGACTACTATTCGCTGCGCCACAGCTACTCGGTGGCGGTAATCTGGCGGCAGTACATTCCGCTGGGACGCAACAAACGCTTCGCGCTCTTCAACGAAATGCAGCTGTCCGGAGGCGGCACGCAGGCGCGCTTCGCCAAGGATTCCCCGGTGAAGGGCACCTACGAAACAGGCTACACCTTCTCGCTCGGCATTTCGCCCGGCATCGTGGCCTTCGCGACGAACAACATGGCCGTCGAAGTAAACGTCGGCGTCATGGGCATCACCTATACGCACACCAAGCAGGTACACAATCAGGTTACGGTCGGCAAGCGCGACGCCAGCATGATGAACTTCAAGGTCAACATCTTCTCGATCGGACTCGGTATGGCATTCTATCTCTAAAATCGGCAAGCACATGAAACGAATCATACTTTCCATCTTCTCGGTATTCATTACGCTCGGCGCCGCAGCGGAGACAGAACAAGCCCGTCCCGCAATGCAGCAGTCCGAAACCGCTGCCGCCGCTGAAACGCCTTCGGTCACGGCCGAATCCGCCGCAGCCCCCGCGGCGCAGACAGCAACGCCCGCCGCGGAACAGACAGCAACGCCCGCCGCGGCGCAGACATCCGAAAACCTGCAGACCGCAGAGACATTTGCGACGCCCGTACCGTCGCCCATCGCCGCCGAAAAGCAGAAACGGCCCAAGGAACAGCGCTTCCTGCCGACGCGCAAACGCATAGACCGCGAAATCAACAAGCTCAAATTCGCCTACAAAGGCGAAGTTATGATGGGACTGACGGCATCGTACGGCACCCTGTCGAGCGACGATACGGACATCATGCTCATCCTCGACAACATCAACGCGGACGGTACGGTTGCTACGGTCAAACCCTTTGTCGGCTATTTCTACCGCGACAACAACTGCATCGGCGTGCGTTTCGGCTACCGCCACATGAGCGGCACGCTCGACAACACCTATTTCGATGCCGGCGAGGGCAACGACCTGTCGGGGCAGCTCCCCTACATCGACCTTTCGAGCGACAACTACTCGTTCGGCATCTTCCACCGTTCGTATGCCGGACTCGATCCCAAGGGGCGTTTCGGACTCTTCGCCGAATTCGAGCTGGCCCTCTCTACGGGTACTTCGAACTTCCTGTACGACCCCGACCGCAAGGAGGGCGGCAACCCCAATCGTACCTACAGTGACAATACGCAGGTAAAACTTTCGTTTAATCCGGGAGCGGCCGTCTACATCTTCCCCAACGTCTGCGCGACGCTTTCGTTCGGGCTGGGTGGCATACAGTACAATTCCGTCACCCAGAAGGATGCCGACGGCAACAAGGTCGGTTCGCGCAAGGCTTCGAACATGCGCTTCCGGCTCAACATCGCAGCCATCAATTTCGGCATGACGATCCATTTGTGGGACAAGAAAAAGCAGTAAGACATGAAATATTTCCGCATACTCTTCTCGGCAGCAGCGCTTCTTTTAGCCGCTTCGTGCATCGACAACGACGTGCCTTATCCCGTCGTCGAACTCAGGATCGCAGGCGTCGAAGGCAGCGGCTTCACCGTGTCGGGCATCAGCATCGCCAACCGCACCGTGACGCTTACGCTGGATGAGAAAACCGACATACGCAAAGTCGGCATCGACAAGGTTACGTTCGACGCCGCGACCTCCAATCCGATGATGACCGACACGGAATCTTTCATCGGCCAGATCAAAACGTCGCGGCCCCTCAGCGGAGAATTCGACCTGCGTTCGCCGCTGTACGTCACCCTCTCGCTCTATCAGGATTACGAATGGACGATCGTGGCCGAACAACCGATCGAGCGCGCCTTTACGGTCGCAGGCCAGATCGGCGCGACGGTAATAGACGCCCAGAAACGTACGGCGACGGCCTATGTGGCCAAGGGGACGAACCTCGGCGACATTACGGTCACCCGGCTCAAACTGGGTCCTGCCGACATCACGACCTACTCTCCCACGGCGGAAGAACTCTCGGCTTCGGGCTTCGAAACGATGCGTTTCGTCGATGCGACCTATCACGGAACGACCGAACGCTGGACGCTCCATGTCGAGCACACCGACCTGAAAATCGCCTTCCGGGAGACGGACCTCTGGAACAACACGGGCGTCATAACCGCCATGGCAACGGAAGAGGAGTATCCCGACGCCGTGATCCAATACCGTGTGAAAGGCACCGACGAGTGGCAGGCGACGCAAAAGGGCGAGCGGGACGAAACCGGACTCTTCACGGCCGCCGTCACCCCCGAATGGACGAGTTCGACCAACGCCGCCGGGCTCCCCGTCAAACGTCTGGTGCGGACCAAGGGCGTCTATGCGGGTCAGACCTACGAGTTGCGGCTGCTCGTCAACGGAGAAGCGACCGAAACGTCCGAATACACCGTCCCCGCGGGCGACGTCATACCCGACGGCAACATGGAAAATCCGGGGCTTTCGTGCTTCACACAAGAGAATCAGAATGCGGAATTCTGGGCCAGCGGCAACAACGGCTTCGCTAAGGAACTCTGCACATCGGCCGCTTTCGACGGAATGGGCGGCAGCCGCTGCGCCCTGCTGAAAGCCTCGGCTCCCCCGATCGTGGGACTGGCCGCGGGCAACCTGATGTCCGGCATCTTCTACAAAGACGGTCTGACGACCGGCGTCGTGGAATTCGGGCAGCCCTACACATGGACGGCACGCCCCTCCGGCATGAAAGTAAAATACCATGCGACGGTCGGCATCGTCAATCAGGCAAAACACAGCGGAGCGCCGATCGGCAAGGGCGATCAGGACAAGGCCCGGATCTTCGTGGCAATCGTAGACTGGAATGCCCGTCACCGGGTAGCTTCGGGAACGGGCGCCCCGACCGGCACTTGGGACCCGACGGAAACCACGGCAACGGACGAGGGCAAGATCATCGCCTGCGGTTCGCTGTTCATCGACCGTTCGACCGCCGGCGACCGGATGACCGAAATCACGCTGCCGCTCGATTTCTACGACACGCAGGCCCGTCCCACGGGCAAATACAGCATCGTCATCTCCTGCTCGACCAGCGCCTACGGCGACTTCATGGTCGGCTGCACGACGAACACGATGTACGTCGACGACTTCGAATGGGTTTATTAAGCCGGGAGCGTTAAAACCGGAAAACGCAACGAAAAAGGCTGGGACGCTGACGCGTCCCAGCCTTTTTGATTACGGGCACTCAGGTCCCAGTTCCGCACCGCCCCCCCCACCGCAGTCTCCAATCCCTCACCGCAGTCTCAATCGCTCGCTGCTGTTCCCACTCCTTCGCCGCCGCCCCTCTCAGAACAAAAAAACAGAAACGGCAGAACCGATGGTTCTGCCGCTTCGTTATCGCACTCAGGCTTACGTTCCGCCGGGCGGAAATCACCTCACGGCGACCCGGCAATATTTGTCATAACGGCCTATCACGTCGTTCACGTAAGCCAGCGTCTGCCGGCTGCCGGTGAAACGGCCGCACTTGACCACTTCGTTCTCGTAGTATTCGGGCTGCGCCTTGAGCTGCAGGTACCGGGCTACCACCTCCCACGAATTGGGATCTTCCCCGTTGACACGCGCCAGACGCCGGGCATCGTTCACATGGCCTATACCGCTGTTGTAGCAGGCCAGTATTATGCTCATCCGGTCCTTGTCCGAAGTTTCCGCAGGAAAACGGAGCGTACTCTTTATTTTCGACATCAGCTTGTTGGCCAGCCATATGTTGGTCTCTGGATTGGCTATATCGCCTGCCGGAACGTCGAACTGACGCGCTACCGAAGGCATGATCTGCATCAGTCCCTTGGCTCCGCTGCGCGAGGTGATATCGGGCGTAAAACGCGACTCGTGATACGCGATGGCGCTCATCAGGCGCCAGTCGTGGCCCTCTTTTTCGCTGATGTTGCGAATGATGTTGTCGTAGGCCGAAATCACGTAATCGCCGTCGCTGAGCAGCGAATTGCCGAAATCGGCCTCTTCGTTCAGCATGTCGTCCGTCACGGGTGTGCTGAACTTGGCGTTAAAGCCGTAAAATGTCGTAAGAATTGTTAAGAACGCAAACGTTAAAACTGTCTTTTTTAACATAAAAGGTTGTTTTGCGGGCAGTTCACACCGCGCAGAACAATACGCTAATCATAGAAACCCCATGAGATACCGATTTTGAACATGCCCGGATTCAGCGGATAGTTAGCCGCCGAGAAATATTCTCCGTTACCGAACAGTCCCTTGTTCACATGCTGATATTTCAGGAATATCCGCATTCTCTTCCACTTACCCATGACGAAAGCGTCCACGTAGGGATAATTCCCCACCTCGACCTCGCGCTGGTTGTAAAACGCCGACAGTGCGGGATTGTAACCGGGCGCATAATAACGCGTATTATAACGTCCGTCCAAACCGATCTGCAGGCGCAATACGTTGCGCACGACCCAGAATTCGTAATAATACGAAAGGAAGGCGCTCAAAAGCGGAACGGGTGCAACTTCTTGATTCGTACTCCACTGCAACAATACCCTGTTGTCCAAATGAAGTCCGCCTAAGCGGAAATCTTTGCGAGCGTACACACTCGTGAGGCTTACGTTTCCACCCTGCTGGGTAATCTGGCTGTCTGCGTCGTAATAGATCTTGTCGCTGACGACGCCCTGCCATGCTCCCGCTTCAAACGCGAAATCGGGAATCGAAAACTTCACCTCGAACCGAGTTTCATTCTCCTTGCCTAAAGGAGTGGACCATATATAATGGTTCGAGAAGAGATTCTCCTGCCAGTAGTTGGGCGAGCGGCGGTCCATCGTGAACCGGCCTTCGAGAATCAGGGGGTGTCCGCGGAGATACCCCGTCAGCGCCAGATGGGCGCCCAAGGTGAGGTCTCCGCCTCTGTATCCCGACGGGTAGAACTTGAGGTTCGCATCCCAATCGACATATTTCTTTATCTTGCCTCCGACGGAGCCGTATGCGAAATAGCTGGTCTTGTTGACCTTCGTATACTTTCCCGTCAGGAAATCACGCATTTCGAACTGCGAGTAGGTATGCATGTCGATGCCTATGCCGGCATCAATCGTGCCTACCACGCCGTTGCGGTCCCAAGGCTGCGCCTGAACGAAGAAGCGGTTCGAGATAACGCGCTCGTAAATCGAGTCGCGCGTATCGCGGGGATTGATGAACCAGTCCTTGTAGTAAATCCCCTCCGTAGGCTTGAATTCGCCCGTCTCCGGGTCCCGCTCGCCCCGCTCGTTCGTATAGCCGGCCTTTATATCCGTATAGACCTTGCTCCACGAGCTGTACTCGAACGAATGGCCTATGAATACCGCCGAAAGGTCGGCCAGCGAAAAATCGCTGTCCGTCACCCGCTGCAGCGGAAGCGCATACGACTGGGTGACGAAGAAGGCGTTGTTGCGGTAGGTATTCTGCGCCTCGGCGTCGGCCAGCTTCATCGGCACGCCCGACGGCATCTGGAACGTCGTATCGGCAATGGCCCACGTGCCGACCACGCCGCCGTTTTCCTGCTGCTCGATGTGGTTGTTGTAATAGGCCGCATGCACCGAATAGCGTTTGCCCGTATGGTTGAACGCCACCGCGAGGTTGTGGTTCTTGGTGCGGGACCAGATATACTGGCCGCGCGTTCCCCGCGCCTTGTAATCGACGTTGAACCCCGTCGTCGGCGAGACGTTCTGCGCGTGCATGATGTTGAAGTTCTCCTCGCGGAAACGCTTCTGTCCCGATTCGAGGTAGGTCATGCGGATGATCGGCTTCTTCGTATTGTAGAAGGGCACGTTCTCCATATCGTACGTGTAGGCATAGTAGGGACTCGCGAAACCGAAGTCGAAGTTCTGGGGCCGCCGGAAATAGTTCATCGGCAGCGAAGCCTGTCCGAGAGCGCCCTGCGCGATGTCGCCCACCTCTTCGCGGTAGAACGGATAGTCGATGCGCCAGTCGGTCAGCGTCGTGTCCAGCGGTCCGATCTCAACGCGGTTGTAGTCGCGCCTGACGTTCCAGCGGAAATTGTTCAGCGAGCGGACCGAATCGCTGAAAAAATAGGATTCGAGCGGCTTGCGGATCTTGCGCTCCTTCTTGGTCGTATCCTGCGGCTGCTGTTCGCCCTCCTCGCCCTCTTCCGCAGGCTGTTCGAACGGATTGTTGCCGTACAGACTGCCGGTCTGCCCGCGCTGCTGCGCACGCATCAGCGTCTTGGCGTCGAAACCCTGCGAACGGACGACGCCGGGCGCTGTCAGGAACAGACCGAGCAAAGCTGTCAGCAATATTCTTTTCGTCAATCTCGACATAGAACGGGAATCCGCGGCAAAGGTAATTAAAAAAATTTAGATATAAAATTATTCCTCCGGGCAAGCCGCTGAATCACGGCTCTTTAGCGTCACGATCCAGTTTACCGCCGAAACGACGATATAAAGCAGAATGATAACCGGGACGGCCCGAACACCCAAGGCGACCAACAGGACAACGGACAGCGCAATAAAAAGATAGCGGATCTCGTTGCCTTTAAAAGAAAAACTCCGGAACTTGAAAGCGAACATCCTCACCGGCGAAATGAGCAGCCACGACATGACCGGCATCAGCAGGAGCACCCAGACGCCCAGACTGAAGCCCGTCTTGGCGTTCATCCAACCCAGTGCAGCGAAGAACAGCGCATTGGCCGGAGTGGGCAGGCCGCAGAATTCGGTGTGCTGCGTTTCGTCGATATTGAACTTGGCCAGCCGCAGCGCCGAGAAAGCCGCCACCACGAAGCAGAGCACGCTGCCGCCGTAGCGCATCCACGGTTCGGCATCGGCCGCAAGCGCGTCGTTCCACAGCACGAAAAGCACCGAAGCCGGAACGAATCCAAACGAAACCATGTCGGAGAGCGAATCCAGCTGGACGCCGATGGCCGAAGGGCACTTCAGCAGCCGGGCGGCGAAGCCGTCGCAATAGTCGAAGACGCCCGCGGCGACGGTGAGCCAGAAAGTCAGCTCCAGATCGTGGTAAACCAACGCCGAAACCGCCGCAAACGAGCCGCAGAGCAGGCTTGAGAGGGTCAGCAGATTGGGTATGGTGAACAGTTTTATTTTCATCGGGAACCTAAAAATATTTATTCCAGCAATAGGCGGCAAAGTTACAAAATATTTTTATCTTTGTCTCACTAAATTCCATATTATAACTATGGCAAGCAACAAATATTGTGTCATCATGGCCGGCGGCATCGGTTCGCGCTTCTGGCCCAAGAGCAGGCAGTCGATGCCCAAACAGTTCCTCGACATACTGGGAACGGGAAAATCGTTTATCCGCCACACTTACGAACGCTTTGCAAAAATCGTCCCCGCCGAGAACTTTCTCGTCGTGACCAACCATAAATACAAGGACCTCGTACTCGAACACATCCCCGAAATCGGCGAACGGCAGGTGCTCTGCGAACCGATCGGCCGCAATACGGCCCCCTGCATCGCCTATGCGGCCTACACGCTGCTGAAACAGAATCCCGATGCGGAGATGATCGTCACCCCGGCCGACCACCTGATCCTCAACGAAGAGGACTTCCGCCAGATCATCGGCGAGTGTCTCGAATTCGCCGACAAACACGACGCCCTGCTGACCGTCGGCATCAAACCGACACGTCCCGATACGGGTTACGGCTACATTCAGGTTTCGGACACCAACGTCATCAGCAAGGTCAAGTGCTTCACCGAGAAACCGAACCTCGAACTGGCGCAGACCTTCCTGCAAACGGGCGAATTCTTCTGGAATTCGGGCATCTTCATCTGGAAGGTGCAGACCATCGTCGAAGCGTTCCGGAAATACCTGCCCGAACACCACGCCATGTTCAGCGGCGTGATGAAGGCGCTGGGCACCGACGCCGAGAAAACCACCGTCGAAATCGTCTTCTCGGAGTGCCGCGCCATTTCGATCGACTACGGCATCATGGAGAAGGCCGACAACGTATATGTCCGCTGCGGCGATTTCGGATGGAGCGACGTGGGCACGTGGGGCTCGGTCTACCAGCATTCGCGCAAGGACCGTTACGCCAACGCCGTGCCTGAGCAGGGGTGCTACCTTTACGACACGCGCAGCAGCATCGTTTCGCTGCCCAAGGACAAGGTGGCCGTCATCAGCGGCCTAAAGGAGTACATCGTCGTGGATACCGACGACGTGCTGATGATCTGCCCCCGCTCCGAGGAGCAGAACATCAAGAAATTCATCGACGAAGTCAAATTCCACAACGGAGACAAACACATCTGACGCATCCGGGCCGGCAGCCCGCATATACGGCATCCATATGTCCGAACTGTACGATATTTTCCGGCGGCACCCCCGCATCTCGACCGACACGCGCCGCATCGAGCCGGGGTCCGTCTTCTTCGCCCTGCACGGGGCGACCTTCGACGGCAACCGCTTCGCCGCCGACGCACTCTCCAAAGGCGCCGCATACGCCGTCGTGGACGATCCTGCGGCCGTCAGCAGCGACCGCACGGTACTCGTCGGCGATACGCTCGAAGCCCTTCAGGAGCTGGCGCGCGAACACCGCCGCGAACTGGCGATTCCGATTCTTGCCATTTCGGGCAGCAACGGCAAGACCACGACCAAGGAGCTGGTGAGCCGCGTGCTGGCCGAACGCTTCGAAGTCTACGCCACGCACGGCAACCTCAACAACCACATCGGCGTGCCGCTGACGCTACTCGCCATGACCCGCGACACCGAATTCGGCGTGGTCGAAATGGGCGCCAGCGCCTGCGGCGAAATCGCCCTGCTGGCGTCTATCGCCGAACCCAACTACGGCATCCTGACCAACATCGGCCGCGCGCACCTCGAAGGATTCGGCGGCCCGGAGGGCATTCGCCGCGGCAAGGGCGAGCTGCTGGACTATCTGGCCGCGAACGGCGGCCGCGCCTTCGTCCCGCGCGAAGACCAAACGCTGACCAACATGGCCGCGGAGCGCGACGGGCTGGCTGCGGAATACTACTCCGTTACACTGGCCGACGGCATCGCGCACCATCTGGAGGGAGACTACAACCGCTTCAACATCGCGGCGGCCGTGGCCGTAGGACGCTATTTCGACATCGACGGCGAACGCATCCGCCACGCCGTCGGCAGCTATATGCCCGACAACAACCGTTCGCAGCGGACCGAAACGGAGCGCAACACGCTGATCGTGGATTGCTACAACGCCAACCCGTCGAGCATGCGCGCTTCGGTCCTCAACTTCCTCGCCGAGCCGGCCGGCGGCAGAAGCCGCCGCGTGCTGATTCTGGGCGACATGCTCGAACTGGGCGCATGGTCGGAGCAGGAGCACCGCGACATCGTCGCCCTCGCAGCCCGGAATCCGGACGCTGAACTGATGCTCGTGGGCGGAGAATTCGCCCGCGCCTGCGCCGGCATGGAGCCGCAGCCCGCCAACACCGCCCTCTTCCCCTCGCGCGAGGAGCTGATCGCCGAACTGCGCCGCCGTCCGGTCGAGAACGCCTTCGTGCTGGTAAAGGGTTCGCGCGGCATCGGGCTGGAAAAGGTGCTCGAAGAGCTGTAACATCGCCCGGCAGGCCCTCCCGCGCACAGAGTCGCCCCGCCTTACAGGACCGTTCCGCCGCGCAACGCCGAAGCGAAGAGGGGGGGGGCAACGAAGGACCCGGAACGAAGAAGGGGCAGGAACGAAGAGAGGCCCGGAGCAGAAGGAGGACCCGGAGCAGAAGGAGGACCCGGAGCAGAAGGAGGACCCGGAGCGAGACAGGACCCGGAACAAAGGTGGGCCCATGTCACGCCGACAAAAAGCGCCTTTCCGCCGACTCAAACCGCACCGACAAACGAGAACCGCCAAATAATAACGCCATGAAACGATTGCTGTCCGCATTGCTGCTGCTGGCCGCGGCAAATGCCGCCGCCGGAGAAAAAAGCGTTTCGCTCGAACGCGATTTCGGAACCCTCTACGGCACGCTGCTCACGCCCGGCGAAGGCGCCGAAACCGTGGCGGTCATCATCGCGGGATCAGGCCCCACACCCCGCAACGGCAATACGAACAGCTACCTTTATCTGGCGCAGGAGCTCGAAAAAGCGGGTATCGCCACGCTCCGCTACGACAAACGGGGCATCGGATCGAGCAAATTCGACGCCCCGGACAAAATGGCCGACACCACGCTCGACGACTTCATCGGCGACGCCGCGGCATGGGCCGAGTACCTCTCCCGGCAGGATTTCCGCCGCATCGTGCTGATCGGCCACAGCGAAGGGGCGCTGATCGCCTTCTGCGCGGCGCAACAATGCCCCGAAGTCAATGCCGTGATTTCGTTGGCGGGCGCCGGCTATCCGCTCGACGAAATACTCCAGCTTCAGCTGGCCGCACAACTCGCCCCGACGCACATGGAGCTGCTGATGCAGGCCCGTGCCATCACCGCCGCCCTGAAACGCGGCGAACGGGTCGAGTCGTGTCCGCCCGAACTGGCGCCCCTCTTCGCACCCCCGTTACAGACATTCTGGATCTCGTCGCTGAGCTACGACCCGCGCGAGGAGATTCGCAAAGTGACGGTTCCCGTACTGATCGTCAACGGCGACATCGACTTCCAAGTGACGCCCGACAACGCCGACGCACTGGCGAAAGCCCAGCCCCGGTCCCGGAAAACGATCATCGAAGGCATGACCCACACACTCAAAAAAGCCTCCGGCCCCACGCGCACGGAGCAGATCGCCGCCTATACGGACGATACGCTTCCGGTCGCTCCGGAGCTGGTCGCCGCCGTCACCGGATTCATCGAAGGACTCTGAGGTTCGCTTTTCGCCGCTTCTCCGCCGGGGGATTTCCGTCATTCGATTATTTTGGTTATTTTTGATTCCGCAAAAAGACAACCGACACCCCAAGTACCGATCAGAACCTCCCACAATCCAATGCCATGACACTCCTGTTCAGCATCGAATACCGCACCCGCTGGGGCGAACAGCTCGTACTCCGCCTCGGCAGGCGGCGCATCGCCCTGCAATACGCCGACGGCGGCGTCTGGACCTGCGCCGTAGAGCGGTACGCCCCTGCGGCGCAACCGGCAGAATACCGTTACGAAGTCGAGCGCGAGGGCGTGTGCATCCGCCGCGAATGGCGTCCGCACATCCTGCGCATCCCCGCCGCACCCGCGCCCCGCACGCTCCGCATCCGCGACCGCTGGATCGACATGCCCGCCGATACGCCCTTCTACTCCTCGGCCTTCACGCGTGGCATCTTCGGCCGCGGCGAAAGCGGGCCGCAGCAGAAAAACGGCGGAACCGCTTCCGGAGTACCAGCCATGGGAGGAACAAAGTTACAATGCCATATGCCGCGACAATTTCCAGAAACTGTAAAATTGTAAGCCATTTCATTGTCATAATCTCTGTTCCTCCTTTCTGCTTTTCTTTTTCTTCCTGCTTAACTGAAAATCCGGATCAGCTCCAGCGTCTCATTATCAAT
>ERZ1027200.789-NODE-789-length-15775-cov-21.067303_pt1 | contig 15775 bp, 9 predicted proteins | sample MGYA00519271_ERZ1027200 | MGnify/ENA primary metagenome ERZ1027200 (study PRJEB26926, sample SAMN06164742) | human gut metagenome | biome: ENVO:00009003; feature: ENVO:2100002; material: ENVO:00002003 | host: Homo sapiens | place: USA | collected 2012 ...
GGTGGCGCAATTTTCAACTGGAATATTGGCGCACTTTTCAATTAGTATCTACAGAATATGTATGCAAGCATCTGGCGCATCTCTTTCCCAAACGTGTGTCCTATAACCGTTTTGTGGAACTGGAAAAGGAAGTCCTGCTGCAGCTGACCATTTTCATCAAGGAAGTCCTGTTGGGCACTTGTACCGGTATCAGCTTTGTGGATTCCACCCCGCTGCGTGTATGCCGGAACCAACGCATATTGATTCACAAGACTTTTAAGGGTCTCGCTGAACGTGGAAAATGCTCCATGGTATGGTTCTTCGGGTTTAAGCTTCACCTGATTATCAACGATAAGGGTGAAATCCTCAATTTCATGTTCACGCCGGGAAATGTGGATGACCGTGAACCGCTGAAACAGACAAAGTTCCTGAAGAATATAAAAGGAAAACTCTGTGCGGACAAGGGGTATATCGGGCAAGCCCTGTTCGAGAACCTATTTCTTAATGGCATACACTTGATAACCAAAGTGAAGAACAACATGAAGAACTCCCTGATGAGCGTAGCAGACAAAATTCTGCTGAGAAAACGCGCTTTGATTGAAACGGTCAATGACGAGTTGAAGAACATCGCCCAGATAGAACACTCCAGACACCGCTCCTTCAATAACTTCATTGCCAACTCGCTCTCTGCCATAGCTGCATACTGCTTCTTTGAAAAGAAGCCCGCCATTGACGTTTGTTTTGTCAAAGACGGACAACTAACTATGTTTTAATTTATATCGAACTCACGTTAACCTACGTCCGGCATTCGATTCAAACCGCATCCTTTTCATATCCCTAACCTCAGAAAAGACGACTCGTCCTTCTGCCGCAAATGCCAACATTCGTAACCACTACATCACAAACATTGCTGATACACTCGTTTTCGCATCAGTAAATGAATCGTCATCTCTCCATCATCTGGCACAAATTAATAGACCAATTCTATTGCTGTGATAAATAACAATAAAACAAACTGATAAGAATTTCGTTTTATGTAACGGCATCACAGTTTCATGTATGATATCCAACCAATAGTGGGTAAATTACGAAATCATAAATATCCTTATGGTTTACACAGGATCCAATTTTATCTCTTCGGTAAGAGTGGTTGTAAATGCGTGTTAAGTCAAATATAACTTAACCTTGAATAGATTTGATTTAACTACACAATGTGAATTTTGATCATATTGTACTTCCGTAATTGCAGTCTTCTTCTTTCGAAGATTAATTCCATGAATACTGATAAGTCTAATTTCGGGAGTATACGCCTTTTTAGTTACCCTATTAAGAGTACTTACAATATATTTAACAAAATCTTTTGCTGCTAATAACTGTGGGAAAGTTTGAGATTTACCTTTTTTGAGTTCAATTATCAAACAGTACAAAGTTCTTTTATATTCCGCAAAAACGATGTAGTCACTAACTTTACAAACACCTTCATTTTTAGCAAAAAATGGGAAAAGTCCACCTTTATATTCTCTTCCTAATTTTTTATCATATTTATAGACAATACACTGACAGCCACTAGAATCAACGTCTATCTTCATTCCAGCATCCTTTTCTTCAAATTGTAGTTTATCACATTTGAAATCCTCATGAAGAATTGTTGCAATATCATTCAATATGGTCATTCTTGTTCTGAGTATTTAAGTGCGTAAAACAATTCTTCTGTAACATTATTTTGGTTATCTATCGTATTATCTATCGAAGGAACTTCAAATCCACATTCGTTAACTATAAGTTGTTTAACACCTACAGTAGTTTTTGTTTTAAAGTCAAAATAATAAGCACTCACTTCATCTGACTTTATTTGTTCAGATTCCCTATATCTAAATTTTTTTCTTAATTCAACAACACCTCCGTTTTGAGAAGAAAGCATTATTAAATTATTCAATTCGCGTACAATATAGTCACTATGAGTACTTACAAGTAACCTAAATCCTGCATTTATAAGACGTGCAAAAATACGTGTTAAAACAATTTGATTATCGGGGTGTAAATTGAGTTCTGGCTCATCAATAATAATTAAATCATTGCTTCTAGCTAAATGTTTAAGATAAAATACTAAACTAGAAAGAGTTTTTACTATAGAAGCAGTCAAATGAATTGGTAATTTCTTAGACTTTGCTTTTGATGATGTAAATTGTACTTCTCCTTCATTGGAAATTGAAACTTTACCATGTAACAATTCTTCTTCTATCTCCTCTGCAAATGCCTTGAAATCACTTTCGCTCTTTTGTATATTATTCATATCCTCAGCGATTTCAAGCCCATCTCGAATTGGCTGAGGATATCGAGTCGTTCTTTTTAGTAAGAAATCCAACGGATCAATTTGCTTATTGGAAATATCTTGCATTTGATCAATAAGAATGTTTCGTTTGATAGATAATTCTTTACTGAATGTATATATTGAATTGCGTTCTACGGGAAAGATTATAGAACGCGGAATAGGGTACAATGATATACTTGTGTATAAATTGGGTAAAATCATATATCGGACAGAGTCCAAATCCCTAGATGTTACATTGCTATTGATTTTAAGAGTAAATTTCACATCAAGTTCGCCTTTGTTTTTTACAACATCTATAACGAAAGATTCTCCATTAAATTTTGCATTAAGGGATTCCGATAAAATTTTGGCTTTAAAATCCTCTTCACTTGTCTTAAAATCCAAAGAAAAAGAGCCAAAGAACTTCTTGGCTTGTTCTTTTGATATTCCGAACAATTCATTTAAATTATCTCCAATACTTTCCACTAGTTCCTTACGAAAGGAACAGATCTCAGAAAAGTCAAGAGTTAAATTCAGTTCGCCACTTTCAAAAAGTTTCGTAATAGCTTCGTCTGACAAAACCTTAGGAGTGAATTTTTGTCGACTTGTTAAAGCATAAATTACATATGCGACATAAGTCTTTCCAGTATTATTGTGTCCACAAAATACTGTAAGTTTCTTAGTCAAATCGAATTTCGCCTGTTTTATGGCACCCAATCCATTTAATTCAATAATCATATGCTTTATGATTTCTATTTTAATTTGCAAAATTATCTGTTTTTATTGGAATATCAATGGATTTCTGATATTTTTTTATCACACCACCGAGAAATAAAATACAAATGTAGATGCCTATCATTTTTTTTTGTATATTCGCACTTGAAAAAGCGTTCTTTTGAATTACTGCAAAACGAAGTGAAATACAGAATTTTGCTGGTTTCTAAATCGTTACCTTTCAAGTCGCTAACACTTGTAAGTGTTTGTGTTTTAACTAGAAAGAAAAATCATTATGATTTCTCTGATGGAAGGTGATTTCCTTGTTGATTTTGCAAATGGCGGCTATCTTTTTAAGGTAGTTGTTGCATGTGCCGTTGCCCGGCATGGGAAACACGAAATCATCTTCTGCAAGCCCCTTGTAGCGTTCGATCAGTTCTTTGGCTATCTCCATCAGGGGGACGTTGCTCGATACTTTGGTCTTTGTCCTGCGGGTGATAATCCATTCTTCTCCGTCGAAATCCATACGCTGGATCTTGTTATAGGTGAGAGTCTTTATATCTATGTAGCTCAATCCGGTGAAGCAGCCGAAAAGGAACATATCACGGACGAGGTTGGTCTGTTTATCCACAAACACGGTATTGGCTATCAGTTTCAGTTCTTCTTCCGTGAGGTAGCCCCGGTCGGTTTCCTGCATTTCAAGGCTGTACTCGCTGAACGGATCGGTACGGATAATTCCCCTGCGCCAAGCCTTGTCGGTCAGGCTGAGTATGGGCATGGTGTAAATCCAGAGAGTGTTTGCGCTCAATCCCTTTTCATTACGCAGGTAGCTGTCGAAATCGTCTATGAAGTCTTTCGTCAGTTCCTTGTAAGCCATATCGGTACGCTTCCTCTTCTCCCACATGAAGGCTTCGAGATGCTTGTAAACGGTCAGGTATTTGTTATAGGTGGACTTCGCACGGAGTTTCTTTTCCACCATTTCGCCAAATTCCTTGTTCATGGTCTGGAAGTCTTTAAGGATGCAGTTCTCCATCACGCCGATGCCTAAAAAGGCGTTGCGCACCTTCTCGGAAGTGACAAAATCGTCCACCCGGAGTATCTGGTAGTAGTGGTTGTTGATGCGGGCTTTGATCTCTTCCAACTGCGGGTTGATCTCCAAGGCTTCGACGGACTTGCCGCTTACTTTTCCGGCTTCGGCGTTCCACAAGGAAGGGGTGACGAACAGCTTTGCGCTGAACGTGGCAATATCGCCGTCAATGGTGATACGTGCCATTACAGGGGCTTTTCCGTCACTTACTCTGACTGCTGTTCTCTTCACGTAGAACAGGACTTTAAAGGTGCTTCTTTTTGTTTTCATAACTCTAAATATTCGTTTGTAAAGGTAATTACTTTCCCGTTACCACGAGTTATGAAGAATTACGCAAAATAGTGAAACAGAACTTATTACCATTACAGTAGGGTGTCATGGATTAGGTAATGACTTAGTACCTGAACTATGGCTTAACCCTACTTTTTGGGGCTTTTTTTGCCGGGGGCTGTTTCTTTCCGCTTTGCTACTAAGATGCTGATATGCTTATTTTTAAGCTAAACTTTGCTTTTCTTTGCGACTGTTCCCGATTTTTTGAAAAAAAAATGCATGAAATAATGAAAGAGGAGATCCAAATTGGAATTTAGAAATGGGAGAGAGCAAAAAACGTCTGTTACTTTGGACGAAATACTTAGCTATCTAGGAAAAGCAGACAAAATCTGCCTAGTGGCGATTGACTAATTTCAAGTTATTGCTCAAGATCCGATTCGAGAAAGAACGTTAAAGCCATTTTGAGCATCGATATATAACATTGTACAATGCCCATTTTATATATTTAGGTTCACAATGTCATATGACGGGAGAAATTTTTATAAGTCTTCCGGCTTTTTATCAAAGTACTATGATTTTGGATCAAAAATCTATCAGACTGAAAGAATATACAAAATTTGTTACACACCATTTCCAGAAAAGCGGGAAGTACATTAATAAAAATGTTATATCTGAAATATATCAACTGTTTGACGGCATAATATGCTATATCCGGTCTATGATCGTTTTTTTGAGTTTTGGCTGGGAAGAACATTAAAAAACTGATGGAAGATTCCGTGTGTAATCAGAATTTGACTTCCCGTCAGGAATTACAATCAGTTCATAAGGATTGATGGTGGTTTGTTGTGTTCCTTCCAAATATGTAACTAAATATTTAACATATATGTCTTTACAGGCACATTTATATAGTAATCGAATTTGAGTTAACAGATGTTTATCGATAATTTCCAAAGACCGATTTACTATATAGATTTACCCAAGTATACATTAATTTTGTATACTTGGGTAATAATCTATTGGATAATTAAGGAGAAAGCTTCATCTTTTCCTCATATCTTAAATCTAAATTATTTAGCAGGTAGGTAAAGTATTTCTTTAAATTCACCAAAACCACCAACATTGGGTACATCATGCGACAGCTTCACAGTAATAACTCCGTCTTCCAAAGCACCTTTTCCTGAAACAAAAACTTCTCCATAGGATGCGTGCTTCCATGCCGGCTGAGATTCTACAGTGACCTCATTGGCTTCATTAACTTTGAAGACAATGTTATATCCTTTTTCATATAAGTTCATAGCTTTATACCATGATATCTGGTCTGCTTTTTGAACTTCTACTTCCCAAGTTGTAAAATCTTCCCCTTCCTCTGCCATAGCCGCAGATTTAAATGTTCCAGTTCCTAATGAAGAAAAAGTATAATCCCTATAAACAGTTATGACTTTATCCGAAGTCTGGTCTATCGTAACCATTTCCTCCGGCAAAGATATCTTGACTTTATAATTCTGTCCAGGAGTTATATCTCCAACTGTAACATGAATATTGGTCTTAAATTCCCCTGCTGCGAATGAAACCGAGGAAGGTACGGTAATGGAGGCAGGGAGTTCCTGCTCTTTATCACCGACAACTAATGTTGCTGATAAATTAATTGTAGTAGCTTCCGAAGATTTCGCGCGTAAGACTTCCACATCAAAACCCTCATATCCTGTGGAAGGAAAGGAAACCGATTGTGTACCTGTGGCGAATGTCACCCCCATTGTTGTGCCATTGTATATATCTCCTTCATTGTCGGTGTTGCACGATACAAAAAGAGTTGCAGTGGCAACAAACATGCCGATTATATATTTATTTACTTTCATAATTTACTTGCTTACAGATTAATACTATTTATGATCACCTATCGGATTCTGATCTTTGCTAGGATCCATGTTCGGATTACCATCAAATTCCGTTTGAGAAATAGTTAATACCCATGCATACGACTCAGGATCTTCCGTATCTGTACCAGCAATTAAAGCACTGGATGGCCAGCCCATGTCTGCAGTACGTCTGAACCCTTGTTTCAGACGACGTATATCATAGATACGTCCAAATTCTCCCCAAAGTTCAATACGGCGTTGAATTATAATTTCTTCAAGTAAAGAACCGGTTTCATCCGAGGTGAGCTTACCTAATGCCGTTCCTGTTTTTTTGCAAGTGTAATCCTCATCACGTTCTTGCATTAAACTGTTCAACATCAGTCGTGCGCCTTTGTCATCATTTAAACGACAAGATGCTTCTGCTGCGGTTAAGAACATTTCCTCAATACGCATAAAAATATAGTCACCTGTCCATTTCGCATAATCTTTAAACTTGAATTTTTCTTGTTGGTAACCATTCTTTTCATTATTCTCGTCTTGTGGATTCCACCATTTTTTGCGGACATCATTTGTGCCTAGCTTTGCATAAAGCAGTTTGTTTATCTGTTTTCGAGCACTAGCTCCATATTTCCCTTGATCCGCATCCATGTGTGTAAAGAAACCTGCATACATTCCGGACTGGTCGGCTATGATTTCGGCCGCCCACATCACATTATTGGCAGTAGCATCATTCATTCCACCGGTTACCGCAGTTCCAGTGCCGATACTACACCCACTTTTGCTTATTGCGGCATTCGCGGCATCCAAAGCGGTCTGCCAGTCTTCCATCACTAAAGCGACACGAGCCTTTATACCTGAGGCAACAGCCTCATTGATATGGCTGATATGTTTTCTTTTACCTGAGTTGCCTAGCATGGTAATTGCTTTGTCAAGATCCGAAGTGATTTGTTGATATACTTCTTCAACCGTTGCGCGCCCTTTACCTTCTGTTGCAATATCAGTCGGTTCTGTATAGAGTGGTACACAAGGTTCGCTTTCATGTCCTTTATAAGTGCGAGAAAACATTTGCGCCAGCATAAAATAACTGTAAGCACGTACAGCGTAGGCTTGTCCAAGCACATAATTCTTTTCGGTTTCACTTCCAGACATGGTTTCCTCTTCTGCCAAAATGTAATTGACATTAGAAATCCAAGTGTAATAGCCATTCCACATATCATAAGAACGCCATCCGGTAGAGGTATATCTTGATTTTACATTGTAAACGCAATCATACCAAAACCAGCCGCTACCTTGTCCGTTCATAATGCAATCTTCACCCATAACATCTGCCACCAGATTATAAGCTGTGATACCGAAGCATTGATGAGTGTTAGAGCTGTTTGAAACCCCTGCTGTATACATTGCTCGATATACACCATTCAATGATACTAATGCATTAGTTGCTGTTCCTAATAATTCGTTGCCAGAAACAGAAGATGAAGGACTGGTTTCCAAAGCATCCTCACTGCAAGCTACCACAGACATTGCAGCCATCCCGGCAAATATGTATTTAAATATTTTTTTCATACTTTCCTGTATTCTTTTAAATTGTTAGAAATTAATTTCAAAACCTACTGAATAAGTCTTGTTGGGAGCATAAGAATAGTCTGTTTCGCCCTTGAAGTTATACTGTGGGTCCATACCGTCCAAATGAGAAAATAAAGCGAGATTATCTACCGATCCGAATATGCGGACAGACTCTAGCCCGGCCTTCTTTAGCCATTGTTTGGGAATAGTGTAGCCCAAAGTGATATTTTTGATAGCAAAGTATGAAGCATCAACTAAAAAACGGTCTGAAGCTGTGTAGGAACCTCCAATTTGAATACGAGGTACATCTGTGATGTCACCAGGTTGTTGCCAACGTCTCAAAGCATGTTTGTTCCATGTATTGCCTGCATACATAACCTCCATAGAACCAGCGTATAATGAATCATAAACTTTACCTCCTATAGAATATGTACCCAATATTGACAAATCGAAATTCTTGTAAGAGAAATCGGTATTGATACTACCATATAAATCAGGTATACGGCTGCCGGAATAATATTTGCTGTTCGCAGCTTTTTGATAGTCACTGCTGATATATTCGTTAGTGATGTTGCCATTATCATCCTTATCATATACCCAATAGAGCTGCGCTCCTGTTGCAGGATCCACACCGGCAGATTTAGCCATATAATATGTATTAATAGGCATTCCCTCTTTAATACTGAAAACTCCCTTGATAATTTCAGGAGATTCCCCAGTCAGTTTCAGCACTTTATTGGTTACAGTAGAGCCCATCCAAGTTAAGTTCCATATAAAATCAGTGGTTTTGATAAGGGAACCACCTAAGCTAAATTCAAACCCGGTATTACGCATAGAACCGATATTCGCGTTGTATTCAGAGAATCCACTAGAAGTAGCCTTGGGGTATCCCAGCAACATATCCGTTGTTTTGCGGTTATAATATTCAGCACTGACATTCAAGCGTCCGTCAAACATACTTGCCTCAATACCGACATTTAAATTACCGCTTTTTTCCCATGAAAGTTTTTTGTTTTCCAAAGCACCGATCAGGCCTCCTACTTGATTGGCATTCGGATATTCCAATGGATAGAGTCCTTGCCAAGGATAATAATCTGGTACATATCCTCCTTCAAGACTATCATATCTTAACAGATTATCATTACCTTGTTCACCATAACTGATTTTAGCTGATAAATTAGAAATCCAAATCAAATTCTGCATAAACTTTTCTTGTGAAATTCTCCAGTTGGCACCGACAGACCAAAAAGTACCCCAACGGTTATCTTTTTGGAAGCGTGAAGAACCGTCCGTACGGATAGAGGCTGAAAAATAATATTTTTCATTAAAGTTATAATTGAATCTCCCAAAGAAGGATTCCACACGATAATCTTCCGAATATGAATCCGCATTGTATAGATTTGTACCCGGACGCAATTCAAGAATACCATCTACTAAATTGGTTTTTCCGGCAGACAGAAATTCATATTTGTATGCATAAAATTCATGACCAACCAAAAGATCGATGTTATAAAAGTTAAAAGAACGCCCCCATGTCAGTAACTGGTTAAAAGTATAAGATTGGGTTCTTCTGTTATATTTCATCAACAAACCGCCGGCAGCTGCCTGATTACCATGGTGCATATTCATATATGATTTTTGAGATTTGTTCCGGTAGTCCAGACCAAAGTTCAAAGTCAGCTTAATACCTTTAGCCCATCCGGCATCTTCCGAATCTGAGCCAAATGCCAAAAATGTGCGCAAACCAGCTACATCTGTTTTTATATCAGCCTTGTCATCTACCAAACCGCCTACGGGATTGAAATCACTATACTGTGGGCGTTGTACACTACCGTCACCGTAGTCCAGTTGGCGATTTCCATCGGCATCTAATACATCTTTACCATCTTCTCCCTTTATATACACCGGGTAAATCGGAGCCATAAATTGTGCAGAGTACCACACATTTGAATTAGATGAACCTTCGTAATCACTAAAATTTTGTGTGGAATTGGAAAGTGACACATTCAATCCAGTCTTCATCCATTTATTCACTTCAGTGTTTATGTTTGCACGGGCATTATAACGTTGGAAACCGGTATTAATCAAGATGCCATCTTCATTTAAATATCCCAAAGAGAACATATATTTGGTCTTTTCTGTACCTCCATTAACAGACAACTGGTGTTCATGACGAAATGCATTGTCTCTTTGTATTGCATCCATCCAAGATTCATTCCATGCGGATGTAGCATCACCCTGCACTCTACCTGTTGCAGGATCTATAATTGTTCCCCATGTGTAATTTTTAAATGGATTATATTGTTCTCCACCTAAAACGCCACCTAAATCTGCTGATGCTTGTCTACCGGCAGCTTCCCAGTTATATCCATTGTCAAAGATATATCCGTTGCGTAAACCTTCATACGTTAACTGTACAAATTCTTTTTGGTCAACCATGTCATAGGCTTTCAAGGAACGTGAAGACCAACCTGCCGTAGAACGCCAAGATACCTTAGTCTTGCCTTCTTTTCCTTGTTTGGTAGTAATCATAATTACACCATTTGCACCACGGGCTCCATAAAGGGCTCCGGCTGAAGCATCTTTTAAAACTGTCATGCTTTCAATATCGGCAGGATTGATAGAACTCATATCTCCACTAAAAGGTATTCCGTCAACTACATACAAAGGATCTTGTGAGGCATTGATGGAACCGTAACCGCGAATCACGATCTTGGCAGCTTCGCCAGGTTGACCTGAGCCTGAAGTTGTTAACAGACCTGTAGTCTGTCCTTCCAATCCTTTAGTAACATTACTTATAGGACGTAATTCCAGTTTCTTATTATTAATAACGGATGCTGATCCTGTAAAAGATTCCTTTTTTGCAGTGCCATATGCAACAACCATCACTTCTCCAAGCACTTTAGTATCAGATTTTAAAATGATGCTAACATTCTGTTTGATAGAAACCTCTTGACTAGCCATTCCGATAAAGGAAACTACCAAAGTCTTTGCGGAACTAAAATATACAAAAAAACATCTAGTAATCAAATATTTAGCATTCTGCTCTCTTGTAGATATACAATATTACATCTATTATAACAAACTATAAATCAACTATATATTATAACATAAAAAAATAATTTGATTTTATGTCTACTTTTATTCTACCTTAAACATAAAAAAGATGCCTAGTAATCTAAGCATCTTTTTTATTATAGACCTATTATTAGCTATTCGTTTTTATCAGTAATCTCACTATTGGCATTTAACTCCTTATCGGGGATTTGATAAATGAATAATTTACTACCTGCAGGGACTTCCTTTGGAGCAATCGCACTATGATTAATTGCATGTGTTCTATCCAAACTTTCATTACGACGTTTCATGTCAAATAAACGACGACCTTCACCCCACATTTCAATACGCTTTTGAAGTTCAATTTCTTGTAAAAGTGCATCACTTGTTGCGGATGTTTCATATTTTGGATTACGAGTTTTCATAATCGTAGTCAGCATTGTTTTGGCTTCATTTTCTTTCCCTGCCCTATATAATGCTTCTGCAGCTACAAAATACATTTCACCAGTACGCAAATAAATATAGTCAGAGCAAAAAGTATCACCTGTAGGAGTAAAACCAGGCGCGGTAGAACCTATATCAATAAATTTGCGCTGCACATATTGTCTTACTTTATAATGAGTATTTGTTTCTCCCAAATCAACTCCAAACCATTTTTTACGAATGTCATCATCTGAAATTTTTTCATACAAATCACTGGAAATCATTTTGTAATTTCCTAAATTACCACCGTATCCCGGGCCGTAAGGATCAACTTGACTCATGAATGAAGCGTAGAATGTATTTGTTTCACCATTAATATCAGCCCCCCATAACACTTCGCTCAAAGAAAGGTCATTAAAGCCGGAAAGTAATTCTTTTTCACTCATCAGTGAGCCACCTTCAATAGCCAATTTTGCGTATTTAGCAACTTCATTCCATTGATCGGGATAATCATTAACAAATGAAAGAATGTTTGCATAAATAGCAGCTGCTGCATATTCATTTAATTCATCTTTCTTGGCTATTCCTTTTCCTTTCAAATAATTATATCCTTTATCTATATCACTTAATATCTGTTCATAGACCTCACTTACAGGAACACGATTCAATTTGGTTTCAGATTCAGTATAAATAGGAATACCTAATTTATCTTTATTCCATTCATAAGGTTGCTGGTACATGTTTATTAACCAAAAATAGCAGTAAGCACGTATGGTGTAACTTTGTCCCAACATCTTCTCAACACTCTCATCACCGCTATCTGCCTGTTCTTTCAGACCGCTGATTACTTCATTTGCACCACTGATTACAGCATATAATTCTTGCCAATAAGTGGTCGTACGACGATAACTTGAAGCACGGTTGTCAAGCAGATAATCATATACGAAGAAGTGTGAGGTCATATATGCCATATCATCTCCCATCAAGTCTGTAGCCAATTCAAATGCCTTTAATCCGAAATCATCATGACTTTGCTGTGCTTCCGGAGAAAACATATTTTTGTAATATCCTGTAATATATGCTTGAATAGCTGTAGGATCTTTATCAAGCAAATCTTTAATTTGGTCTTCTGATGCATTTTCTGAAGGTTCCTTGTCCAAAAAGTCATCGCTACAAGATCCCATCATAAACGCTGCAGCCAATATTGCTAAATATTTTGTATATTTCATAATTCTATTCTTTTAAAAGTTCAAATTAATGCCGAATGATAAAGTACGAATCGCAGAATAATTAGCAGCCGAATATCCATAAGCATATTGGCGTGGGTCCATACCTTTACGTTTAGAGAATAAAGCTACATTATCGGCAGATACGTAAATACGTGCACTGCTTGCTGATATTGCTTTCATCCATTCTTTCGGAAAAGTATATCCTAATGAAATGTTACGGATGTTAAAGAATGATGCATTTATCAAGAAACGTGAAGATTGGCTATTACTATTTTGTGCACCATCCATTATAGGCACATTTGTATTTTTATTTTCCGGAGTCCAAGCATTCAAGATATCCTTGTGCCAGTTACTGCCAATATTGCTTCCCGCATGCATGAAAGAAGAATACATGCTGTCATATATCTTTCCACCAATTTGAAAGTTTGTAGCTATAGAAAGATCGATTCCTTTGTATGCAAAATCAGTTGAAAAACCTCCTTGGAAATCGGGCAAAGTAGAACCTAATTCATATTTGCTTGCCTGAGTATAGTCTTCGGTTACGGTCCTTCCAGTCACTTTGCCATTAGCATCTTTCTCATCCATATACCATTGTGCTGCTCCTGTTTCTGGATTAACACCTGCGTATTCATAGGTATAAAGATCATAAATAGACCCTCCTTCCATTAAGCGGAACAAAGAAGCAGTACCATGAATAATTCCATTCTCTCTTTTGTCTTCTGGAAGATTCAAAATCTTGTTGCTATAATGTGTACCGTTAAAAGATAAATTCCATATAAAATCTTTTGTTTGAATTGGGGTGGCAGAAATAGTAAATTCAATCCCCTTATTCTGCATATCCAACAGGTTCATTGGAACGTAAGAAATTCCAGAAGAAATAGGATAAGGCATATTGTACAACATATCCGAAGTCTTCTTCAAGAAATATTCAGTTTCTAGTTTCAAACGGTTATTAAGAAAAGCAGCTTCCAAACCGATATTTAAATTTTTGCTTTTTTCCCAAGTCAAATCTTTATTTCCACGATAAGTTTCGACTACAGAGAAATCTCCGTTATTATTGGTTACAGAATATTGCTTCAGATATGGTTGATAGACTACATAACCATTTATATCAAGAATTCCATCATTACCTTGTGTTCCATAACTTGCTTTTAGTTTAAGATTAGACAACCATTCCACATCTTTCAAAAACTCTTCCTGTGTTAATCTCCAAGAACCTCCGACAGACCAAAAAGTACCACGGCGGTGATCAGGATGGAATTTGGAAGATTCATCTGAACGAATACTTGCAGATAGATAATATTTGTTATCAAAATCATAGTTTACACGACCAAAGAAACTTTCCATACTATGTTCTTGTGTATATGAATTCATATCACTCATAGTTATGGCATTGTTGAACTCAGGATTTCCAATAGTATAAAAATTGTATTTATGAGCATACTGATATTTCAGTGTATATGAATAAGATTCGTGACCAGCCATTATGTCAATATTATGATGACCAAATGCTTTACTATAGGTTAAAAGTTGATTTGCTGTAAACGATTCAATACGTTGATTATATTTATAAGTACGACCATTCACATTAGCAGCATCCCCATATAACTGATTCATGTGATCTGTACGGATTTGATTCATTAAATCATAACCAATGTTAGCAGTCGCTTTTAAACCATCAATAATATTAATGTTAATAGTACCACGGCCATTAAAATTGTCATTCAAAGTCTGATGCACATCCAACCCAGAATTAGCTGCAACATTTTGATTACTGAAACCGCCCATACGTGTACTGTATGTACCATCACCAAAATCATAAACAGTGTTGCCTTCTTCGTCATATATGCGATTTCCGTTTTCGTCATACGCATATACAGGATAAATAGGAGCGATTTGCTGAGTGAACATAAAAGCATTAGAGTAATTAGACAAACTAGCATTTTGTGACTGGCCTGCATTTTTTTCCGCTCTTGCGTAAGCCAAATTACCATTGATATCAATAAACTTATTTACAGTATGATTAATATTGGCACGTGCTGAAATACGTTCAAAGTCAGTATGTCTTAAGATTCCTTCATCTTTCAAATATCCCAATGATAAAAAATGAGTTGTCTTAGCGTTACCACCTTGCAGACTCAAATTATATTCCTGACGCATACCATTATGTAATGCGGCATCAGCCCAATCGTCATTATGGCGTAGAGCCGCAGAACTAACTACGCCATCTGCTGAAACCATGGCATTATTAGCTACACCGATGAATGGATTGTATCCAATGCTACCTATTAATTCTTCGGAAGCTTCTGCACCTGTAGATTGATTTTTTAAAGTATTCCAGGCTGTTAGTACGTATTCTCTTTGATCTTTCATGATATCATATTCTGGAACACCACGAGTATTTACTCCCCAGCGTGCATCAAGAGTAACTTTGGATTTATCTACCATACCTTTTTTAGTAGTAATCATCACAACACCATTTGCTGCACGTGAGCCATAAAGGGCTGCAGATGCAGCATCTTTTAATATAGACATACTTTCAATATCGGCAGGATTTAATGCATTAACCGACTCTTCGTCATAAGGCATACCATCAACTACGTATAAAGGAGCCGATGATGCGCTAAAAGAGCCAATACCACGGATTCTTATTTTAGCATTTTCTCCAGGCTGCCCACTGGTATTGATTACTTGTACACCTGCTGCTGCACCTTCCAAGGCTTTAGATACTGAAGAAACCTGCATTTTTGCTATTTTTTCTCCACTAACAGCAGTCGCTGATCCTGTAAAAGATGACTTTTTCGCAGTACCATAAGCTACAACCACTACATCGTCAAGCATCTCTGTATCAGATTTTAAAATGATGCTAACATTCTGTTTAATAGAAACCTCTTGACTAGCCATTCCGATAAAGGAAACTACCAAAGTCTTTGCGGAACTTGGAACATTTGATAATGTAAATTTACCATCCATGTCAGTAACTGTACCTACAGTAGTACCTTTTACTAAAATAGAGGCGCCAACTACGGGTAATCCGTCCTCCTCCGAAATAACAGTACCTGTTACCTTCGTGATCTGAGCGGTTACCAAACCTATACCTACAAAAAGGCAGGTCAATAACAGCATTAATTTTCTTTTCATAAAATTCTCTCTTAAAGTTTAACTTTACATTAATATAAATTCATTCACTCTAACAAATGACAAAGGTATGAATAAAATTGTAATATCAAACAAATTATTGTAAAAAACATACTAAACCTGTCTCTTATACACATCTCCGAGC
>ERZ1027200.800-NODE-800-length-15635-cov-6.494480_pt1 | contig 15635 bp, 18 predicted proteins | sample MGYA00519271_ERZ1027200 | MGnify/ENA primary metagenome ERZ1027200 (study PRJEB26926, sample SAMN06164742) | human gut metagenome | biome: ENVO:00009003; feature: ENVO:2100002; material: ENVO:00002003 | host: Homo sapiens | place: USA | collected 2012 ...
CCCATATCACCCATCGCCTGTTGCTGTTGTTGCTTGGCGCTGAGAGCCTGTTGGATGACCGAATTCTCGATGGTGTCGCCACCCTTCTCTTCGCCAATAGCCGGGAGGTCCCACTTCTCACGAATCTCGTCCACGGTCTGGAAGGCCTGAAGGCGTTTGATATCCATATCCAGCTCTTCGGAAATGGTCATTCCGTTGAGGCCCATGAATACGAATTCGAAGTCGGGGTTGATTTGCTCGACTATGAATTTGTTGAGTTTACGCTGGATGAACTTCAGCATCGGGTAGAGGCCCTTGTCCTTGGACTGCTCCATGCGCTGCTTTTGGCCATCACCGAACGTCAGGCCGCTGCCGTTGGAACGGGAAATGTCCCACCCGATTTCCGTCGGGTCGATACAGAATACAGCACACGCGATCTTGATCAGGTACTCCATCCACGAGTTGTACTCCATATCACGGTTGTTCTTCTGGAGGTCAACCCAGTCGATATCACCCTCAACGACGGGTGTCTTCCACGACTGCATAACGCCTGATATCATGGCTTGCCACTGCTGCTTGAACTGCTGAAGCGAAGCCTCATTGACGTTACCCTTGATCCGGAGAAGACCCTTCGGTGCCGACCCTTGAGAGAAGAAGCGGCGGTTGTATTCGTCACCCCAAAGCATCGACGTGACGACGTTAATCAGTTCTTCCAATTCAGAGTTTCCGTACCCGTTGGCGTAGATCGACGTGGTCGGGTTGCGTATACCGAAGCACAACTCCCACGGATAGAACTGCGCCACCTTGGCTGTTTGGTACACCTGAACGTAGGCCGGATAATAGCCATCAACCTTGGGACCCCAGTTTTGGCGGTCATCCATCATAGCGCCGTCAAAATACGGGTTGTTGTATTCACCGTCGAAGTACGATTCAGCCAACCGGAACGTCGCAGCATCGACGGCCTGAAACCGTACCAGTTTGCCGCGGCGGTTACGAATGCACTCAAACGTCATCTGGTCGAACGTCAACGAGTCGTCAACGATTTTACGAACAAACTCGTCAAACTCGTCGCCGTCCCAAGTGGCGGTATCACCACAATTGAGAATGAAGTCAGTGATGGAGGCTGCGATCTTGCGGTCTTGAGAATCCATCTTCTGCTCTTGACCAAATTTCGGTTTACGACGAATGACGAACCCTGTAGAATAGCGATCGGCCTGCGGTTCAGCGAAGTCGGCTATTTGGTTCTTACGGGTCTTGAGGATCGAGTTGATGATGGGGGTGCGGCTCATCCGGCGCAGTGTCTCATACGAGAGCGAAAACGGCTTATCCTTATACCCCAAAAACGAATTGAACTCCAAAGGATCAATCAAGTACGCCTTCGGGGCAACGTTAGCAGGCTTGGATTGCTGATTGAATATTTCAGCGGCTTTGAGTATATCGGACGGGTTGTCGCTGCTCAACGCACGCTCTACCAACAGCGACTTGCGTATTGTTAGAGCCTGCATGGCACGTTCCACCGATTCCAATCTTTCTTTTACACCGGACATAATGTTTTTACGCGATTTGTTAACCTATAATTGGCTGTCAACACAACAGTTTCAAAATGTCGTTCCGTGCCGTTTGCCTGATAATCAGCGCCCGATGGACGATATCACCCCACACCGCCACCTGATAACCATTCCACGTGAAATAGTCCGTCTGATCGTCATACGAACCATTCCATTCACCGTCGTGACGTATATCAACGATCAAACGTTCAAACCGTGCTTTTTCTTCCGTGGTGAAGGGTGTTATGAAAGTGCCGACGACTACTAATCGTGCGGCACTCGTAGACAGGTCATCGGCCATAATCTGAAAGTCGATACCCATAAAATCGCCCGTTTCAAGAGGCGTGTGAAAGGTTATCATTGTCCCACTAATTTACGAGTTCGAGGTTCAAATGTAGAACGCTGCTTACCTTCGCCAATACGCATTTTCCAATACTTTTGGTACTCACACAGCCACATTTCCACCTGATGAAGTGTTATTTCTCCTACACGCGATACGCGGTAACGCCACCCAGCGCGATCCCAGTGTAGGTATGGGAAATTACCCAACTTCGCCAACTCGTCGCGTGATTCATCACGCAAGCGATATATACCATCCACCTGACGTTTCAGTGACGGAAATATCAACCGCAGCCCAATCGATGCGCCAGGTCCTACGTTGGTATAATCGTCTTGAGTAAAACGCATGAAACGACGCGTGGTGTAGCGTGATATGTAGGTGAAGTCTTGGTAAAATTCGTGAGCGATGAATGTAGCTGATGAAGGTAAACTGCGTAAAAACCTGATGATCTGTTCGGGGGTTTCAGCCGCCAATACCGTCCGTATCAACTCACCCAAGTGCTGGTGTAATGTGGGAACGACCAAATGCGTGTAACAGTAGTCGCGCGGTTTACCAGGCGTGGCCATCGAATTGATCAAATACGCCGTGGTGTAAGGGTTGTTTCCTGACGCACGGTACGCAGCTATCATCTCTGCGAAGCGGTCTTCGTCGTATTGGTCGTAATCAGGAATTCCTGCCTTCCAACCGTATCGTTGCTGGGCGAATTCGAACGTTGCGGGATTATTGAAGTACCGAAACACCATCGTCTTCCAAACCAAATTCGTCAACGAAAGTAGCGGATCGAGGATGATGTTTCGTATTTGCCACTGCGAATTGCGGTCCAACTCGCGATATACGTTGGTAAACTTATAGTCCCTTAAGATCGGGTCTTCGGTCCACGGGCGCGGCGCTCCATCCAAGAAGCGGCGTTTCCATATCATCTGGCGCTCGAACATCGTTCGGAAGAACTCGTGATAGTGCTCCTCGCTGACGTCAAGTGTGGCGGCAGGTAGTTTATCAGCCCAGGGGTAATGGTCAAATGTCGCCATTTTGCTTACGATAAGTTCTAATTAACAATTCACGCCGTGCTTCCGTGCTTTTCCTGACCAGCCGCCGTAACGTATCATCCGCAATCTTCATCAACGGACGTTTTGGGGCGTTTACAAGTCGCGTTTCAGGTACGCCGAGGTTTACCCTTATGCGTTTACCGCGGATTGGTTTCAGGGACTCTGCAGCGATTAATGGGCAGTAGTCGTTGCCGTGAAACGAGCGTATTACAAAAGTCGTCCGGCCCCACACCTCGGGGTCCGTCACGATGTCACCTATTTTGAAATATCTCCATGCGTTCATACGGTTAAAAACTTTGGCCCCGAAACGCTTACGAATCGGGGCCGCTGTCCTAACTACCTAACAAAATGGAAACAGAAAAGAAACTAAAACCCGAACACCGTCAGCTGACGAGGTGACAGCTGGTAGCGTTCGTTGTCGGAAAGATTGGTCTCGAGGATTTCACACGCCTTGACGTCAGTAGCCACATTGGCGTATTCACGTACCTTGTCGTTGTACTCCTCGCGGCAACGGCACATTTCGGGAGTAACCGGGTTCTCCTTTTCCTCACCGACAAGCGTGCCAGCCAGTTGAGGACCGGGACTGCAATCGCGGTCTTGCCAGCTGAAGATACGGAACGGCAATTCCATCTTGATTTCGGATGTCCACCACGCGGGAACGCTTTCGGTAGGTACGCCGCCACAATCCTCAAGTTTGCTCTCGATTTCAGCCGAGAGTACCTGCAGTTTGGCGTTAAGCGACGGAAGGACATCGGCCTTGAGTTTGGCCTTGATTTCCTTACCCAGTTTGCTGAACCTGATGTTGGAATCGTAGCTGATGGCGTTCATGATATCAGCCTTCTGGAGTTCACCTTGGAGAGCCTCCTCGCTGTTGTCGGACTCAGCCATTTTCTCGAAGACGTTGTCGGCCTTTTCGACTTCGTCGCCTTCAGGGATCGGGCCGAAGCCCTTGAGCATGTGCTCCTGGCGCTCGGCGCGAGCGCCTAAAATGATGTCACGAATGTTTTCCATCGCTGTTCGATTGTTTAGCGGCCTTGGCAGCCAAATACTTCACCCACGCCCAGTGTGCTACCACGCCCGCCACAAACGAGAGGATAGCCACCAGCGTGTGGATAATCTTCGCCTCATGGGCGTAAACTACCGCAGCAATCGTCAAGACCACCGCGATAATCAGAATCCACATCCACTTTTTCATAGTGCCTTATCTTTGGTTAATTACTTTATTAACATTCCGTAGAAGTCTTCAAGCGTGTACGCCTTTTTATAGTTGTACGAATCCTTCGTGTTGGCTATTTCCTCGGCCATCGCTATTAACAGTTCTTCCTGACGTGGGTCGTAAACCGACGGCGACAGCCAAGTCAACTTGACGTTGAACAGAATTTGCCCGATTTCTTCAGTACTCAGCGGCGTACCCAAGAATTTCTCGAACTTGGATTGAATCCACAGCGCCATCTTCGTAGAACTGTACCCCTGGAATACAGTCGGTGACGGCAGACGCCCGTTCAGTTCCCCTTTCAACGCGTCGATAAAACGGTTGAACGCCTTATCACCAAATCCGCGCCGTACCTTGGGGATGTTATCCGACTTATCCCCCATCAGCACCTTATACAGCAAGACCTCCAGTGCCTCGGTTGTGAGGACCTGGATGTCAGCATCCAAGCGTTCGTTCCAAAAACCATCTTTCCCCGGAAAGACGTAGAATTTCATGAACTTGGAGTTGTAGTTGAAGACCGAAACCGTTGGCGTTATCAACTGGCGAATATCGCTATCGGCTGTGAGTATTACGGTTTCTTCATCGGGGAGTTCGTCCAGCGCGAAAGCCCACAACATCATCAGGTCGTCGCCCTCAGCGCCCGGTACGCGGGTAACGATTAACCCGCGTTTACGCAATAACGCTTCAAATTCACCCAGGACCTCTACAAATGCGTCGCTCCACGGTTCCTTCACCCGCGTGAGGGCGTACTTGTAGTCGTCGTACACCTCGCGTCGCCACGAGTGGGAGTCGATGACTACCACCACGCGGTTTACGTCATCACCAAATCGCCGTACCGCGGCGCACAGGTTCATCACGCATTTACGTATCAGAACCTGGCGCTTTTCGCGGTCGTCCAAGACCTCACATAGGTCTTCGTTGCGGTAGTACGTCGAAAATATCGAGAACGACAGGTGGTACAGGAAATTCCCGTCAAATACGAGGTTTATTTTCATTGCGCTATCTGGTTAGAGTTGGTATTCGAAGCAGCGATACCGCCGCGGGTTATATTAACCTTGCGGCCATCTTCACGCCCCATCGCCATAGCGTGGCCACTACCGATATGTCCCGGACGCGACGAGCGTAAGTCCTTGTAATTCTCAGCCACGTAGTCGTTCAATTTTTGGTCCGTACGAAGCACCAGCGCGTTGACCTGTACTTGAGCCTGGAGTTCGCGGTCACGCTCCTCTTTGAGGCGGTCCTGAACGCCTTTGGCCGCTCCCGCCAGATACGACCTCAAGAACGTACCGCGGTGCATCCGCTTTTCACCCGTGAATATCCGCATCAGCGCCTGCGAATCGTCGTTGCGGTACTCTTCGTAACGTTTCAGAGCCGAGCAGTACAACTGGCCAGCCAACACGTCAAACAGCCACATTACAACCTCGATATTATGCGGCTCACCGATAACGATATACTTTTGGCGTTGTTCACACACCTTGTTGCCGTTACGGTTTACGCGGTACTCATGACGCCTGCTGACTATCATGTAGCAGAAATTGTACTTACAAATTCCGTACAGCAGGAGCTGGTCCCAGAAACCACCACACTTACGAGCCCAGTTGTCGCCGAGTTTTTCTTCAACGACGTTAGTCGCCTGCTCGTTGTCGGCTACCGAGTCCAAATCGGCCATCGAAAGGTTGTACTGGGTGAGGAGATTCTGAATTTTAGCGGCGGCGTTGGCGGCCTCAGCCTCGGAATTGATGGCTTTTGCTCCTTCGTAGAGCCGCTGCAGTTTCTTCAGTTTCGAAATGATAGAGTTGATGTCTTGTGTAGTTTCCATAACAATTTTGTTTTACGATTTCTTTTCCAAGAGCGAAGGTACGGCGAAAAATCAGATTCTCCAAGAGAATTTTGAAAAATCTTTCAACAATCCATCACCAAATTACCTTTCAACTCCAATTCGTACAACCGTTCGGCGTCTGGTTTGGCGTAGCAGAATATCAACTTACCACCACCCGCAACAGCCAACGCCCGTCGATAGGTTTTCTTTATGCGCGCAAATTCCTCACTGCGGTAAAGGTCGTAATCGCTGACGCACAACTCCCACCACCGTTCTTGACGAGACGCCCAGGCTATGACTCCTGGGTGTTCGGCTTCGATGCGCTTTACAGCGGCTAACAACAGCGAGGTATATTTCCGGAGGTCGGCTTTCATAACGTAGTGTCTTCCTCGCCGAGGGATTGCGCCAACTCCGCCAACAGACAGACGTGTACGTGCTCGTCGGCGACAATCTTGTTGATAAGTTGGATGGCCAACGCCGAGGTCACAGTTGGTGTAGGGTTGTTGGCCTGAATACGCTGAATGAGTTTTTCGTACTCGGCGATGGTGTCCTGCTCGGCGCGGATGTTGATCTGGACGGCTTCGGCCGCGCTTTTGGTCGTAATGTCCACTTTGGCTGCCGAAAACGCAGGTCGCGATACGTTACCTCCGATACGGTTAATGAAGTCGCCTAATCGGTCGTAGTGCTTCATCTCAGTGAGGGCGATACCGAGGAACGTTTCGCCAATCTCATCGAAGATCATCCGCTGCTGCGTGTACTGGAGAATGGCCGTGAGTTCTGACGTGGGGGCCGTACCGACGTATGCCTTGTAGAACCACTCGGCCGGAACGCCGTCATCAGGTTTGGCCTTGGAAACATCGGGATAATCAACCGCGCTATTGGCGTAACGCATCGACTCTACCAGCGCGTCGGCCATCGCTTCGACGTTGTCCTGTTTGGCGGGATTGTGTAAGAGAATCGTTTTCATGGCTATTTAATCGTTGAACCGAATCCTCCGGCGTCACGCAGCGAGGGCGTCAGCGTGTCGGCTTCCTCCACTTCGATATACGGCGCGGGGACGATGACCAGCTGGGCCACAACGTCACCCACCTTGAATTCCTTGGTATTCATATTCACGTTTTGGGGCTTCATTCCGGCGACCTCGCCGAAAACGTTAGAAAGCAATCCGCAGACGCTCTTGAAGAACCTGTGGACTAACGTCGGTAAGTGCCACGTCTTCTTGTAACGAGCGCGCATCGTACCGCGATAGCCTGGGTCGATAACACCCGGCGCGTTACACATCACCAGGTCCATTTTCGAACAACGCGAATTCGGGACCAGCAGGCCGCAGTACCCCTTGGGGATTTCAACGGCGATGCCGGTATCGTATTCGATGTAATCTTCGGTTTCCTTTACGGCCACGGCCACGAGGTCCAGGCCGTTATCCTCACCGTCGGGGTGAGCATACGCCGGCAGTACGGCTTCGGGGTGTACTTTCTTGAATCTTACGGTCATTTCTTGTATCCTTTTAAGTGTAATTTAACCTCTAACATCTCGCGGTCCTTCATCTCGCCACCCCAGTTGGTACATTTCTTGGTACGTAACGTGATATATTCGGGGAACGCTTCCCTTAAACGTTGTGACTCGGCGTTGGAGTTCTCGATAGTTCGATACACGGAGCAACCGCCAGCGGCGTTGGCTCCTGTCATTTTATCGAACGAATACTGGTACGAAACCACATTATCCAACCCCGCGCGGCGCAAGCCACACGCCAGAGCAAAATCCTCCTTTATGGGCCAATCACTGAACCTTACAGGCTGGCTCAGATATTGCTCGATATTAAGCCCCCAAATGGAGAAGAACCGTCCGTTGATTTGTACGTCGTGCGTCTTATCGCGGTTGAATGGCCTATACGAAAGAGCCGCCACGGCGTAGGTGTCCAACTGTTCCGCTACCCAGTCGAACATCATCGAATAGATGTATTCCTGGGCCTCGACGGTGAAATTGTCGTTGTTTACCACTACAGGGGTCTTGGCATCGTCTAAACGCAGCGAGAAAGACACGTTATCGTCTAAGAAAAAGACTCCGCCAAATCCCCTATCAGCGGCCTCTACAACAATGTAGTCCCGTATGTCGCCTACACCGCGGCACGCCGTACTGTATTCCTCGATGGCGGCAACCTTACCACCCCAGTTACGCTGATGAGCGGCCAGTTCGCCAGGGTGACAGAATACCGTTACGCGGCGGCGGGCCTCAGGCGTTAGGCGCTGGAGGGTTTTCTGGCGATCGACACGGCCGCGTGTGAATAGTGCTATCAGAGTTTTCATATCACTTAAAACGATGGCGCTAACCTAACATATCGAACTTAAATCCGGTGGTCATACGCGACGCCGCCAAGTCAGCCAACCAGAACGACGACGAAATATCATCGTGACTGCCGACGCTCTCCAACCCCTTTTCAGTAAAGGCAACGGAACCGAGGTCTTGGAATATAAGGTCCTTGACCTGCTGGGAGTAGACGTTACCTATCGGGATGTGTATTTTGCCGCGTTCGAATAGCGTTGAGAGGTGTGGCCACCCGGTTTTCAGGTCGTACTTATCAATTCCCGTAGTATGACCGATAACGGGCATACCCTCGGTGTCGGCTGTCTCGACGAATATCTGTTGGAACGTGTTATTCTCCATCACGATAAGGTCAGGCCGGAAGCGGGAGTTGATACGGCGCAGGACGTTCATCTGCTCGAAGAACTTGGCGCCTTTTTCTCGGTAGAGGTGTAACAGCCAACGTTCGTCGGTCAACTCGTCAATACCCCACACGCTGAATACGGCGTAGTCGGCGCCGACGTTGGCTGAAATAGCGAAGTCGCACCCGACCACCACCTTGGAGAACTTAACAGGGAATTCTTCGCGTGAATCCACCAACGTGTAATTTTCCATCCGCAGTAGCGAACGCGTGAGGATTTCCATCGGGAATATTGACGACTCGTTGGTAATCGGGCGGCAAAGGTTCTCACGCGAGAAGATGATTGAACCCTGGGTCTCCTTTTTATCCATCAGGTCCTTAAACGACCAACGCTGGGGCCAAAGGATTCGCCCATCGGGGAAGATGGCCGGGTACTCGATAACGAACCAACCATTCTTGGTCTTCAGGTCGCCGTAAAGGTCCTCGGCGTGGAACGGCGTACCGACGACGATAATCTGGCCGCCGGGTACGAGCATGTTCATAATCACGGAATGGAAATAGTCGGTGGACTTATTTCGTTGGAGGCTGGAGTAGATGACGTTGTCCTTCAGGCCGTCATCAACGATAATCCAGTACGGGTGAGCACCGCGCACCGACGATCCAAAGCCCTTACCCGTCAAACGCGCTCCGTTACGGCACACGATATTGGTAGCCGACCAGTTGTTGGCCGTGGACTGAGGGAACAACCGTTCCTTCAATATCTCGTTTTCCTCGATAGTACCTTTCAGAATCTCCAAAAGGTCCACACTCTGTTGTAACGAGAACGAAAACAAAAACCCACGATTCGACGAAGCCGCCGTGGGGCGTTTCGAGTAACGGGTGGTTGACGGCTTCTTGTAGCGGTATAACTGCCACGCGGCGTAGGCGTTGGAGAAATAGAACGAGTTGTGTGTGACCGTACCGTCGCCCAGCACGAAGCGGTGGTCGCCGTCGGTGGTGATAGATATGTAATCACCCTCACCAACGGACGTAATCTTCAACGACGATACCACCGTAGGGTGTACGCCATCGATAGTTCCCCAGTCTTTGTGTGACGTCTTGGAAGACCAGTCAGTTTGGACCTTTTTACGGGCGATTTTCACCGGGATGCGGTCCAATTCACCAGAAATAGTCACACACCACGACGAATAGTCGCGGTCTAACGCTTTACAATACCGCGTTCCACCGCCCATTCGGGTACAGAAGCCAAGGCTGTCGGCCAAATTCTTCACGTCACACACCAACTGGTGGTTCGTGTTGCCGAAGTGATAGCCGCCCTGCCAGTAGTTACCGTCGGAATCAATCAACCCGGCCAACATCTGGAGACGGACCTCCTCGCTGTTGACTAAGTACTGCTCCGGAATGTGCTTATTGTAGAGCAGGTCGTAGTCCTTGAGCATTCTTTCCAGCGGGTTACGCTTACCGCGTCCACGAGTACCGATTCCAATCGTTACCGTCAAATCCTTTTGACCGTAATGAAGCCCCAAGCGCTCGGCGTAGGAGCGTAAGTACTCACACACTTCGGGGTCGGCGGTGGTGATCTTCTGGTTGTTGGAGTTGCCGTCGCCTAACCAGTACCCCAAGAAATACGGTTCCAGCCCCACAGGTCGCGCGGGGTACTGCACCGCCACCTTGAAACCGCGGTAGCGTTCCTTCACCCTGTTCGGGGTCTTACTCAAGAGCGTTGGAATATCAATATCCACTATCCGCTTCGACGCCGTAGCGAGGGAACCGCCACGGTCTTTTTCAATCAACGTACAAATGTGGCGTGAATTGACGGTATAGCTATCACCGCGCGACTGGTCGATACGGTACATAATCGAGTCGTGACCGCGACGTGTAGCAACCACGCGACGCGGCTTAGAGTCAATCCCCATCAACAGGTCGCCAACCACCACGTCTTCGACCTTTTTGATAGTTCCGTCGTACATCCGGACGGGGGTTCCGACGGCTTCACATTTTCCGTGGTCACGTGCGGCGTTGATACACAATTTCTTGTGTTGGTGTACTAACTCGCCCCATTCCAGGTGATGCCACGACAACTGGAAGTCGGGGATGACGGAGGTGATGAAATACGTCAAATTGGCGCATCGTAGGGTATCTTCAACGACAGCCGAAACGTTCTCTTCGTAGCGGGGTTTGAAGTCAATCGACGTGTCACCCGTGTACATAATACGATACGTGTCTTCCATCAAGGCATCGAATATCGTATCAACGTCGTGTATATCGCCACTCATCATCTCGTTCAGGCCGCGCTCGTCCATACCCTCGATTATTTCATCAACGAGGTCTAAACAAGCCAAACGGTGCGTGACCGAGGGGGCCACAATCTGAGGTATCATAGATTCGGTATTAATAGCAACACCCAAAGGGGTCTCAATTCCCTCTGGGTGTTACCGGGTCCACAACAAAACTCATCTCTTCAAATTTAACGCCTGGGCGAGGTAACGTTCCATTTCCAGGGTCTCGCGCTGGTACACCTCTTCAGGGTATTCTTTCAAGAGCACGGAGTTGTAACTCTCGATAGCTGCCCCGAGCAACGTAGTCAGCTGTATGATTTTGGCCTTGTGGACCGCTGCACGGTCATCGGTGTTAAAAGTGAAGCAGAATTTTGTCTTGTTGGCGTCCATTATATCGACGTAACCGAACGCCTGAAGCGTCTCCAACAGGTCCAACGCTTTACGGTGCGACAGCGTCGTTTTCTTTACAACCTCTGTACGGGTGAAAGTGCGCTGGGCTATCATTTCCCGTTCCAAAGCGTCTTTACACAAAATACGAAGCAATTCGAGTGCTTTGGAAAAGGCCAGTTGGCGGTTTTCGTCCTTTTCGGTGTACTGTTTTGTCGCTTCTACCTCCTCGGGCGTTTGAGCGACACGTGCGTTATCTGCCATTTTGTTTTACGGTTTCTCGTTTTATAGTTGGAAACAACTCACCGCGGAAACGTACCATCGTCTGTGCCAAATGCGTGTACACGTCTTCAGGGCGGACGAAAAGGTCACGCAACGGCAACTTCGCCATGATTTTCAGTTCGTCATACTCCGGTAGGCGATATGCCACGTCAAACATATACCGCCCGTCTGCAGGGTTGCGCGTAATACCAACGACCTTGACCTCGATAATCTCGATAGGTCCCTCGTAGGCCACCAGTACATAACGCGAATCACCAATATTAGGCAGCATATTGCCCTTGAGGCGCGCGGCCTTTCCGTTCTGGTTGATGTCCCGCGGGGGGGTTACGCGTTTTTGCTTGACGGCACCGCTCTTCAGGCGGTTGTAGGCTTGGTTGGCGTCGAATACCTTTTCGGCCAGCGTATCCAGGTCAGGCGTAATTTGGCTGGCGGGCTGGTAACGGTAACGAATCGCCGACTTATCGCCCAAACGTTCTATCAGCCCGTTGGCGGTCAGTACCTCGAAAAGCGGCGGCGTGATTTTGGGGCTCATGCCGTTCTTGGCCAGTATAGCGCTAAACGACGCTCCGGGTTCCAGCACGCTTACCCACTTATTCGTGGAACGCTCCAAGATTTCTGCGATGGACGCCTTAACGCCCGCGATAAATGATTTCTTGTCCATTTTGTTATACGGTTTTGTTGTTAGACACACTGTATAACGTTGGCTGTTTCTACTTGGCGCACTTGAACTCGAAGAACTCGTTACCGCGACGGCGAGACTTTTTCTCGGTGGCGGATGATATATCACCCGTAGCACGCAACCGCCGCACGCAGTAACGGAAATACTCGGCCGTGGCTTCCACGTCGTTCATCGCGCCGTGGGCGTCGGTAAGTATAATCCCCGCGCGTTCACACGTGGCGCCAAGAGTCATTTTCTCGTCGCCCGTCAGACCGTACATCATTTTGGAAAGATACATCGTATCCAGCGTCTGGTCTTGGATGTAGGTGAACAGGCTCTGCTTTTTGGCGTAAGACGAGTAATAGAACGCCGCTTCCAGCATCCCGACGTCGAACAACACGTTGTGACCAACGCCAACCAGCCGCCGCTGGTCCTTGCCCTTTACGTCGCCGAAGTTCTGGGTACAAAACCGTCCAAACGCCTCAATAAACGCATTCAGTTCCATACCGCGATTCACCTCGGCCATATTCACCATCGTTTTCTCGATGGCTGTCTTCGTTATTTGGAGACCGTTGTACGGCTTTATGTAGGTCTCCCAGTGGTCTACCTCTTTCAGGGTGTTAAAGTCTAACACAACGGCCGCAAACGACGTTATGGGGTTCTGTGTGGGGTCCAGGCCCCCGGTTTCAGTGTCCATTACAAGGTACGGTGAACGTTTCATATCATTTTAAGTTTTTCGTAAGTAACGCTGTAAAATTAAAAACCGCCTCGCTGTATCACTACTGTGGGGCGGTCGGGGGTGAATTAAACCTTTGATTGATGGAAGTCTGTTAAGACTTTAAGGTCGGGGCGATATTTCACGCCCCGCGCTCGTCGGTTGCCGTTCCTATTGGTGTTCCCTTTGCCGGCACGGGCGAACTGCCACAACGTTAACGAACGAAATTTCTTAAAAACCCCCTCACCCATGGACTTTCGGGCCACGTCTGCCACACGCGGTTTTAATTGGGGGTTTAGTCGGCCCGGAAGGATTCGAACCTCCAACGCCAGATCCAAAATCTGGTGTGTTACCATTACACCACAGGCCAATCAAGGGGCGCGACGTATCGCTTATACTCTTCCCCTTGTAGAGTCTGTCTCCGCTCCGGCGCTCGCTATGGAGGAAGTCTGCGTTGCTGCCTTGGAGACAATTTGTTTGCTGGCGACAGGGCTTATACCGTTTGGAGGCCTGACTCCGACCCCACCAGCCTGGGGTATGGTAGAGGAAACACCGCGGTCGGAAAAGAAACTACACTCGCTGAAAACCTAACTCTTCGTTGCTTGGCGTAAAGCGGCGTTCCCTCATTTCAGATACTATAACGTTGTAGCGAAAGTAACTAAAAATCCGCCAGGGCAAACCACCTCCCTGGCGGACGTGCGAAAGCGAACTGCGTTACCAGTTACGGGCTATTTCTTAGCCTTTTTGCCGTAGGCGCGGAAACTGTACGCCGGGCGGAACTGGATGGTCTTGTAGGGCTCGGTGGGGGCCGTAACGCCCGTCTGCGGATTGCGCGCCATACGTGACGGCTGGTCCTTGAGGACGAACTTTCCTACCTTACCGATGGCGACGGTTTCGCCCTTGTCGCGAACCTCCTCGGTGAGAATCTCTTCCAGAGCACGGACGAAAGCAATCGCCTGGGCCTTGGTGGTGTCAGCCTTGGCGGCCAGAGCACCGTAAAAATCTTGCGTTTTCATTGTACGATAATTTTGATTGTTGATAATATGGGGTTTGTTAAACCTTTGTCGAAGCGATGGTGATGCCTAATTCTACCAGCTGTGAACGTAACGAATCCCAGGCGGCGTCACGGGCCTCGGGCGTTACCCACCATTCGGCGAAATTATCACCCTCGGCGGCCATAGTGTCGCGGTTAAGGACGATGCCGTATTCGTATCGTTGTTGTGAGTCGTTGTATCGGTCTGCGCGGACTATCGAACGAATGACGTACCACGGGACCACGATGTCGCCTAACTCGATGAAAACGCCGTTCAAACGCTTTTTCTTGGTGAGTTCTTCGACCTGAGCCAGAAAGTCGCTCAACGACATATCGTAATCAACGCCATCGTCGGCGTTACGTTTGGCGTCGTAATGGCGGGCTTTTACAACAACTGGGTTATCGCCAAACAGCGGCAGACCGTTGGCACCGCGGGGTATCTTGTGAGCCTTGGAAGGCTGCTGTTGTTCGTCAATCTTTGACGTGTGGACCTTTACCATCGTGTTTTACCATTTTGATGTACCCAGCCTTGGTCAGTTTGCGTATAGCGTTACGGTGATTCAAGGCTTGTAAATAAACGCAATCGGGGTTGTACTGGACCTTCACTGCTCGACGCTGGCGCGGGGTGCCAGTGGTGATGTCTAATTCCAACGTGGTTTCAGTACCGATCTCGCGACATTCTCCGGTCTTATAGTTGAACTCGTATAACCGCATACCCGGCAGCCGGATGGCTGATCCCAGATAACGCTGCTCTTGCTTTTGGCGTTCTAACTGCTCGGTGCGAGTACGTTCGGCGTCACGGCCTAAAACGGGGCCAACGTGGAAGAATTCGTTCATAACACATCAAGATTTTGGAGTCCTCGTGCCACGCCTTTCAACACTTCAGCTGTGAAGCGATGAATCAACGGCGTGTAAGTACCGTGCTGGCGCCAATAGGGAATTTCGCCTTCAACACCAACGTTGCCGATACGGCGCTTCTTCAACTGGAACCACAACCAACACTCTTCGTCGCCAGTCACCTTCACGTCCAGCAGATATACCCAATCGCCAAAGCATATTCTGGCGTCGCAGTTTGAAAGCACCTTGGTGCGTGAGGCTGTAATTTCGAGTTGAAGTTTCAAGCCCTCAACGGCGACGGTAAGGGTTCGCAGGTGTAGTTCATTGGCGTCACCCCAGTTGGCGTGAATTACTTCTGCTGGCGAAGGAAGGTGTAATATCACCATGCCGTAAACGTCTTGGTTGACGGAAGGCGCCAAGTCTTCGTCGTCGCGTAATTCAGGCATTCGCCGACGTAGTTCACGCGTCACCGCTGTGCCAATAGCATCAGCCACGCGGTCGGCGTAAAGCCATTCAACGAAGCGTTGGAAATATCGTTTCATTCTGAAGTGTTGTTTGTTTACGAAGTGAATAACGTTGGCTGTGAATGACGGCGTGTTGGCCACGCGCGTATAGGCGCACGCGGGGTGGTACACACGTGTTCTCGCTGGGATGTGTGTTGCGTATGCGTATGAGCGTGCGTAAGCACGTGAGCGCACGTATGTGCGCGAGGAGAGACGAAGTCTCTCGAAAGTATAAACACCAGTGTCTTTTGGTGTTTATACCGGAAAAGCGGAGAAGGGGGATTATAGGGGGTTAAGGAGTAAAGGGGCTGTCTCTTATACACATCTGACGCTGC
>ERZ1027200.802-NODE-802-length-15598-cov-5.427395_pt1 | contig 15598 bp, 9 predicted proteins | sample MGYA00519271_ERZ1027200 | MGnify/ENA primary metagenome ERZ1027200 (study PRJEB26926, sample SAMN06164742) | human gut metagenome | biome: ENVO:00009003; feature: ENVO:2100002; material: ENVO:00002003 | host: Homo sapiens | place: USA | collected 2012 ...
GGTCATGGGCGAGGCGTGCCGGCTGGGATTTCCCGCCGGAAGCGAAGCGTGGCTTTCCGAGGTGGACTGCTTCCGGTCGATGTACGAGGAGCCTTATACCCGCGTGGCGACGGCGGAATACGATTCGGCGGACCGTATGAGCTACCTGCCCGTGCTGGTCGGAATGCCCGGCGGTAAGAAAGTGCTGCTGGCCGAATCCGATGTGCGCGACTACCCCTGCATGTTCGTCCGGGGCGACGGCGCGGGCGGCTTCGAATCGCTGTTTCCGCGTGTGCCCAAGGAGTATGCCCCCGCCGGCGACCGCAATCTGAAGATCGTCGCGGAGGAGCCGTATATCGCCCGCACCCAAGGAACGCGCACCTTCCCGTGGCGTGTGGCGGTCGTTGCGGAAAAGGACGCCGCCCTGCTGGAGAACGAGCTGGTCTGGCTGCTCGCCGAACCTGCGGCCGACGCCGACTGGGAGTGGGTGAAACCGGGGCTGGTCAGCTGGGACTGGTGGAACGGCATGCGCCTGACGGGCGTCGATTTCCGGGCCGGGCGCAATACCGAGTCCTACCGTTACTACATCGACTTCGCCGCCCGATACGGTATTCCCTACATCATCATGGACGAGGGCTGGTCGGCTTCGACGACCGACGTCTTCCATCCCAATCCCGATCTCGATCTGCAGGAGCTGATCGCCTACGGCCGGGAGCGCAACGTGCAGATCGTACTTTGGCTGACGTGGTTGGCGGTCGAGAAGGACATGGACCGGCTCTTCGCGACGCTGGAGGAGTGGGGGATTCCCGGAGTGAAGATCGACTTCATGGACCGCAGCGACCAGTGGATGGTCGGCTATTACGAACGGGTGATGAAGTGTGCCGCCCGGCACCGCCTTTTCGTCGATATGCACGGCTCCTATACACCCAAGGGGCTTTACCGCACCTATCCCAACCTGCTCACCTACGAAGGGGTGCTCGGCATGGAGCAGGGGGCCCGCTGCAAGCCCGAAAACAGCAACTGGCTGCCCTTTATCCGCAATGCCGTCGGACCGATGGACTTCACGCCCGGCTCGATGTTCTCGGCGCAGCCTGAGGACAACCGTTCGACGGGGGCCAATCCGATGGGAACGGGGACGCGCGCCTACCAGATGGCGCTCTACGTGGTTTTCGAAAGCCCGCTGCAGATGCTCGCCGACAATCCGGTGCTCTACCGCCGCGAGCATCCCTGCACGGAGTTTCTCGCCGCGGTTCCCACCACGTGGGATAGCCTGCGCGTCCTGCACGCCGTATGCGGCCGGGAGGTCGTCGTGGCGCGCCGCAAGGGCGACAAGTGGTACGTGGGCGGCATTACGAACGACCGCCCCTATACGACCGAAATCGCGCTCGACTTCCTGCCTGCGGGCCGTACCTTTACGATGACTTCGTTCGAGGACGGGGTGAACGCCGACCTGCAGGCCACGGACTACAGAAAACGGGTGCGCGAGGTGGACGCTGCGACCGTCGTGAAGGTGGAGATGGTCCGCAACGGCGGCTGGGCGGCCGTGATCGAGTAGCGGGGCGGGATTTTTCAACCCTTTCCTGCACTTGGGCTTATGGCGGCTGCGGGACTTTGGCTCCGTGTCCGGAGACGTGGATTATGAAAAAGGAGATGCTTTTCGGCATCTCCTTTTTCTTTGCAGCGTGTGCGTTTGCGAAAACTCGTTTTGCAGGCGTGCACTTGGGCATTGCGGCATGATGCGCCGTTAGGCGTCTTGAAGCGATGTCGCAAGCTCCCCGGTTTGCGGCGCATACTTCCGCATCCGGTAGAGCTGGTCCCGCAGGCGCGGGGTAAAGCCCGCTTCGCGGATGGCGGACTGAATGCCTTCGGCGTCGAAACTGTTGTGCGCCCCGGCCGACGAAACGACGTTCTCTTCGATCATGATCGACCCCATGTCGTTGGCCCCGCTGTGCAGGGCCGCCTGCGCCGTGGCTTTGCCTACGGTGAGCCACGAAGCCTGAATGTTGGGGATATTGTGCAGCATCAGCCGGCTCACGGCGATGATGCGCAGGTATTCGAGCGGCGAAAAGCGGGTTTCCACGCCCTGCCGTTCCAGCTCGGTGCCCGTCGAACGGAAAATCCACGGGATGAAGGCGATGAAGCCGTAATTGCCTTCGGGACAGCGGGTCTGCAGGTCGCGGATGCGCAGCAGGTGGTCGATGCGCTGGTGCGGCGTCTCGACGTGCCCGTACATCATCGTCGCCGAGGTCGGCAGATTCAGGCAGTGGGCTTCGTGCATCACGTCGAGCCACTTCTCGACCGAGGGTTTGGCGGGGGAGATGGCCCGGCGCACGTCTGAATCGAGTATCTCGGCTCCTGCGCCCGGCAGCGAATCCAGTCCCGCGGCCATCAGGCGGCGCAGGGTTTCGAGCGTCGTCAGCCCGCTTATGCGGGCGATATGCGCCACTTCGGGTGCGCCCAGCGCATGCAGCCGCAGCGAAGGGTAGCGCGATTTCAACCCGCAGAACAGCCGTTCGTAGAAGTCGATTTTCAGTCCGGGGTGCAGGCCGCCCTGCAACAGCAGCTGGTCGCCGCCCAGACGGAGCGTGCTGTCGATTTTCTCGCAGTACTGCTCCATCGTGGTGATGAACGCCCGGTCGGTCTGGTGGGGCTTGCAGTGGAAGTTGCAGAATTTGCAGCCCGAAATGCAGACGTTGGTGATGTTGACGTTGCGGTCGATCTGCCACGTCACGACCTGAGGATCGGGAACCACGGCGCGGCGCACCTCGTCGGCCACCAGCGCCAGCTCCTGCAGCGGGGCTTCGTCGTAGAGCCGGTAGGCTTCTTCGCGCGAGAGCGGCTCCCGCCGCCGGCATTTGTCGTAGATGCGCTGCACGGCCTATCGGTTTTTGCGTCGGTTGCTGCGGCGCACCTGCGGCCCCTGCCCTTCGGCGGGCGCAGGGGTGCGGAGTCCGTCGAGCAGCACCTCGAAGTCGAGCTGGCGTTTCTGCAGGTCGGCGCGTTTGACGCGGATGCGCACGGCGTCGCCCAGCGTCATGCGTCGGCCCGTCGAGCGGCCGATGATCTGGTAGTTGGCCTCGTCGAACTGGAAGAAGTCGCCGTCGATGTCGCGCAGGAATGACATGCCCTCGATATGGGTCTCGTCCAGCTCGACATAGATTCCCCACTCGGTGAGTCCCGAAATATGTCCTTCGAACTCTTCGCCGATGTGCTCCTTCATGAATTCGACCATCTTGTACTTGATCGACGCGCGCTCGGCTTCGGCGGCGATGACTTCGCGTTCCGAAGCGCGGAAGCACAAATCTTCGAGCATCGTCTTGTCGGCCGCCTTGCCATCGGCGAGATAGCGCGCCAGCAGACGGTGGACCATCATGTCGGGGTAGCGGCGGATGGGCGAGGTGAAGTGCGTGTAATAGGGGAATGCCAGTCCGTAGTGGCCGATGTTGTCGGTCGTGTAATACGCCTTGGCCATCGACCGTACGGCCATCGTCGATACGGCGTTCTCCTCGGTCGTGCCCTTGATCTGGGCGAAAAGCTTGTTCAGCTCCTTGGCCACGGCACGGCCCTTGGCGGCCTTGAAGATATGCCCGAAGCGGAGGATGAACTGCCGGAAGCGGTCCAGCTTCTCCTCGCTCGGCGAGTCGTGGACGCGGTAAACCATCGGACGTTCGACGGTGCGGCCCTTGTCGGTCTTGCGTTTGCCGCAGAACTCCGCGACGCGGCGGTTGGCCAGCAGCATGAACTCCTCGATCATCTGGTTCGATTCCTTCTGCTCCTTGAAATAGACGCCCAGCGGTTTGCCTGTCTCGTCGAGTTTGAATTTCACCTCTTCGCGGTCGAAGCTGATCGCGCCGTTCTTGAACCGCTGCCGGCGAAGCGCCTGCGCCAGCCGGTTGAGCGTCAGTATCTCTTCGGCGTAGTCGCCGCGGCCCGTTTCGATCACCTCCTGCGCCTCGGCATAGGTGAAGCGGCGGTCGGAGTAGATCACCGTGCGGCCGAACCACTCTTCGAGGATGTCGAGGTTCTCGTTGAGGGTGAAGACCGCCGAGAAACAGAGACTCGTTTCGTGCGGGCGGAGCGAACAAAGCTCGTTCGAAAGCCGTTCGGGCAGCATCGGCACGGTGCGGTCCACCAGATAGACCGAGGTGCCGCGTTCGACGGCTTCGTCGTCGATCGTCGATTGGGGGCGCACGTAGTGCGTCACGTCGGCGATATGCACGCCGATCTCCCAGACGCCGTCCCGGACCCTGCGCACCGAAAGCGCGTCGTCGAAGTCCTTGGCGTCGGCCGGGTCCACCGTGAAGGTCGTCACCTGCCTGAAGTCGCGGCGTGCGGCGATCTCCTTGGCGGTGATGCTGCCGTCGATGGCCTCCGCGGCCTGCTCTATTTCGGGGTCGAAGCGGTAGGGCAGCTCGTATTCGGCCAGAATGGCGTGCATCTCCGTGTCGTTGTTGCCCGCCATGCCGAGCCGTTCGACCAGCTCGCCCACGGGGCTTTTGCTGCCTTCGGCCCAGTCGGCGATGCGGACCACGACCTTTTCGCCGTCTTTCACGTCGGGGTATTGCTTTTTCGAGAGGTAGATGTCCATCGGCATGCGGCGCGAGTCGGCCCGCACGAAGATCTGGTGCGCGCCCACCTCGGCCACGCCGACGTAGGGTTTGCGGCTGCGCTCGACGATGCGCGTGATTTCGCCTTCGAATTTCCCGTCGCGGCCGCGGTGGATGGCCACCACCTCCACGCGGTCGCCGTTCAGGGCGTTGGCCGTGTTGCGCTGATTGACGAAAATATCGTTCTCCTCGCCCTCGACCCGCACGTATACCGAACCGCTCGCCGTCATGTCGGCGATGCCTTCGAAGTGGGGCAGGTGCTTGTGCGTGAGCCTGTATTTCTCGCGGGCGCACTCCTCGACGATGCCTTCGTCGTGCAGGCGTCCCAGTATTTCGAACGTCTCGCGGCGTCCCTCTTTCGTCGCGCCGCCCGAAGCCGACGCGAGGTGTTTGAGCGAGAATTTATTATTGGGGAATTCACGGAAGAGACTCAGGATGACTGCCGCCCGGTCCGTGTTTTTCGCGCCCCTTGCGGGACGGTTCTTTTGTGATTGCTTTTTCATTTCTTCAGAATTTGGAGGGCAAGACGTTTCATATAGTCCATGCCCGTGTCGATGGCCCCTTCGTCGGGGTTGAACGTCGCCGTATGGGGCCGTCCGGCCGCGGCGCCCACGCCCAGCCGGTAGAACAGCGACGGATATTTGGTACAGTAGAAGCCGAAATCCTCCGCCGTGGTGCGCAGCGGCAGCATTTCGACCCGCAGCCCGGCTTCCGCAGCCAGCGCCGCCGCATGCTTGACCAGCGCGGCGTCGTTCACCACGCAGGGGTAGCCCCGGCTGATATCGACGTCGGTCCGCACGCCGTGGCGCTTGTCGATGTCCGCGGCGAAGTTGCGGATGCGTTTGTGGATGATTTCGCGCTCGCGTTCGTCGAAGGTGCGGAGCGTGCCTTCGAGATAGACCTGATCGGGCACGATGTTCGTGGCGCCCCCGGCCTCCACGCGGCCGATCGAGAGCACGCACTCTTCGTGGTTGAGCGCCACGAGCCGCGTCACGAACTCCGCGGCGGCCGCCACCGGATCCTTGAGCTGCGGGCGCATGGCCCCGTGACCGCCCGTCCCGTGCACCGTGAAGCGCAGTTCGTCGCTTGCGGCCATGTATTTGCCGGCGCGGAATCCGAGCGTCCCGACTTCGAGCTGCGGCTCGACGTGTTCGCCGACCACGGCCCGGACGTCGTAGCCTTCGAACGGATTTTCGGCCAGCACCAGCGACGCACCGCCCGGATTGCACTCCTCGCCCGGCTGGAACAGCCCGAAGATCGTGCCGCGGAAATCCGGCTCGGCGGCCAGCTGCTGCAACACGCCGAACAGCACCGCGGCGTGCATGTCGTGGCCGCAGGCGTGCATGACCCCTTGGTTGCGGGAGCTCCAGTCTGCGTCGTTCCGCTCGTCGATCGGCAGGGCGTCGATGTCGGCGCGCAGTACCACGGCCCGGCGTTTGGGGTCGGCTTTGCCGCGGCCTTCGATCTTCGCCAGCACGCCCGTTCCGGCTATGGGACGGTGCTCGATGCCCAGCTCCGAGAGCCGGGCGGAGATAAAGGCCGCCGTGTCGTGCTCCCTGAACGACAGTTCGGGATGCATGTGCAGGTGACGGCGGAATTGGATGGGATTCATTTCAGTTAAAATATCGCTTTTGCTATCTTGATGATATTGTCGGCCTTGCCCATCGGGTAGTAGTGCAGTACGGGGACTCCGGCCTGTTTCAGCTCCCGGCTCTGGGCGACGGCCCATTCGGTGCCGACTTCGCGGATCGCCTTCGGGTCCTCCCGGTGGCGCAGGACTTCGCGTTCCAGCTCTTCGGGAATGCGGCAGCCGAAGGTCTGCGGCAGCAGCGTCAGGTGGCGCAGCGTCGAGAGGGGTTTGATGCCGGGGATGATCGGCACCGCGATGCCCGCTTCGCGGCAGCGGCGCACGAAGTCGAAAAAGCGGGCGTTGTCGTAGAAGAGCTGCGTGACGATGTACCCGGCTCCGGCGTCGATCTTCGCCTTGAGGGCGGCGATGTCGGCTTCGGGCGAGGGGGACTCTTCGTGCCCTTCGGGATAACCGGCCACGCCGATCGAGAATTTCGAGTGGTGGCACTCCTCGACCTCGCCGTCCACGAATTCGCCGCGGTTCATGGCCGCGATCTGCCGCACGAGGTCCACGGCGTGCGAATGGCCCTGCGGGTGGGGCATGAAGAACTTCTCGTTCTGCGATTTGTCGCCCCTGAGAGCCAGTACGTTGTGCAGGCCGAGGAAGTCGAGGTCGATCAGCGCGTCCTCGATGTCGTATTTCGACTGTCCGCCGCAGATCAGGTGCGGCACGACTTCGACGCCGTACTTCTTCTGAATGGCGGCCGAGATGCCCACCGTGCCGGGACGGCGGCGCACCACGTGCCAGTCGATGCCTCCGTCCGGACGCACGGACTGCTTGATTCCCTCGCGGTGGAAGGTGACGTTGATGTAGGCCGGGTCGAATCCGATGAGCCGGTCGATGGCCGCGAATACGCCGCCCATGCCGTCCCCCTTGAGGGGCGGGAGCAGTTCGAACGCGAAGCGCGTGCGGTGTTCGGCGATGGCCGTATTGATTATGTCCAGAACATTCATGGTTCGGTCTGTTGTTGCTTTGGTTCGGCGGGCGGGGCCGCCGGGGCGTTCCCGCGCGTTAAATATTATTGGGTATCAGTTTCTTGATCTCTTCGACCTCCATGCCGCGCCGCCGGGCGTAGTCGAGCAGCTGCTTGGTGTCGATCGTGCCTACGGAGAAGTAGTCGGCGTCGGCGAACATCAGTCCGCAGAGCGCTTCGCCGGGATCGATCATGTAATTCTCGGTGAGCTTCATGCCCGTCGTCATTTCGACCGACAGCAGGTCGAAGACCTCGCGCTTGAGCGAATGGTCGGGCGACGCGGGATAGCCGAAGGCCATGCGGCGGCCGCGGTACTGGCCGCGGACGGTCTGCTGCGGCGTGAGCGGCTCGCCCGTTTCGTAACCCCACATCTGCCGCCGCACGAACGTGTGCACGGCTTCGGCGAAGGCTTCGGTCAGCCGGTCGGCCAGCAGTTTGGCCATGATGGCGCCGTAGTCGTCGCCCTCGGCGCGGAATTTTTCGCAGAGTTTCCTGAGTCCGATGCCGGCGGTGACGGCGAAACAGCCGATCCAGTCGCCCTGCGGCGCGATGCAGTCCGCCAGCGAGCGGTTTTCCTCCCCGCGCGTCTGGTTGCGGAGCATCGCCAGACGCCGTTCGCGGCCTTTCTGGTCCGTGATCCAGATGTCGTCGCCCTCTGCGCGCGCCGGGAAGATCCCCACGGCGGCCTGCAGCGTGAGCAGCCGTTCGTCGCGGATGCGGGCCAGCAGGGCCTCGGCGTCGGCGAAGACCTTGCGCGCTTCGGCGCCTTTTTCGGGGTGGTCGAGGATTTCGGGGTAGCGTCCCTTGAGACCCCATGCCGCGAAGAAGAAGCTCCAGTCGATATAGGGTTCGGCGTCGGCGACGTCGAAGTCGGGGAAGACCATGCGGCCGGGGTGCAGCGGCTCGACGGGCAGGTGCGGGGCGGCGCCTTTGCGGGCCTTGCGGACCTCGACGATCGGAATCAGGTTCCGGGTGCGTTCGGCGCGCAGGTAGTCGCTGCGCAGCGCCTGCTGGTCGGCGCGGACCTTGTCGGCGTACAGCTGGCCGTCGGGACCGAGCAGCTGCGCCAGAATCTGGCTGTTGCGGCTGGCGTTGGGCGAGTGTATCACGAGCCCCGAATAGACCGGGGCGATCTTCACGGCGGTATGCAGGTCCGAGGTCGTCGCGCCGCCGATGATGACCGGCAGGCGCAGTGCGCGGCGTTCCAGCTCCTCGCAGACGTGGGCCATCTCGTCGAGCGACGGGGTGATCAGGCCGCTCAGGCAGATGCAGTCGGCGCCCCACGCCACGGCCTCTTCGACGATCCGCTGCGATTCGACCATCACGCCGAGGTCCTTTATCTCGTATCCGTTGCAGGCCATCACGACCGCCACGATATTCTTGCCGATGTCGTGTACGTCGCCTTTGACCGTGGCGATCAGAACCTTGCCCGCGTTGTGCGGGGTCTGGGCGCCGCCTTGCTCGATGTAGGGGGTCAGGGCCGCCACGGCGCGCTTCATCACGCGGGCGGTCTTCACGACCTGCGGCAGAAACATCTTGCCCTCGCCGAAGAGCGTGCCGACCCGCTCCATGGCGGGCATCAGCAGGGTGTCGATCACGGCCATCGGCGTTCCGAGGGCTTCGTAGCCCTCCAGCGCGTCCTGCTCGATGTAGTCCGCTACGCCCTTGAGCATGGCATGGCCGATCCGTTCGGCGAGCGTTCCCGTGCGCCATGCGTCGGGGACCTGCGGCTCGGTCTGGGCCGTGGCGCGCACCTGCTGCGCATATTCGGTGAGCCGTTCGGCGGCGTCGGCCCGGCGGCAGAGGATCACGTCCTCGACGCGTTGGAGCAGTTCGGGTTCGATCTCGCTGTATATCTTCACCATTTGCGGGTTGACGATGCCCATGTCCATGCCCGCGCGGATGGCGTGGTAGAGGAACGCCGAGTGCATCGCTTCGCGCACGGCGTTGTTGCCGCGGAAGGCGAACGAGAGGTTCGACACGCCGCCCGACACCTTTGCGTAAGGCAGGTTTTCCTTGATCCAGCGCGTCGCGTCGATAAAGGCTTTGGCGTAGCCGTCGTGTTCGGGAATTCCTGTCGCCACGGCCAGTATGTTGGGGTCGAAGATGATGTCTTCGGCGGGGAATCCCGCGTCGGTCAGCAGGCGGTAGGCGCGTGAGGCCACCTCGATCTTGCGCTCGCAGGTGTCGGCCTGTCCCCGTTCGTCGAAGAGCATCACCACCGCGGCGGCTCCGTAGCGGTGTATCTCCCGTGCGCGGCGCAGGAATTCGGCTTCGCCCTCCTTGAGCGAGATCGAATTGACCACGGCCTTGCCCTGCGTGACTTCCAGACCCGCCGCGAGCACCTCCCACTTCGAGGAGTCGATCATCGTCGGCACGCGGGCGATTTCCGGCTCCGAGGCCATCAGGTTGAGGAACGTGCGCATGGCTTCGACGCCGTCGATCATGCCGTCGTCCATGCAGACGTCGACGATCTGCGCCCCCGCATCGACCTGCGCACGGGCTACCGACAGAGCCTCTTCGTAATTGCCCTCGCGGATCAGGCGGGCGAATTTGGCCGAGCCTGCGACGTTGGTGCGCTCGCCGACGTTGACGAAATTGGTTTCGGGTGCGATGCGCAGCGGCTCCAGTCCGCTCAGCGTCGTGACGCGGCGCGGCGCCGGAACGGGGCGCGGGGCATAGTTGCAGGCGATTTTCGAAAGTTCGAAGATATGCGCGGGCGTCGTACCGCAGCATCCGCCGACGATATTGACCAGTCCGCGGCGCATGTATTCGCCCACGTCTTCGGCGAACATCTCCGGGGTCTCGTCGTAGCCGCCCATGACGTTGGGAAGTCCGGCGTTGGGATGAGCCGAGATGCGGAACGGGGCCGTTTCGGCCAGCCGTTCGAGGTAGGGCAGCAGCTGTTTGGCTCCGTAGGCGCAGTTCAGGCCGAGGGAGAGCAGCTGTGCGTGCGACAGCGAGGTGCAGAAGGCCTCGACGGTCTGTCCCGACAGGGTGCGGCCGCTGGCGTCGGCCAGCGTGCCCGACGCCATGACGCGGATCGTGCGGCCGAGTTTTTCGGCCAGCGCGTCGATCGCGTAGAGGGCCGCCTTGGCGTTGAGCGTGTCGAAGATGGTCTCGACCAGCAGGATGTCGGCTCCGCCGTCCAGCAGTCCCCGCGCCTGATCGGTGTAGGCTTCGACGAGTTGTGCGAAAGTCACTTCGCGGGCCGCGGGGTTCGCCACGTCGGCCGACATCGAGGCCGTGCGGTTGGTGGGCCCCATCGAACCCGCCACGAAGCGGGGTTTCTGCGGGTTGCGGGCCGTGAATTCGTCGGCCGCGCTGCGGGCCACGGCCGCCGCCGCTCGCGACATTTCGTAGGCGTACGCCTCCAGTCCGTAATCGGCCAGCGATACGGCGTTGGCGTTGAACGAGTCGGTTTCGATGATGTCGGCTCCCGCCTGCAGGTATTTGACGTGGATTTCGCGCACCGCTTCGGGCCGCGTCAGGGCCAGCAGGTCGTTGCACCCCTTGAGCAGCGCGGGCCACTCGCGGAACCGTTCGCCCCGGTAGTCCTCTTCTGTCAGTCCGTACTGCTGGACCATGGTGCCGAAGCCGCCGTCGAGCAGCAGGATGCGGGATTCGAGTTGTTCGTATATGTCGGCCATTTATTTCTCTCTGATTTCGATTTCAAACAGTTTGTTCCAGTTCTTGCCCGTGACGAAGATGCGCCCTCCGGCCGCGTCGTATGCGATGCCGTTAAGCACGTCGGTCGCCGGAGTCACGTCCTCTTCGGGCAGCAGCCCCGTCAGATCGACGATCCCCTCCACTGCGCCCGTCGCCGGGTCGATGATGACGATTTGGTCGGTGGTGTAGACGTTGGCCCATATCTTGCCGTCGATCCACTCCAGCTCGTTGAGGAAGTTGAGCGTCTCGCCCCGGAGCGTCACGGTGGTGCGCTTTTCGCGTTTGAAGGTGGCCGGGTCGAGCGTGTAGATGTTTGCCGTGCCGTCCGACATGTAGAGCTTCTTCCCGTCGGTCGTGAGGCCCCAGCCCTCGCCGGGATAGCGGAACTCCTTGAGTTTCTCTCCCGTCCGGGCGTCGTAGACATAGGCTTTGTTCGATTGCCACGTGAGCTGGTAGACCTTGCCGTCCAAGAGGGCGATCCCTTCGCCGAAGTCCTCCTTGGGAAGACGTGCGAAGACCTCCGCGCGGCCCGTCGCGAGGTCGAGCGTCTGTACGACCGATTCGCCGTGCTGGCCCGTGCCTTCCCACAAACGACCGTCGGCGTATTGCAGGCCCTGCGTATAGCTGGTCGCCGGGTGCGGGTGGACCGCCCGGACGCTGTAGGTGTATTCCTTGGGTTCCGCCGGCGCCGCGGGGCGTTTGGCCCGGACCTGATTGCCGCCGCACGAAGCCAGCAGCACTCCCGACAGCAGAACGGTAGCGAACTTTCTCATCTCTTTCTTGTGAATTCGTCAGCAAAGACAGCGCGAGCCGGAAACGGAAGCGAATTTATTCGGCCGGGCCGGACGCCGCCTGTCTGAGCGGAGGTTTATCCTCCGCAAAGATAGGAAAAACCCGCCATATGACGAATTTTTTGACTATCTTTGCGTTTACCCGTGTTTTCGGATGCCTGCGCATTTCCCGAAAACAGCCTTTGCGGAGTTTGCCGCCGGCGGTTGCAATACACTATATTTTAGAAAAAATATTGGTTTGTCCGCGAAAATCGCTATCTTTGCGGGCCGATTTCGGAAATAAGACAACAACAATATAGAAAGCATTCATTATGAAGATCGTAAGAGAACAACGCGAAGAGAACAATTCGCTGCTCAAGGTAACGGTGGGCGAAGAGGATTACGGCCAAGCCGTCGAGAAAGAGTTGCGCGAATACAGGCGCAAGGCCAATATTCCCGGTTTCCGCCCCGGCATGGTGCCCATGGGCCTCGTCAAGAAGATGTACGGCAAGGGCGTGCTGGCCGAGCAGGCCTACCGCACCGCCTCGAACTCGGTGTTCGAGTATCTCCAGAAGGAGAACATCGACTACTTGGGCGACGTGATTCCTTCGGAAGAGCAGGGCGATTTCGATTTCGAGAACGGCAAGGAGTTCGAATTCGTGTTCGAAATCGGCGAGGCTCCTGAGATAAAACTCGAACTTTCGGACAAGGATAAGCTGACCTACAGCAAGATCAAGGTGGACAAGAAGATGCACGACGACTACCGCGCCAACTACCTGCGTCAGTACGGCCGTCTGGTCGATGCCGACGAGGTGACTTCGGACGAGGCGTTGTCGGTCACGCTCGACAACGGCGAGATGAACGTGGCGGACGCTTACGTGGGCCTGATCTCGATGTCGGAGGAGGAGCGCAAGCCCTTCATCGGCAAGAAGGTGGGTTTCAAGACCGAAGTCAACGTCAACGAACTCTACAAGAACCCGTCGCAGCGCGCCGCCGTGCTGCAGGTCAAGGAGAACGAGCTGGAGGGCATCAAACCCGAATTCACGCTCGAAATCACCAAGATCCGCAAGTTCGCCGAACCTGAGCTGAACGAGGAGTTCTTCAAGACGGCATTCCCCGGCGGCGAGGTGAAGGACGAGGCCGGACTGGACAAGTTCATCGACGCGCGCATCGAGCCGGAGCTGCGCCGCGAAAGCGACTACCTCTTCACGCTCCAGCTGCGCGACTATCTGGTGCAGAAAGCCGGTCTGAAGATGCCCGAAGCGTTCCTCAAACGCTGGCTGTATACGATCAACGAAGGCAAGTTCTCGATGGAGGACATCGACAAGGACTTCGACCAGTTCCTGAAGATGTTCACGTGGAACTACCTGCAGAAGCACTTCATCAAGCAGGACAATATCACGGTGACCAAGGACGAGGCGCTCGCGGAAGCCAAGGCGCTGGCCGCCGCGCAGTTCGCGCAGTACGGCATGCCGTCGGCTCCCGAAGATATGCTGGCCGGCTATGCCGAGAAGATCCTCGCCGACAAGGATCAGGGACAGAAGATCTACGAGAAGCTGTACGAAGTGAAGGTCGTGGAGGATGTGAAGTCGAAGATCAAGGTGACGGAAAAAGCCGTATCTGCCGACGATTTCGCCAAATTGGCCAAGGCGCTTTAGTATTTGCCGAAAAAAGATTATCTTTGGACTTTGCAGGCGTGATGTTTGCAAAGTCCTTTTGTTTGACGATATACAGCTTTAAACGCCGTTTCGGCGACAGTCCCCCGCCCGCAGCTCCCGCCCGGAGCCGGCCGTGGGCCGCGAATAAGAGATGCCGGGCTGCCGGCCGGCGGTAAAAACGACAGCGATAGCGACAAACGATAACGAACGATAACAATTACGATAATTTATTATGTCAGAATTTGAAAAATACGCACGGAAACACTGCGGGATCAGTTCGCTGAAACTGCACGATTTCCAGTCGGTCAGCGGCGCCTACGTGTCGCCTACGATCATCGAAGAGCGTCAGCTGAATATCGCCACGATGGACGTCTTCTCGCGGCTGATGATGGACCGCATCATCTTCCTCGGCGCGCCGATCTACGACGACGCGGCCAATATCATTCAGGCGCAGCTGCTGTTCCTCGAATCGGTCGATCCCGAAAAGGACATTCAGATCTATATCAACTCGCCCGGCGGTTCGGTTTCGGCCGGACTGGGCATTTACGACACGATGCAGCTGGTCAATTCCGACGTGGCGACCATCTGCACGGGACTGGCCGCTTCGATGGGCGCCGTGCTGCTTACGGCGGGCGCCAAGGGCAAGCGTTCTGCGCTTCCCCATTCGCGGGTGATGATCCACCAGCCGCTGGGCGGTGCGCAGGGACAGGCTTCGGACATCGAAATCACGGCACGCGAGATCATGAAGACCAAACGCGAACTGTACGAGATTCTCTCGGCCCATTCGGGCGTCGCGCTCAAGAAGATCGAGAAGGACGCCGACCGCGACTACTGGCTCTCGGCGCGCGAAGCCAAGGAGTACGGGCTGATCGACGAAGTGTTATCCAAACGCGGGAAATAATGGCATCGGGAAAAGGCAACAACCATAAGAACGGGGCGGGCGGCGACTGCTGCTCGTTCTGCGGCGCCAAGCGCAGCGACGTGGAGATCATGTTTCAGGGCATCGACGGCGCCAACATCTGCAACAAATGTATTGAGAACGGCTACCGGATCATCGTCGAGAACGACGTGGCTTCGGAGCGCGGCGGCAGCGCCGCCGCTGCGCCGCTCAAGATGGAGGAGCTGCTCAAGCCGGCCCAGATCAAGGATTTCCTCGACCAGTACGTCATCGGTCAGGACGACGCCAAGCGTTATATGGCCGTGGCCGTTTACAACCACTACAAGCGGCTGCTCTACGCCCCCAAGGAGGACGAGGTAGAGATCGACAAGTCGAATATCGTGCTGGTGGGACCCACGGGTACGGGCAAGACGCTGATGGCCCGCACGATCGCCAAACTGCTGAAGGTGCCCTTCACCATCGTGGACGCCACGGTGCTGACCGAGGCGGGCTACGTGGGCGAGGATGTCGAGAGCATCCTTTCGCGGCTGCTGCAGGTCGCCGACTACAACGTCGAGCAGGCCGAACGGGGCATCGTCTTCATCGACGAGATTGACAAGATCGCCCGCAAGGGCGACAACCCTTCGATCACGCGCGACGTTTCGGGCGAAGGCGTGCAGCAGGCCCTGCTGAAGATTCTCGAAGGAACCGTGGTCAACGTGCCCCCTCAGGGCGGGCGCAAGCACCCCGAACAGAAATTCATTCAGGTCGATACGCGCAACATCCTCTTCATCTGCGGCGGCGCGTTCGACGGCGTGGAGAAGAAGATCGCCCAGCGTCTGAACACCCGCGCCATGGGGTACGGACGGCTCCGCACCGACCGCATCGACCGCAACAACCTGATGCAGTACATCACGCCGCAGGACCTCAAGTCGTTCGGACTGATTCCGGAGCTGGTGGGGCGTCTTCCGGTGCTGACCTACATGCAGCCCCTCTCGCGCGAAGCCCTGCGGTCGATTCTCACCGAACCGAAAAACGCCATCGTCAAGCAGTACAAGCGGCTTTTCGAGCTGGACAACGTCAAGCTTACGTTCGACGACGCGGTGCTGGATTACATCGTGGACAAGGCCGTCGAGTTCAAACTCGGCGCCCGCGGCCTGCGTTCGATCTGCGAGGCGATCATGATGGACACGATGTTCGACCTGCCCTCGACCGACACGCGGAAATTCGTCGTGACGTTGCCATATGCAAAGAAAAAGATAGAAAAAGCAAATATTTTAGAGCTTAAACAAGTTGGGTAGTATCTTTTTTATTACTTTTGTGGCAGAAGATACGCTGATTAATACAAAGACTTTAAAACTTTAAATACTCATGTCATCTACCAATTCCAAACTAACGCGTGTAGCGGACAATATCCGCATTTTGTCGGCCGCCA
>ERZ1027200.807-NODE-807-length-15526-cov-4.834141_pt1 | contig 15526 bp, 10 predicted proteins | sample MGYA00519271_ERZ1027200 | MGnify/ENA primary metagenome ERZ1027200 (study PRJEB26926, sample SAMN06164742) | human gut metagenome | biome: ENVO:00009003; feature: ENVO:2100002; material: ENVO:00002003 | host: Homo sapiens | place: USA | collected 2012 ...
CCTCTTGTCTCGTGGGCTCGGAGATGTGTATAAGAGACAGAATTTATTTATTATGAACAAAAAGTTTTCTACTTTTTTGGCGGGTGTCGCTCTGTTGAGTGCGATGTCTGCTAATGCGCAGAATCTTGCAAGTGCTCCGGTTGGTGCTGATGCCGCCAAGGTTGTGAAGTTGGATGAGGCTGCAAGAAAAGGTGTGTACCAAATCAGAGACGATAAGGGACAGGCTCTTGTTATTGAGAATGGCAAATATGCGTTTAAGACTGTAAGCTCATTGACAGATCTAAAGGCTTCCTTGTGGTGTGTAAAGGTAACAGAGGAAGGTTCTGGTAAAGAACCTATTTATGACTTCTTTAACAAGGCGACTGGCGAGACTTTAGCTGTTTCTGATTTAGATGCTTCGGCTATTAAGGCTGGAACATTTGCGCCAACAGACTCTTTGACTGTTGGCGAGAGCTTTGGTGGTTGGGCTTTCTCTAGTACTTATGAGACTACGCTGCTAGATAACCAGCCTATGTATACGTATTATGAACCAGACTATGTGCTTCTTTTAACAAAAGGCACTAATAATGGACTTCAAGCAAAAAGAGTATTGGCTAAAGATATTAGACAGGATGCAAAATCTAAGGGTGCGGTAGAACTTACTCTGTTTAATGCCGGTACGTATGTATTGAGCGCTAGCGAGATCAATGAGTATGTGAAAGACAATAAGTTCGTTCTTACTTTTGAGAAGGATGCGAACGCAGACGTTAATCCGTTCTCTACAACTCAGTTCGTAGCGAAAGGTGTTGCTGATAAGAAAGATAGCAATACGGCACGTAATTTCGTATTCGTTACTTCCAAGGAAGACGCGAACCAATATTTGAAAGTCGATACTGCCGCTAACGGTGTTGGTATCCAGTTCTTGAAGTTTGGTTGGACAGATGAGTCTAAGGAACCTAGCAAGGATGTAGAGAACTCAAGTCTTGCGGATCAGCATAAGTTCTTATTTACCTATCGTCCTTCTACGGATAGCTTGTATATCCAAGTGATGCAGGCTCGCTATAAGAACGAGAAGACTCCGGAGAAATATTGGAATCAAGTAACAAATATCATCGACTATGGAACTACATACCACGATATCTTCTATGCGGGAGATGAGGTAGGCGGACCTGTAGGCGCTGATAGCTTGTTCGTTAAGTTGCAGAACTTTACTGTGGCTGATAGAATCGCTACTATCGGTTTGAAACCAATTAATACGCATATTAAATACAATGCTACAAACTGTTTCGTTCAAAGCGATAAGACTTCAAAAGACAATGGTTTGTATATCATTAAGAATGCCAAGGGAGAAGTGTTGGCCGCTCCTATCCATGAAAATGATAATGTTGGTAACAATACGATCGAATGGGTGAAATTGGATGAGCAACAGCCATTGTACATGCCTGCTTATCAGTGGGTTGTTACGAAGACTTTGAGCACTGCGACTTCTTTGGCTACTTCTCCGATTACTATCACCAACCGTGAGTTCCCGAATAAGAAATGGAACAATGTTCAATTGAGATTGAATGATAAAGGTGAGATCATTGCGTCTTCTTCAGAATTTAACAATGTTACATTCGATCAGATTAAAGATTCTACTATCATCAAGGATAAGAAGTTAGGTTATAAATACCTTTCAAATAATGAGTTGATAGTAAATAAATACAAATTCAACTATTTGAATCCGTTTACTCAGGACTATTGGATCGCTAATGGTGCGGATAAGGACTCTTTGATCTACGTAAAACAAGATGCGAATGAGTATATTTTGACTGAAGGATCTACCGCTGAGTATGGTATTGATGTTGACGCTACATTATTAAAGAAGATCCCGGGACTTGCTCAATTGGAAAGAACAAACTACGTGATCGCTAAGAACAAGACGGCTAAATTAGTTAAGGCTTATGGTAGCAAGTATTCTATGGGTGCTGCTAATTATGGTACTGTAGCAGAAGTGGATACATTCTTCTTCAAAGAGAACAACCACTATGATGGCAAGCATTACTATGCGATCTTGGAGACAGCTTATGATAACACGAAGCATGCGGCATATATCGCTGATCTGAATAAAGAGACTTCTAAAGTTGGTATCGCTGATGACGGTATGACCGCAGGTTTGAAGGTTCAGTTATTGAATGAGTCTAGAACCTCCGCATTTACTGTAGAGCCTAGCGATGCTCCGTTGTATCGTCGTTTCAACAAGGCAATCTTGGGTGAAGATGAGAAAGATGGTCCTGATAGCTTATTGTTCGTAGAGAAATATCGTAAAGAATACTTGATGGATGAAGGTAACAGTAGTTTCACTGACGAGTTCGTTGATTATCTAGGTATCTGGAGCAAGGAAAAAGCTGAAAACAAGTTGGCTATGCGCATTGATACCGCATGGTTGAACCGTGGTGCTGGCAATGTTAAGCCTCAATATTTGATCTCCGTAGCCCGTGACGATCAAGGCGCTATCGAAACGATTCCTTGTGATGAGGCAGATGACAAACACTTCTATATTGATGATAAGGGTGTTGCCCATAAGACTGATAAGTGGCATTGTCAACATGCTAAACAAGGTAGAACTGGTTTCGCTTATGGCAAATATTTGGTAAGCTTCGCCGACTCTGCAAGAATGAAAGATAGCAATACTAAACCTTGGATGGATATCACTAACGGTTATACTCGCGTAGGTTTCGTTAAGGCAGTTCATGCAGGTGATAGCTTGTTCATCTTGGTTAACGAGTTCAAGAATATGAAACCGGCAGACTTGGATACGGCTGATATCGTAAAGGCATACACCGCCGCTAAAATCAACGGTAAATATATCGTTAACTTACAAGGTGACCAACACAAGAACGTAACGTGGTCATTCCGTTATGTAGATCCTGACAAGGCAGCCAATGTAACAGAGGAAGATCCGAACGTTAACGCATTCATGTTCGAGTCTAATGTTTATACGGATGAAAAATTAGATACTCCTGATTATGATGCTGTTGCGGGTGCTCAAAAGAATATTCCTTTAAGCAATGTTCATGGATTGGGTAATGCTATCGCTCCGAACTATGCGGCATGGTTGAAGATGCAGAATGGTTGTCTGGTATTGACACGCTACGATTCAGACTTCAATTCTTCTAAGACAGGTGGTGATGCGGCTTTGGTATTCAATGTGGCTCAAAAGACTGACGCGGACGATATGGTTACCTCTATCGATGGCGCTAACGTAGAAGGCGTATCAGTGGTAGCTACTAACGGTGCTGTGACTGTTCAAGGTGCCGCTGGTAAGCCAGTAGTAATCACCAATATCTTAGGTAAGGTAGTCGCTGAGACAGTTCTTTCTTCTGATAACGCTACAATCGCCGTACCTGCTGGTATCGTAGCTGTGGCTGTTGATGGTGAGGAAGCTGTTAAGGTAGTTGTTAAATAATTAAACGACTAATAGATAGGTCAAGAGATGGGGGATTCCCCATCTCTTCCTTTAAGAAGATATTTATAATTCTGAAATTCCCGTGCGGAGATAGACTCTTCAAGTACACTGCGATGGTAGAACATGCGGGGATATTAATACTAAAGTAAAAAATTAAAGCTCTCCGTCAGTATTTCCGTGAGGCAAGAAAGCGGAAAAAGAATAAGCCCCGGTCGGTTTCTTGATCGGGGCTTTTTGCCTATTCTTTGTCGTTTTTATCTTTAAGTCTCAATCCGGTTCTAGCGTTGAGGGGAGAGATTACCGAGTGGCCTAAATCGCTTTCAAGTTGTTTGCGGGCGGCCTCTGCTGCTTTTCCTCCTTGTTTGGCGATAACTTCGTGTTCTTCGAGATGTTGCGGATTCTTTTCTTTGGACAATTCAGTGGTAGCTGCTTCGGCAAGCATATTAAGAGCAAGCTCCGTATTGGTCATATTGTCTCGCAGGCTCTCTTTTTTCAGTCCTTTGAATTGTTTATATTCTTTGGCAGTTTTACCAGCCCACGTTTGATAGATGATATCTGTAAGGGTAGCGAAGTGAATACCCTCTTGTAGTCCGTGCCGTTTCCATTCGTCGGTTAGGTCCTTGCGTATCTCGATACTTTTAAGGCGTTGATTAATCCAAGTTATCCGAGTACCCTAAAGCTTTATATTCCCTCATGGCTCGATCTATCGTTAACTCGGGGTCTTGCATTTCATCCAATCGCTCTTTTGCCACTTGGGCCATCCATAGCTTGAAAGGTTCTGCTTTAGGGGATGGGATGGATTGGATAAGCCGGAACAGCTGTTCTGTCGTAGCTACGTCGGTTTTGTAGTATTTCCCATCGGTAGAAGGTAATTTCAGTTGGTTACAATTTGTAACCAACTCATTTCCCTCTTTTCTTAGCCTATGTTTCAGCACCTTCCAGTAATTGCTAGGATTAGGACTATCTGTTAGGATAGCGACAACGTCTACTACAGAGAAAAACCATTCCTCTGTTTCATCGTCCCAGACTGTACGTACTTTTTTCTCTTCGAAAATCTTGATAGCTTCTTTCTTTGTCATAATTGAAGTTTTTGTGTGAACACTTTAGTTAAAAGTGGATGATACCTAAATCTGTGCTATGGTTTTGGATATCTCGAAACTTTTGCGTAAAAATACAAAAGATTCGAATGCCTCCCAGGTTTATACGGGAAAAAGGATCGTAGAGACAGTTTTTATTACCGACAACGCTAGGATCGTCATACTTGCCGGTATCGAAGCCGTGATTGTTGAATGTGAGACCACTGTTAAGGTGGTAGTTAAATACAGTTTCTCGATCGGGGCTTTTTTGGTGAATCTTTTTAATTTTGTACTTTTGTAGGCTTGCACGAATGTTATACATGAATAGGAGAATTAGACAATGGCCAGCGATGATATAAAACAGGCATGGAAAGTGCCGGAACCTACGTTAAGGAGGTTGCCGTGGTATCTTGCGTTCGTAAAGTTGATGAAAGGGAAAGGGGAAGCGTTTATCTCATCTACCCAGATCGCTAAGGAGATAAATGTAGATCCTAGTCAGGTCGCTAAAGATCTCTCTTTTGTGAATATCTCCGGGAAGACGAGAGTGGGATACGATATTAACGCGTTGGTTGACGTACTGGAGGATTTCCTCGGTTTTACATCCCAGCATAAGGCATTTCTGTTTGGGGTAGGGAGTCTGGGCGCTTCTTTGTTGCATGACACCGGACTGAGCCAATATGGTTTGGAGATCGTGGCGGGCTTTGATGTCCGTGAGGATTTGGACGGGAGCATGATCAATGGCATTCCCGTTTTTCATATGGATGATTTTCCTGCCAAGCAGAAAGAATATGGCGCGACGATCGGGGTGATCACCGTGCCGGTGGAGAAAGCGCAGGAGGTGACAGACCGGATTATCGAGGGAGGAATCAAGGCTCTTTGGAATTTTACCCCGTTCCGTATACGGGTGCCGGAACATATCGTAGTCCAGAACACTTCTATGTATGCGCATTTAGCTGTTATGTTTAATCGATTGAACTCAATGAATCACTAAAATATGAAGATTATCGCCGTTGGAATGAACTATGCCGCTCACAATAAAGAGCTGCATCATTCGTTAGAATTATCAGAGCCTACTATTTTTATGAAGTCGGACTCCTCTTTGTTGAAAGATGGGAAACCGTTTTTTATTCCGGATTTTTCATCGGAAGTTCATTATGAGACGGAGATCGTGGTACGGATAGACCGTTTGGGGAAAAATATAGCCGAGCGTTTCGCTCATCGTTATTATAATGAGGTTACGGTCGGTATTGATTTCACGGCACGGGATTTGCAGAATAAATTGCGTGCGCAAGGGCTACCGTGGGAAATTAGTAAGGCGTTTGATAATTCGGCTGTGATCGGGACCTTTATTCCGCTGGAGCAAGCGGGGGATGTAAACCGGCTTCCATTCCATCTGGATATCAATGGCTCGAAGGTACAGGAAGGCAATACCTCGAATATGCTGTTTTCGGTAGATAAGATTATTGCGTATGTAAGTCGCTTCTTTACGCTGAAAATAGGCGATTTGATTTATACCGGAACACCTGCTGGCGTAGGTCCCGTGAAGATCGACGATCATCTGGAGGGATATCTTGGCGAGCGGAAGCTTCTGGATTTTTATGTGAGATGAGAAGATTAATATATATATTCATTATAGGTTTATTACTTTGCTCATATACATGGGCGGATGGTAGCCGTTATGCTTCTAACTCCCTGTTATCGGAAGGGAAATGGGTGAAGATCCGGGTGGATAAGACCGGAATCTACAAATTATCCTATGCGGATTTGAAGAATATGGGTTTCTCGGACCCATCGAAAGTCTCTGTCCATGGCTATGGAGGATGGCCCTTGGATGAGGATTTCAGTAAAGAATATATCGATGATGTCCCTTCTACTCCGGTTTGGCGTGGGAGTGATTACCTGTTATTCTACGGGAAAGGGTCGGTTAAATGGGAATATGACTCGTCGAGCCAGACATTCGTGCATACGAATAATCCTTATTCTTTGTATGGTTATTATTTTGTGACCGATGCCACACCCACGAATGATATGACTTCCGTGGCTCAAGCGAGTGGTGCTTCCACTCGGATTACGACTTATGATGATTATCTATTGCATGAGCAAGAGTTAGTCTCCGTAAACCAATCCGGCCGGGAGTTTTTTGGAGAGGACTTTAGTGGGGCACGCCCTCGTACAATTTCTACCTTTTCTTCTATCCCCGGGATTACGGGTGCGGACGGTAAGGTGACCATGCGTTTTATCTCAAGAATTAACTCTGGCTCCGGTACGGCTTCTTTAAGTATCAATGACTCCGAATTGTTGGATATAACCATACCTTCTATCCAAACAGTAAGCTCGAATGTCAGATCGTATACAAAGGCGATTCCCGGGACAACCACCGCGTTATGGAAGGGATCAAAAAGTGAGAAAAATAACGTAGTGGTTTCCTATAGTTCAAGTGGACATACGAATGTACGTTTGGACTATATCCGTATGCAATTTGTCCGTACGTTGCGCCCTTATGGGGCTTGTACTTTTTTCAGAAGCTTGACTTCTGTAGGAAATGCGTCTCGCTTTGTTATTAGCGAGGCGAATTCGAATACCTTGGTGTTTGATGTGACCGATGCGTTAAATGTGAAGAGAGTGGAAGCCGATCTGAATGGTTCTGAACTTTCATTTACAATACCAGCGGGTAGATTGAGGGAGTTTGTGTTGGTTCAAACCAATCAAACATTTCCTTCTCCGGAAGTCGTGGGAGAAGTCGCTTCCTCGAATCTGCATGGTTTGGAACAGAGGGATATGATTATTATATCGGCTCCGTCTTTGGTTCAGCAGGCGGAGCGTTTGGCGGTTGCGCACCGTGAGAAAGATGGCTTGACTGTTGAAGTCGTAACTCCAGAGGCGATTTATAATGAGTTCTCTAGTGGAACTCCAGATGCGACGGCATATCGTCGTTTGATGAAGATGTTTTACGATCGTAGTTCTTCTTTGGGTAATCCTCCAAAATATTTATTGCTTTTCGGAGACGGGATCTATGATAATCGGGGGATAAGCGGTGAGGTGCAAGGTGTTTCACGGAGTAATATGCTCTTGACTTTCCAGTCTCAAGAGTCATTGAATGTCTACTCTTATGCGACAGATGATTATTTTGCGTTTTTAGAGGATAATTCCGGCAGTAATTTTAGCCGAGATAAGATGTGTGTGGGTGTCGGGCGCTTTCCAATCCGTACAGTAACGGAGGCGACTCAGATGGTGGATAAGACGATTTCTTATATGGAGAATAAGGATTCGGGTAGTTGGAAGAATAACGTGACATTCGTGGCGGATGATGGAAATAATGAGGATAGCTTCACAACGAATCATATGAAGCAGGCAGATCAGCTTGCTGAGGCCATTGAAGAGATGCAACCCGGTTTTCTAGTTAATAAAGTGTATTTCGATGCTTATAAGCGTAGCAGCCTCGGGACTTATCCGGATGTGCATAATGAGATTGAGAAACTATTAAAAAGTGGTCAGTTGTTGATTAATTATACGGGGCATGGCAGTACGACCCATTGGGCGGACGAAAGCGTATGGACACAAACCGATATCAATAATTCCAGTTATAAGCATCTGCCGGTGTGGGTGACGGCTACCTGCGACTTTACCCGTTTTGACGATGTGAAAACTTCTGCGGGTGAATCTGTTTTCTTGAATCCTACCAGTGGGGGTATCGCTTTGTTTACGACGACCCGTGTCGTGTTTTCCGGTAATAATGCGAACTTAAATAAGGCACTCATCGATAACCTGTTCCAAGAAGGCGCGAATAGCCGTTATACGCTTGGAGAGGCGATGATGTATACGAAACGTCAACTCAATGACTCAAATAAATTGAACTTTATCTTAATCGGAGACCCGGCGTTAAAGTTCGCGTATCCAGAGTATAAGGCTCGGGTGACGGCTGTGAATGGAGAAGCTGTTTCTGATGAGCCTTTTGAGTTTAAGGCGTTATTCCGGATTACGGTAGAGGGTGAAATCTTGAATCCGTCAGGTTCTTTTGCCGCGGATTTCACGGGCGTATTAAGCTCGACCATATTTGATAGCCAAAGTTCCATTACGACTTTAGGGAATAGCTCTGAGAAATTCACTTATCTCGATTATCCGAATACGATTTATATAGGTAGAGACTCGGTTCGAAATGGAAAGTTCAGCTTTACTTTTATGGTCCCGAAGGATATCTCTTATTCCAATAAGAAAGGTAAATTAAACCTATATGCGTCTTCCGAGACAAAAGAGGCGCAGGGTTCTTTCTTCGATTTTATCGTGGGGGGGACTTCGGATACGGCGGAGACTGATACGATCGGTCCCGAGATCCGGCAGATCTATTTGAATGATTCCAGTTTTGTTTCGGGCGATAAGGTAAACACGACTCCTTATTTTGTAGCGAAGCTGTGGGATAAGAGCGGCGTGAATATAACCGGCAGTAGCGTAGGGCATGATATGATGTTGACGATTGATAGTATGCCCTCTATGAGCTATAACTTAAATAGTTATTATGCGTTGCTACCAGATAGTGAGAACGAAGGACTTGTCCAGTTCTCCATCCCCGAGCTGGAGCCGGGAATGCATACGGCCGAGTTTAAGGTGTGGGATATCTTAAATAACTCCACGACCTATACCTTTACTTTTGAGGTGGCGGAAGGGTTGAAACCTAATCTGATCGAGATGTATGCCACCCCGAATCCGGCACGGGATCAAGTGGAATTCTTTCTGCATCACAATCGTCCGGAGTCGAACTTAAAGGTGACGGTTATGGTTTATGATATGACCGGTAAGTTCCTATGGAGTACAGAGAAGAGCGGTTCCTCCGAGTTGTTTAAGGCTTATATCGTAACTTGGAACCTGACGGATAACGGTGGCAGGCGGTTGCGCCCGGGAGTTTATCTGTATCGGGCGGCGATTAGCACGAATAACTCGAAAGAGGCGACGAAAGCGAATAAATTAATCATTCTCGCACAATAAAGTATCGGGTAATTAGTTTATAATAAGCATGGGGGTATGTTTATTACCCTCTAGGAATGATAAATGTAAATGTATTTTTAGAATAGAATATATGGTAAGAGTTTCAAGATTCAGTCTGTTACTAGCGGTTTTCAGCTTTTTGACGGCATTTACGGCTTTATATGCCCAAGGAGGCGCAGACGATGTTAAACATAAATTCGCCCCGATTAATACGGCGATACCGTCTTTGTCTATTGCGCCCGATGCTCGCGGAGGTGCTATGGGTGATAACGGTGTGGCTACTACGCCGGATGTGAATTCCCAATACTGGAACCCGGCTAAGTATGCTTTTAGTTATAGTAAGGCCGGAGTCGCTTTATCCTATACGCCTTGGTTACGTAAATTGGTGAATGATGTGGCTTTAGCATATCTGGCCGGTTATTATAAATTAGGCGATAGCGATATGCAGGCGATCGGAGCTTCCTTGTGTTATTTCTCTTTAGGAGAAGTACAGGAAAGCCGGGATGGAGGAATGGGTAATCAGCTCATATTGAATCCTTATGAGATGGCTTTTGATGTAAGTTATAGCCGTAAATTATCGGATGTGTTCTCTATGGCGGTCGCCTTGCGCTATATTCGTTCGGACATGGGTGCCTCGTCGGATGCGGATATGGTTCCGGATAACGCTTTTGCCGCTGATATCGCCGGTTATCTGGAGAAATACGTGATCTTAGGGAATAGCGAGTGCCTGTGGAGCTTTGGTTTTAATGTCTCCAATATCGGTACGAAGGTCTCTTACGACGGTGGAAATACCAACCAATTCTTGCCTACGATGTTAAAGGTTGGAACTGGTTTACTGTATCCGATCGATGATTATAACCAAATCGGTATCTATGTGGATTTGAGTAAATATTTAGTTCCTACCGAACCTATTCAAGAAGGTACGACTCCCGAGGATGAGGCTGCTTATAAGGAAAAACATGATGAATATAACAATATGTCCCCGATCACGGGTATCTTCAAATCATTCGGTGACTCGCCGAATGGCTTCAAGGGCGAGCTAGAGGAGATTATGGCCTCTATCGGTCTGGAGTATAATTACAATCAGCAGTTCTTTGTTCGTGGCGGTTATTACTATGAGAATAAATATCAGGGAAACCGTCAGTACTTCTCAGTCGGTGCTGGTTTCCGCATGAGTGTTTTCCAGTTGGATGCCGCTTATCTGATCAGTACGGTACAGAGTAACCCGTTGGACCAGACATTGCGCTTCTCCTTGTCGTTCGATATGGATGGAATCAAGAACCTTTTCAGATAAATGGATATGAAGATACGTGTAGGTTTTGGCTATGACGTCCACGCCTTGGTGCCGGACCGGGAATTATGGCTAGGCGGGATTAAGATCGAGCATACGTTGGGCCTATTGGGACATAGCGATGCGGACGTGTTGATCCATGCGATCTGCGACGCTTTACTGGGAGCGGCCAATATGCGGGATATCGGTTATCATTTCCCGGATACGGCTGGTGAATATAAGAATATCGATAGTAAGATCTTGCTCCGGGATACCATGAGGCTTTTAAGAGAGGCGGGCTATGAGTTGGGTAATATCGATGCCACCGTAGCCGCCGAGCGCCCTAAATTGAATCCCCATATCCCTCTGATGAAGAAAACGCTGGCCGAGGTCATGAACGTGGACGAGGAGGATATCTCTATCAAGGCTACGACCACGGAGAAGCTGGGCTTCACCGGACGGCAGGAAGGGATCTCGGCTTACGCTACGGTCTTGATACAGCGCATGGGATCGTAAACCAGAAAGTACTCCCTTTTCCTTCTTCCGACTCTACGCCGATCTTCCCGTGAAGATTCTCTAGGATCGTTTGGCAAATGGATAGTCCGAGTCCGGTTCCTTGGATAAAGGAATCGAATTTGGCGAAACGCTCGAATACGTGCGGGAGGTTCTTCCGCTCAATACCTTTTCCGGTATCTTTTACGTAAAAGTATAATCCATCTTCCCTCTCCTTGTATCCCATGCGGATAGACCCTTGGAACGTGAACTTACAGGCGTTCGTGAGGAAGTTGGTGATCACTTGGGTCAAGCGATTCTTCTCGGAATAGATAACGCAATCCTGTTCAGGTATCTCGCAATAGAGAGTGACACCGTCTTTCACCCGGCTTTGGAAGGTCTGGTATAAGCTCCGGAATAGCGTGGATACGTTGAACTCGGAATAGATGAAATCCATTTGCCCGGCCTCGATCTTCGATAGGTCCAGGATATCGTTCACGAGTTGAAGGAGAAGCTCGTTGTTCGTCTCGATGATCTCGCAGAACTCTCTCGTCTCCTCGGAGTGGCAAGTTTCCGCTAGCAGGTTGGAAAAGCCTACGATAGCGTTCAGCGGGGTACGTATCTCGTGGCTCATGTTCGCTAGGAAGGCGGATTTCAACCGGTTGGATTCCTCTATCTTCTCCTTGTCCCTCAGTTCTTGTTCCATTTTTTTCCGTTGGTTGATGAGGGTAGTACCTCCGGTTAAGTAGGCGGGTTTTCCTTCCGGATCGGTTTTCCCTACGATCGCGAAGATCTCTATCCATGTATATTCAAGCCCTGTGTCATCTAAATAACGGATCTCCTCGTCGATCGATATGCTCTCGCCGGCGATTAGTTTATTGATCGCGTCTTGCATCTGTTCCAAGTCCTCGGGGTGAATGCCGCTATAAAACTCGTCCGCCGACATGCAGAATTGGCCGTCGATTCCCTTGTCGCGAATGGATCTTTGGGTCAGGTAAATATTGTTACATTCGAGCCGTGCTTCTTTTACGTCCCATATCCATGTCATCATGTTGCTGGCTTTCAAGACGAGCTGGTATTTCTGGTTCAGGTCTTGCGCTTGGCGTGCGATTTGCAGCTCCTTGTCTTTGGCCTTTTGCTTTTGGATGAAGAGGCGGACCCGTAAGATCCCGATCGTTATCAATAACGCCAGAATGACGAGTAGGCTTATGATATGGATCTTGTATTTCTGTAAGAAACCGGGAGGCTCTTGGAAATACGTGGCGTTCGGGGGATATAGGCCGGGATCGATCTGGTGAAGCAATCGATGCTGGTAATTTAGGTAGGCCCTCGGGGTTTCCGCGGTCTGGATCGGGATTTCCTTACTATCTTTCCCCGAGAGGATCATTTCGATCGTGTTGACCGTCACCTGCGCATAATCCTCCGGAGAAACATAATATCCCCCGGCGAAATTCCCGTTTTCTGTTTGTACGTCTTGCAAGGTAAAGATTGGGGGGACGGAGAAACTATTGGTCATTTTCTGGACGTTATCGACTAGGTAACGATTCTCGTTATCCTTCCGGGTCCTGTACCATGAGTAATAAAGGACTCCGGTCTTATTGTCGAAAGAGGCCAGTCTGTCCAATAAGTTCTCGGTGGAAATGGAGGTGGTAGACAGTGGCTCGAATTGGATGCCCGGAAAATCTTTCCGTAGCACGGCCTCTACATCCGCTTTCGTTTGCTGGCTTATATAACGGCGGTCAAAAATAAAGGCCAGTTTGGTTAATTCCGGTTGTAGCTTTTTGATTAGCTCGATCGTTTGCTTGATATAGACTGGGTATTTTATAAAAGTGGCGTTATAGCCTTTTACTACGTCCGTGATGGGAACCAGCGTATCGAGCACGTTTTTATCTAGGTCTATCAGGTACTCTTCTTTCGGGTACATATAATCTCTGGCGTAGCAGATGATAGAGGGAATATCTTTCCATTCCTTGTCAAACAACGGGCGGGCGACAAGCCAAGAGGGATCTCCTATGCATACGACTAAGGTGGGTGGCACGGGAACTCTCTCTAGGATCATTGTTCTCTTCTCTTGAAACCCTTCCATAGTGCGGATACCGGGGATCTGTAAGGGAATCGCCTTTACGGTAAACCCTTCCTCCCCGAATTTTCTTTCTATATCAAGATAGGTCTGTTTCGTCCAGCTTTCCTCGAAGTTGATGGAGTGCAGTACGACTATAGACGGTTTCTCGCCGGAGCCTCGTGCGCTCATGTTCAAGTGGACCGTTAGTATAATAAAAATAAAAAGAATGATATTTCTCATGGCCGTTAATTCTAAGCGATATATGTAGCAAACGTGATTCTGGTAGCAAATGTAGTGATTCCGCTTTATTAAGCAAGAGGTTTGCCTGAAAATAAAGGTTTTATATGTAGTAAAATGGTAATAGTTCCATCTTGATAGGATAGCCTTTTCGCCCTTGTTTGCCTATTCGGAGATTAATACGTAGCTTTGAGCCAATAAAGTGGTATTTTTATGAAGAATAATGATTGGAAAGATCGATTAGGCGTGATGTACTCCACGAATCCCGATTTTCAATATAATACGGGAGATACGGAAGAGGAAGATACGTTGCCGAAGGAGAAACAAGCTTTGCGCATATCCTTGGATAAGCGGAACCGGGGAGGGAAGATGGTTACCTTGATCACCGGGTTCCGGGGCACTTCCGAGGATCTGACCGCCTTGGGGAAACTCTTGAAAGTGAAATGCGGCGTAGGCGGTTCCGCTAAGGACGGGGAGATAATCATCCAAGGTGACCTGCGTGCCAAGGTGTTGGATATCCTCCGGAAAGAGGGCTATTCGAAAAGCCGTACGATCTAATCCCCGATCGCTATGCTAACAATCTATAGGGCTTCCGCCGGGGCGGGCAAGACGCATAAGCTGACAGGGGAGTACCTGATGTTGCTCTTCTCCCAGCCGGGCGCTTATCGCCGGATCTTGGCCGTGACGTTTACGAATAAGGCGACGGATGAGATGAAAACCCGTATCGTTCAAGAACTTTATCACCTCGCTTCCGGCCGTGCGTCCGATTATATCCAGCTACTCTCTTCCGCCTATTCCTTGACGGAGCGGCAGGTGAGGGAGCAGGCCCGGAAGATTCTGGTCGCTATCCTGCACGATTACTCCGCTTTTAATATCAGTACGATCGACCGCTTTTTCCAGCAAACGATGCGTGCCTTTACCCGCGAGATCGGCTTGCAAGGCGGTTATGGCATCGAGATGGACCAAGAACTGGTCTTGACCGAGGCGATCGATAACCTGCTGGCCGATCTGGAGAAGCCGGAGAGCAAAGATTTGCTAGGTTGGCTGCTGCGTTTCGCCGAGAACAAGATCGAGGATGGAGGCGGCTGGAGTTTGCGGCAAGACATCATGTCGCTCAGCCGGGAGGTCTTTAAGGAGAGTTATAAGGCATTTAGCGAGGAAGTAGGTAAGGATATCGCGGATAAGCAGGCGCTCGATGCCTATAAGAATGAGCTATACGCCATTATCCGCTCCGTAGAGGCGGAGGCGAAACGTTTAGGTGAGGAGGGAGTGGCGTTGCTGAAACAGTTCGCCTTACAACCCTCGGATTTTAAGGGAGGAAGTCGTTCCCCGTTTTTCTATTTCGAGAAGCTGGCGAAAGGTGAGATGAAAGAGCCGACAGCCACGTTCCAAGCTTTGCCGGATAATCCGGATGCCTATACGACCAAGACGACTCCACCGGGTCTCCGGCAGATCATCGGGTGTGTATATGAGGAAGGGTTGAATGCCTGCGTAAAGAATATCGTATCCCTGTTCGCCAACCTGACGGCCTATAACACGGCCCGGGAGATCGTACGTTATTATTATACGTTAGGGATCTTAACCGATATCTCCCGGCAAATCGCCTTTTACCGGGAAGAAAAGAATGTCATGCTGATCGCCGATACGACCGAGTTGCTGAATAAGGTCATCAGCGGCAGTGACGCCCCCTTTATCTACGAGAAGACGGGTACGCACGTAGATCATTATATGATCGATGAGTTCCAAGATACCAGCGGCATGCAGTGGAATAACTTCCGCCCCTTGGTGGAGGAGAGTCTGGCGAATGGCCGGGCGAATCTGATCGTTGGCGACGTGAAACAAAGTATTTATCGTTTCCGTAACTCGGATTGGAAGCTATTGGACGAGCAAGTCCGCAGGGATTTCGAGGACGAGCAAGTCCGTGAGGATACCCTCTGTCTCTTATACACATCTCCGAGCCCACGAGACAAGAGGCAATCTCG
>ERZ1027200.863-NODE-863-length-14761-cov-4.701618_pt1 | contig 14761 bp, 10 predicted proteins | sample MGYA00519271_ERZ1027200 | MGnify/ENA primary metagenome ERZ1027200 (study PRJEB26926, sample SAMN06164742) | human gut metagenome | biome: ENVO:00009003; feature: ENVO:2100002; material: ENVO:00002003 | host: Homo sapiens | place: USA | collected 2012 ...
GAGAAATATAAACCTATTTTATCTTAAATAACTTGCAAAAATCATAGTAGTATGAGAGATAACAGACAAAGTAGCACTGGCTAATTCCTTACTCTTATAAGTAAGGTCATTTTCTAATTTTTCATTCTCTAGCTTGACAATTAATTGCTCTTGCGCCCTCAATTGCTCTTCTTGCAATCTCTTTTGCTCCTCGTTAACTTTTTTCTCACGCATGACAATCCACATCGTATACATTCTCACTAATACGACCAGTATACATAAAAACAAAGCAAAATAGATGATCAGCGCCCACCAAGAGCTATAAAATGGACGTTCGATCTTGAATGGATAAGACAGAGAAGATAGCTCTTTTCCTCGATCGTCTTTCACAACCGCATGTAACACAAAATTACCATACGGTAAATTAGAATAAGTCCGTTGAAAATTACTGGTGCCTTCTATCCATTCATTATCAAACCCGTCCAGTTTATAATAGATCAGGAAACGGCGCCCCGTAAAATCCGGATACGAAAACTTAAAAAGAATCGTATTATAGCTATAACTCAATACGGACGCACCGGAAGCCGGTGCGTCCGCTCCCTTGCAAGGGAGCGGAGCGAACTCATTTTCATGCCGATTATAGGCCCTTACCTGCGACAAACTTAATGGAACTCGAGTCGTATCCACATAATTCCGGTATCTGTCATAACGAGCGATCCCCCCGTTTAGACAAAAATAAGACGTCCCGTCGGAAGCCACATAAATATTTCCCCTATCCTCTATGGTCGGATTATCAAACAAAGTAAAAGGAATACGCTGTTTTAACTGGAATCGCCCAGACTCATATCCTAACAATACATATTCCGAATTCCGGATAAACCAATATAAATCATTATTCAAGGAAACAACCCGATAGGTATCGCTTAACTCGGGAAAATCCTCATTCAACAAATCATAAGGAACGATCTTTCCAGTCAAATCCTCATAAGTATAAAACTTACTCCCATCCGAGAAAACAATACGTCCGCGTAATTTCATTACATTAATCGTACCACTCTCATTACCTTCCTCCAGTTTTCCGATATACTCCATCTCTTTCACGCTCCTCAAATCCTCATTCAAGCGAAGACGATAGATACCTTTATACATATGGCTAGCCCATATATTGCCGGTAGGGTCAACCTCAAACGATTTGATCAAATTAGAGAATCCTTCTACATTATGGCTAAATTTCCAACGATTAGTAACCATATCCCGGGTGAAAACACTGAGTGGACGGTAAGACATCTGGAGTAAAACTTCCTTTCCATGGATAATTGTCTTACGTAATGCGGTACCCCCTCCATTGGGCCCCGGTATCTGAGTAGCTTTTCGGCCCTCTAGCTGTAAGGTACCTGTATTATGTCCGGCAATCAGTTGATTTCCGACATCGGAGATATACCATGTCTGTTCTTGAGTACCGGGAATCAAGGTTGGATAACTATCATTCTCAGATAACGCATAAAGACCTTGGTTCGTAGCTAAATAAACAATACCCTTCTCTATCACCATATCATGCACCATACCAATCTGGGCCTCAAGCGGTTCATAAAAATAGATCGGAGAATTCACATGTATCTGCGCGATACCATTATCCAATGTAACCCATAAATTATCCGAATTATCAGCAAATACTCTCAATACCGTATTATTAATCAAGCCATTCTCCCGGTTGATATGCCACAAAGTTTCCCCCTGCTTATTAATCGCTACAACCCCATTAGAAATCGTACCCACAATAAAAGTAGAATCTTTCATCATGACTCCCCGGTTTGCGATCCCTTCCTTTAATATCTCATTGGCTGGTGTATTCCACACAGACAATTTTTTACGCACCTCATCATAGATAAAACATCCACTACGAGCCGAGACCAATAATAGCTGATGATCAAATGGCAAGACCGAAACCACATCATCCTCCAAAACCTTTTTCGATAGTAACTCTGTAAACTGGCCGTCATCCATTCGACAAAAGCTTCCTCCCTCCATGAACTGAACGTATAGATGATCGTCTAATGTGAAAATATACAATGGAGACAGGTCGGATACACCTTTTCTTACTTTTTCCCCGTCATAAATAAAAAAGCTCCGGAATGATTGAAAATAAATCTCACCCTTATATTCATTAATCGTCCAGAACTCATCATTATTAAGATAGACGTTCATCTCAGACGAACTGAGTGAATGATAAATCAGATCATTCTCGTCATCCATCTCAAAATACCCGAACTCCTCGAAAGAGCCGACATAAATACGTCCGTCCTTCGATATATACAAAGCACGGACACCTAGATTATTCGGTAATTTCACAAGATCCCAGTGAATACCGTCAAAAACCAAAAGCCCCCGGTTATTCCCAATATACATCTTTCCTCCCGGACCTTGGGAGACGGCCCAATTCTGGTTTCCCGCTTTGTAATCGCTTACGGAATAATTGATGATTTTAGGAATATAGGGTACCTTCGCATTCCCCGTTATACAAAACAACAAGGCAATAACGCAACAAATCAACATACGAACCAACGTCCTCTTAAGTATCTCCTTCACTATATAGTACAGAATGTTATGTACCACAAAAGTAAATAAAAAAACATCACGTTACACCCTACTTCTTATAAACTCTCACATAATCAATCTCAAACACATGTGGAAAAAGAGAATCATCAATACCCTTTTGGCCTCCCCAATTCCCACCGATCGCCAGATTCAGCAAGATATGAAAGCGTTTATCGTAAGGCCAAACCTCATAGCCTGTCCCCTCGTTCTTAAATGTAAAGTATAATTGATCATCTACATAAAGCCGGTACTCATCTTCCTCCCATTCCAAGGCATACACGTGAAACGCTTTATAACAATCCGGACACGCAATTTTAGCATTTTTTTGAGTTCCGATCGCATGATTATATTTTTCCGTATGCGAAGAACCTACGATCGTATCGGGATCATAGCCCACATTTTCCATAATATCTATTTCCCCGCTTTTTGGCCAATCCCCGTATTCCCAATCCGTTGGAAGCATCCAGATGGCCGGCCATGTCCCTCGTCCGGTCGGGAGTTTCGCCCGAATCTCAAAACGTCCGTACAACCAATCCCCTTTTCCTTTCGTAATCAGACGAGCCGATGTATATGAACGACCTTCCATCGGTTCTTTCAAGGCCGTAATCCTCAATACCCCATCCGAGACCCAAGCGTTCTCCTTTCTGCCGGATGTATAATATTGAGCCTCGTTATTTCCCCATTGATATACATTACCTTCCGTATCATAAGACCATTTCGTAGAATCAGGAAATCCCGTATAGTCAAACTCCTCACTCCATATCAATTTCCACCCGCCTTTATCCATGGGTGCAGACAAATCGATATCACTAGCATTCGCCAGACTGCTCAAGAAAACACTATATAGGATAAAACCAAACAAAAGAAATGAACGTGACATAACAATATAGATTAAGATATAAAACAGAATTTCCGCAAATGTATAAAAATCACATCAATAAAAGGTCATAAGGATAAAGTCTTTTACACTTTATCCTTATGACCTTTTACAAATAGTCTTTTAAGGCTATAAATGAATCAATATCCCGGATTTTGTTGCAATTTATTATTTTTCTGCATTTCTAACGCTGGAATAGGAAATATTCCTTTATAGGCTGGAGTTATTTTATTTTTCTCCCACCAAGTTCCTGTAAAGAAAGTCCCAAAGCGTATCATATCCGTACGGCGATGATCCTCAAAAACAAACTCTTTTTTCAACTCATCCTCAATTGTTTGTAAGGTTATTGTTTCTGGGGTTCCGGTAATACCGGCACGGGAACGAATCTGTTCTAAGAAAGGACGCGCCTTCTCCGGCTGATTTAAGCGCACATAACACTCAACTTGCATCAATAACACCTCCGCATAACGCATAACTACTAAATCATGATCACGTTCCCATTCCTCACCATCTTTTTGCTCATATTTACACCAATGCACTCCCTCATAATCTTTTGCGTCCATGATATCACCAATCTCATCCGTAAAACTTAACGGTTGAAGTCCCTCCTGATTCGGATCTCGATCAACAACTTCCCCAGTACGAAGATCGATCTGATCACCGATCAACATTGTATTACGGCGTATGTCTTTCTCATCGAAGCTATAGTATAATCCGGGTTGAGCCACAATACTATTACCACCTCCCTCAAAAGCTCCAGTTGATGAGATTGCCCATCTTTGCTCATTATGCGTTAAGGCCCAATTCAAGAAATTGCCACTTGTACCCATTTTATGGTCATAAGGTATAGCTAATAAGATTTCCTTAGAAACCTCATTCTCTGTCTGGAAATTAGTAAAATAATTTGTTTCCAATGAGCCAGATATTTGCTGACAAGCTTTAAGGCAATCCTCCCAACGGGATTTTCCAGAAAAGATCTCGGCATTCAAATACAAACGAGCTAATAAACAATACCCTGCGTTCTTAGTCATTTTGCCATAGCCGGATTCAGGCAATTGGTCAATAATAGCTAATAACTCTTTTTCCGTAAAATCAAAAATCTCAGCCCTCGTTGAGTTCGTCGGTAATGTCAGATCCTTATAGTCCGTAATCAATGGTACATTTCCGAACCAATCGATCAAGCGGTAATAGAAATAAGCACGTATAGCCCGTAATTCAGCAAACATCTTATTTTTCTGTTCATCCTTTAAAGAAGACCCTTCTATTTGTGAGATAATAGCATTAACCGTCGAGATTCCATTATAACAATATCTCCATGCCCCAGTGATAGCCACATTCTGATTATCCCACTCATGACGTTTCAACTGAACATATCTTCCGCCATCATACCAATCGGCACCTCCATTCCGAGCCGGAAGTACCGCCTCATCCGAGCTAATCGCCGAAATAAAATAGACATACTCACTAAAAGCATATCCATTCGCACCATCAAAACTGCCTCCACGGAGGGAAGCATACGCACGTCCCATGATAGAAGCGATTTCCGAGTCCGTTTGCCCATATTCATTTGCATTTATCTTATCATACAGATTCTCGGACAAATCGGTACACGCCCCAAACATCATAAGTAACCCAGCCGCTAATATTGATTGTATTTTCATAATTCTCCTGTTTTTATAAATGATTAGAATGATAGATTAAGACCGATAGAAAATGTCCTCGGCATCGGATAAATATTACCTTTATCCAGTCCAACTTCCTTTAAATCTGAAGTACTAACTTCCGGATCTATCCCCGTATAACCAGTTAATACAAACAAATTCTCTCCTGTAGCATAGAAACGTAAACGGTTAACCCCAAAATTCTTCAGGAGACGAGCAGGGAGCGTATAACCCAAGGTTACACTTTGCAAACGGAAGAACGAACCATTTTCCAACCAGAAATCAGAGTAAACCGGCATATTCTCATCAGAGATACCACTTTCAGCGAAAGAGGAAGTGATATTATAATTTGGCATATGGGCCGTATAACCTCTTTCCATTCCCGCTACATTCAGTACCTTCTGACCATACATACCATAACCAGAGATACCCAAATCAAAATCTTTATACGTAAAATTAAATGATAAGCCCATCGTCAATTTTGGTTGGGCGTTACCCAAGATCTCGTCTTCTCCATCATTTGCCAACACGAATTTACCATCTACAATACCCTCGCAATGAGGCCCATAAAATGTTCCTACAGGATAACCTTCCTCTATAACCTGCGAATAACGATTAGACATTCCCAAAATACCTTGTAGCGAACCACTTAATATTCGATCGGTTTGATAAACTTGATTAGATAGTTTATCAATTGTCTGTTTGTTATGTGCCAACGTCAAATTAGCGTCCCAAGTGAAATCCTTATGATTGATAAGGTTTGCCCCCAAAGTCAACTCTACACCCTTATTGGTCAAATCACCTACATTCGCTAAAATGCTAGAATACAAATAAGGAGGATTAGGTACTTGATACGTATATAATAAATCACTAGTCTTTTTCAAATACCAATCGAACGTTAAGTTTAAACGATTGAACAAGAACATATCGACACCCACATTCGTTTGGGCGGTAGATTCCCATTTCAGATCCGGGTTCGGGTTCTGAGTAACCCCATACGATTGTTTCCAAGAATTACTCTCGCTATCAAAATAAGCACCGCCTCCCGTACCCATCAGCATAGCCGATTTATATTCTCCGATCCCGGATTGATTTCCCGTCACACCATAACCGGCACGTAACTTTAAATTAGCGACCCAACTCTGTAAGTCCTCCATAAAAGCTTCCTCCGAAATACGCCAAGCTGCCGATACAGACGGGAATGTACCCCATTTATGATTAGTACCGAAACGTGAGGAACCGTCACGACGAATCGTGGCCGTAAGCATATATCGGTCTTTCAACGTATAATTAGCACGGGCAAAGAATGAGATCAATTTCGCTTGGCTCTTAGAAGATGCTACGTCCTCCAATCGGTTATCCTGCCCCGCTCCCAAATTATTCCATAAAAAATCATCCGTGTCGAATTTTCGTCTTTCGGCTTTCAGAGTCTCAAACGAATAATCCAGATAAGAATAACCAACCATAGCGCCTATACGATGTATCTTATTGAATGTCTTGTCATAGTTTAAAAAAACCTCTAACTGCTTATTCGTATATTCCTCGTTATATCTCTTAGCGTATCCACCATCTGTAACTTTATAAACATAAGACGGACGGTAATAATAATCTTGATTTGAATTATATTCATAAGATAAATTGGTGGTTGCTTTCAGTCCGTCAATAATGGATAGTTCTACCTTACCGTAACCGAGTAAATGCTTACGGGTTGTCTCATCATTTCGTTCCGTATGGCTCTCCACCGGATTATTTTCAGTCAATCGTCCACCGACCTGCTCCAAATAATTCCCATTCTCATCATAAATAGGGGCTGTCGGGTTCATATTATAAATCGTACTATAAATGCCCTTATCCACATTATGCCGTTTATCTGCATTAGCCTGTAAACTCAACTCAACTTTCAACCGGTTATTAAGTCCATATTGATAAGCGGTCAAACTAGCACTCATACGATCCAAATCACTAAACTTAATAATACCCTCGTTCCTTAAATAATTCACGGATGCACGTAGCCCATTATCTTCTCCACCGGAAGAGAAGGAAAGCGTATGGGAATGAGAAATAGCGGTTTGCTGGATCGCTTTCTGCCAATCGGTATTGGCACCATAATCTACGGCATCGGTCAAATTATGATCACTTACATATTGACGCCATTCTCCAGCAGTCAATACATCCAAATTATTAGCGCTCTTTCCTATCGCTACATATCCATTGTATTCAATACTACGCCCTTTTTTCTCTCGATTGGTCGTAACGATAATCACACCATTCGCTCCGCGTGAACCATAAATAGCCGTAGCCGAGGCATCTTTCAGTACATCCATAGACAGGATTTCATTGGGTTGGACCGTACTGAGATCAACCCCGGGAATACCATCCACCACAACCAGTGGCGCATTACTGGCAGACAAAGAGGTACCCCCACGTAAACGCATGGAAGAACTTTTCGTCGGATCACCACCACCTTGTGAGACTACCAAACCAGCGACCTTACCTTGTAACAACTGCTCCGCAGAAGAAATCACGCCTTGCTTAAAATCCTTGGCCGAAACAGAAGCGATAGAGCCTGTTAAATCCGATTTACGAGAAACACCATAACCGATAGCGACAACCGTTACCTCATCCAAACCGATAGAAGTCGGTTTCAATTGGATATTCAACTGTGATTTAGCTTCCACCGATTGCTCTGAGTATCCGATATAGGAGAATGTTATTAATTCCCCCTCCGTTGCCTCTAAAGTATAATTGCCATCTATATCGGTGGTCGTACCATTTTTAGAAGCGGTAATGATAGTAACCCCGATGATCGGCAAACCATTTTCATCAGTCACGACACCTTTGACTGTAATATGTTTTTGTGAAATCTGGGAGGACTGGTTTGTTTCTGCCTTATCCGTTTTTCGATAAAGAACAATATGCCGGTCCGTTATCTTATAAGCGATATCATTACGATTTAATAATTGGTTTAATACCTCCGTAATTCCCTTATCCTTAACATGGATACTAATCCTTTGGTCCGAGCTTACTTCCTCCTCATTATAAAAGAAAGAAAATTCACTTTGCTCCTCAATCGCCTTAAATGCCTGTTCAATCGTTACATTTCGCAAATTGAGGTTGATCGCAGCCGTATCCATATAGCTAGCGGCGAACATCGACGTTGCCCCGGTTAACCCCAGACTTAGCATAAATACCTTGAAGAAATGTTTTTTCATTTGTAATGATTTAATTTATTAATTATGCTTTTGATAATTCCATTCCTCTCATTGACTTATTTAATATTAGATCCGGATCTTTCTATTTAAGGTCACTCAGAATATTGTTATCTCCATTCATAGTAAAGAGACAAAAAGGATTCGATACGCCTAAAAGAAAATTAAAAAAAATCAGTACATGATCTCTGTATTAACCAAACCGAAATAAACTAAGCCAAACAAACCGGTATTCCAGCCTTGGATATGATAACCTAAATTCTCTCCTGTCAGACTATTTATATGTTCATTAGGTGACCAATCCCCTGAGTTTACTAAATCCGCACGTCCTACTTTCTTAATAATATCAATAGCTTCCTCTTGTTGTCCCATATTAATACGTGCCCAACAGTCCATAAAACTTACCCACGGCCATACACCTCCATTGTGATAAGTAGCCGAAGGATAACCAAAACTATCATCATAATAAGGAAAAGTCTCGGCAATCCCGTAAGGTGTCATACTTTTCGTATTTAAAGTCTCTATGATTTTCAAGGCTCGTTCCCGGGGAACAACATCAAATAAGATACCGATCGTTTGATCCTGTAAAATCCTATCATTTACGCTCCCATCTTTCCATATCTGACAATAATAGTTTCCATTCCACAAGCCTCCTTCTCTTACATCTTTATTCATAGTCTTATATCCTTTTTGATAGGCAGATTGGTAATAGTTAGCTCCCGCTTGATCACCACACTCTTCCGCCAAATAAACCATTTCCTTTAAAGCAGATAAATAAATCAAACAGGTAAAAGGAGAATATTTTCTTCCCTCGATCCCCTTCACATCTTTCCAATCTCCCCAAAAAGAAACCTGAGCAGGAAGTCCAATCTTATCCGTATCTCTAGAAATCAACCAGTTCATGGCATTTTTCATAGCTGGCCAGTAGTTGATCAAGTCTTGTTTATTATGATAATACCGATAGAATCTAGCAATACGCAAAATAAAGAAAGCATTGATATCCAAATCATCCTCCCGCTCAATTAGAGGAAGGATCGTAGTCGGAATCTTCCCGGACGGTTGTTGCCACTCGATACTTTCCTCAATCATCTTTCTCTCTAAATCTTTATAAAATACCAAATGCAGCCAACTTGTCCAATAACTATCGCGTTGATTTAACTCACGATATCCCATTGTAATAAGTTCCCCTTTTTTTGTCCATTTCGTAAGTGATACGCCCGGAATCATATACCATCGCACGTAAGTATCCAATTCTTTATCGCCTGTTTTGGGAATCGCTAAACTAAAAGCTGTTGTTTTATCTTTAAAAGCCGACCACATTTTATATGCATAGGCCGAAAGATCATCAAGTGTCCGGAAATTAATACTACTGATCCAGTTATCATCCCGAAAAGTAAATAAGACCTTGATTTTCTTTTTCTCGCCAGCCAACAAAGAAACTGGGATAGAAAGTTTTTGTCCAGCCCACAAACTTTCGGTTTGATCAGTCGTAATTTGGCAATTATTTTTGTTACTAATGCCCGTATATTCATCATTCTCACTGAAGCTCATATCTTTCGCTAAATTCTCGTCCGGTTGAGCGACCAGTGTAAAATGCTCTTCTTTAGAAGTCGGATTAGAACAACAAATCTCTAACATCAAAACAGGGAGAGCAGAAGTTTCCGCATCATTAACCCCCAATGGGCAAAAAGCCTCTGTAGTAAAAGTCACTTTTGTGAGGGACGATCCTTTATAATCATTTTTTACAAACGGAAATTCCCTTATGATATTCTTTTTAGGAAATTCAGAAAATAACTGTCGCCTACCATCTTTCTCAATCGAGAACATTACGGCACCTCTGTTAGTTAACCAATCCCCTAATGTCCCGGGATTTTGCATAATCTGTCCGAAGAAGTCTCCAGATACTGAGGCATTAACAGTTAACGCAAAGTTAGCGATCGGATACCCATCGACAACTTGCCTTTTTTGAGCGACCATAGAATGACTAATCATCCAAAATAAAAGAAAAAATAGAGAATGTGTTTTCATGCTATTCATTGAATCGTATTCTTTTAATAAATTGTTACTTGATTATCAACTATTGTATATTGAAAAGGTACATTAATCCGTATTATATTGAAAATTTGTGGAAGCGTTTCATTATTAATAAACTTACCGGTAAATACCTTATGTTCCAAACCAACCTTCTCAATCGTGATCTTACAATTGAACTTTCTTTCCAAACTCTTACAAATATTACCGAACGATTTCTTCTTAAAAAACAATTTCCCCTCAGTCCATCCTATAGCATATTCCCTTTCGAATGGCTCTAACTGAACCACCTTCGTGTTCTTATCATATACAGCAGAGGTACTAGGCGTAAGATGATAATGTTTATTATCCATATTATTCTTTATCTCGACAGATCCGGATATCAAGCTTGTCACTACCTCTTCTTCCTCTCCATAAGCCGATACATTAAAAACAGTCCCTAATACCTTAACATCTATTTGCCTCGTTTTGACAATAAACGGGACATGTTCATTACGTGCAACCTGAAAACAAGCTTCTCCTACCAGTCTCACATCACGGGAACTTTTATTATAATCCGTAGAATAAGAAAGCCTGCTCCCATGATTAAGGGTTACCACAGAACTATCTGGCAATACCACTTCAGATACGCCATTTTGAGAATTAAAAACAATCCATTCCTCTTTTACATCAGACCGAGGTTTTATCGATTCAAAGAGAAAAAAGCCTATTAATAAAGTGATACTGGCCGCTATAGACAAAAACAGATATATATTTTTTATGGAACCCTGCTTACTTCCCTTATCCTTAAACATCTTATGATATAGCTCCTCCCGCACACCTTCTTTTATTTCTGAGGCATGCCCATAATCACAGTCAAGCGAGATATGATCTATTATCTTGAAAATCTTTTTTTTCTCCTCATCCAGCACATCTAGCGCATCAGATGGAAGATCATCGTTTTCCCGGTTTAATAGACTTGCTAGTTTTTGCCATTCTTTTTCAACCTTAACCTTCATATTTCATTTAATTTTTTTACCTGTGCGATACTCCTGTATGACTATTCCAATTTTCCTTATTGCTATGCACATCTGTGCGTGTACCGTCCGATCCGATATCGAAAGGATCTGAGCCACTTCCTTGTAGGTCATATTTTCTTCTCTCACCATAAAGAAAATTAAACGACACTTCTCAGGCAAAGAGTTTATCGCTAACTCAATGATTTTCTTTAATTCATTGTCCAAGATCTCTTGTTCCGGTGTTGATTTCTCAGACAGACCTCCTAAATCAGCGTCTTCCAACCGTATTTTCTGGTACTTATCGCTCTCACTCTTATATTTAAGAGCATGATTCCGGGCACAGATAAATAGATAGTTCTCATAATTCTGTATTTCTGGCAATTGCTTTCGGTTTTGCCACAAATACAAATAAACATCAGAAATCACATCTTTACATACACCTTTCTCCACAAGAAAATAGCTTGTGTATCTATACAATTTCATATAGGTATAATCAAAAAACAGTTGGAAAGCCCTTGGGTCATCATTCGCAATCTGTTTAAATAGAGATCGTATATTAATTGTTTCTTCCAATGGATGTGATGTAAATATCTATTTTATGATGAAGAGAAAAAAAGAGTGAAGTATGCCTAAAGAAGCAGATTGAATAAATTCGCATTTAGGGTTTATTAAGAGATCATGACCCCTACTTGCTTATATCCGCTAGGGCATTATATAATAAAAAAAGAGATGTCAAAATTGACATCTCTCTCTGGATTGTTGAGTTGTCTCACGAGGATTCGAACCTCGACAGACAGAACCAAAAACTGTAGTGCTACCATTACACCATGAGACAATCCGGCGCTTTATCTAAAGCGATGCAAAGGTAAGAATAAAATCTTACCTTGCAAGCATTTTTTGTAAAAAATCCAAACAGTTTCTTATTTTACGATCAGTAAATAGTAATTCTTCTTACCTCTCTGAACCAGCAAATATTTCTCATCCAACAGGGAAGAGCAGTCGATAACCATATCCTGATCCGTCAGTTTCTCTTTGTTTACACTGATACCGCCGCTCTGAACCAACTTGCGCATTTCGCCTTTCGACGGGAAAATTGCCGCCTTTTCAGTGAACAGGTCGATCGCTTTAACACCGGCACTCAACTCTTCACGGGAAACCTCAAACTGGGGAACACCGTTGAACACATCCAACAATGTCTGTTCATCCAAATGTTTCAATGCTTCCGACGTAGAGTTTCCGAACAGTATATTGGAAGCCTCGACAGCAGCATCGTAATCTTCCTGGGAATGAACCATGACCGTCACTTCCTTTGCCAAACGTTTCTGCAACGGACGGAGATGCGGTGCTTCTTCCTGTTCTTTGATCAGGGCATCAATTTCTTCCTTGGGCAGATCGGTAAAGATCTTGATATATTTGGCAGCATCGGCATCGCTCACGTTCAGCCAGAACTGGTAGAATTTATAAGGAGATGTATAACGGCGATCCAACCAAACGTTGCCAGACTCAGTCTTGCCGAACTTGCCTCCGTCGGCTTTCGTAATCAACGGGCAGGTCAAAGCAAAAGCCTCACCACCCAACTTACGGCGGATCAGCTCCGTACCGGTCGTGATGTTACCCCACTGGTCGGTTCCTCCCATTTGCAAGCGGCAGCCTTCGTGTTCATACAGATACATATAATCGTATCCCTGAAGCAACTGGTAAGAGAATTCCGTAAACGACATACCGACAGAAGATTCGCGGCTCAGGCGTTTTTTAACAGATTCTTTAGCCATCATATAGTTAACAGTGATATGCTTACCGATATCGCGGATAAAATTCAAGAAAGAATAATCCTTCATCCAGTCGTAATTGTTTACCAACTTGGCAGCATTAGGCGCGTCCGAATCGAAATCCAAAAACTTGGACAACTGCTTCTTAATGCTATCCTGGTTATGACGAAGCGTCGCTTCATCGAGCAGGTTACGTTCCGCCGACTTCATTGAAGGGTCTCCGATCATACCGGTAGCTCCGCCGACCAGAGCAATAGGACGGTGTCCTGCACGTTGGAGATGTTTCAGCATCATAACCGATACCAGGTGACCGATATGTAATGAGTCAGCCGTCGGGTCAATACCTACATAAGCAGAAGTCATCTCTTTTTGCAACTGTTCTTCTGTTCCGGGCATCATATCAGCGATCATGCCCCTCCATGTTAATTCTTCAACAAAATTCATCGTTTTAGATTATAGTATTAATTGAATGCGGGCAAAGGTACGACTTTATAATTGAAAATGGAGAATTGAGAATTGAAAATTAGGGTATAACAATGATTTAAGGTAGATGAAGGATGTCGCGGACGTTTTCGGCAATCTGTCCGGCGAACTGTTCAAGCCGGAGATTCAAGGAAACCGAAAGGTTCCGGTAGACAGTTCGGATATCGATTTCGCGATCGTCCGTTTCGGCGAACAAACGGCCGGGCCATGCTTCACGTACGGCTCCGGGGTTGAAATACTCGCCAAAGGAGAGGTAAAAACCCTGCCGGATAAGTTGCCCGGCTAATGTGGCATTACCACGAAAACCGTGTATAATCCACGGTACACGGGGCTTTAGTTCTTTTTTCGAGGCTATCAGTTCGTCCCAAGCTTTCACGCAATGAATGATTAAAAAGATGCCGGCATTTTCGGCAAGAGAGGCCGACGCCCTAAAGATTTCCCGCTGACAGTCCAACGGAGCTTCCGCACCTTTATCCAAGCCCGTTTCGCCAATAGCCACTACATCCGGAAATGAGACCTGCCGCTTCAATTCGGCAAGCTGTTCTTTCACGTTATATATATACCAGGGATGAATGCCGACAGAACGGAACAACCCCGTTCCCACGTCGAACGTAGGAACCAGACCGTTAACTATAGCGGCATCTTCCGGATGAACGGGCAAATGGTGAGTATGTATATCGTAATAAACCATACTTTACGGTACAGGATCATATCCGCTTCCTCCCCAGGGATGGCAGCGAAGAATGCGTTTAACTGCTAAATACAATCCCTTTACCGGACCATGTTTTTTGAGAGCCTGCACAGCATATTCGGAACAAGTAGGCGTGTACCTGCACGATGCCGGCGTCATGGGAGAAATGCAATATTTATAAAAATAGACCGGCAACAACAGAAGGAAAGTAAAAAAACGCTTTATCATGCCTTGTCGCGAAGTACGTTCAATGCTTTTGTCATGGCTTTTTCCATATCGGCAAAAGGATGGATTTCCTTGTCCAAATAAAGGAAAGCAACCAGCATACGCTTGTTTTTTCCCGTCAGCGGATCGATCAGATCATATTTGCGTACCCGATAGGCTTCGCGAACCTGACGTTTGATCAGATTCCGTTTTACGGCACGCCTGAATTTTTTTTTGGGAACACTCACCAAGATAGACACTGGA
>ERZ1027200.868-NODE-868-length-14660-cov-12.349743_pt1 | contig 14660 bp, 12 predicted proteins | sample MGYA00519271_ERZ1027200 | MGnify/ENA primary metagenome ERZ1027200 (study PRJEB26926, sample SAMN06164742) | human gut metagenome | biome: ENVO:00009003; feature: ENVO:2100002; material: ENVO:00002003 | host: Homo sapiens | place: USA | collected 2012 ...
GTCTAGGGGCGGTAGCCCCAGTAAAATCCCCCTTTCCCGGGGAAAGGGGTCAGGGGGATAGGGGCAGTGAGTTAGAAGTTTGTTTCAAAAACATACTTTTTCTACAAACTGGAGCCGTGTATAACCGCACGGCTTTTTTGTTTGACTATCCCCCTCACCCGTGCTATAATTACAGCAACAAGAAAAATCACGGAGGGAAATGTATGCACTATTATGAATACGGCAAAGAAAACGATAAGACGATCGTCTTTCTGCACGGGGCAAACTTTGTCCACAGCTTCGGCAGGCAATATCCGCTTGCCGAAAAATATCATCTTATTATTCCGCATATCATGGGCTACGGAGATGCCGCAGATGAGATTTTCGATACCGAAACAGCAGTAAAACAGCTTGCAGATTTCATAGCCGACATCGGCAAAAAGGTAACGCTTGTCGGCTTTTCGCTCGGCGCTCAGCTTAGCGTTAAGCTGTGTGCGGAATATCCGCAGTATTTTACTTCTGCGATAATAGTAAGTCCATGGCTTATCAAGAAAGAGCCTATGCTCTCAAAGGTCATGGCTATGAACGAAAAGCAGTTTGCGTCATTCAAGAACAAACGATTATGCGGTTTCATCGGATTTATGAACGGACTGCCCAAAGAGCAAAGAAAAGAATTTGTCGCACAGATGCAGAATGTACGTATCGAAACCGTAAGAAGCTCAGTTGACAACGGAATAACGCTTGAAACAATAAACGGCTTTGAAAACGCATACTTCCCGATGATTGCCCTTGCAGGCAGTAAGGAACAGACAGAAGTACACGACAGCGTAAAAGGACTTGCCGCTATGAATAAAAATTGCAGATACGAGATATGGGACAAAGCCGCCCATAACATTCCTCCCGTGTTTTCCAAGCGATTCAACGAACTTATTATAAGAATGGCAGAAATTTGACTATGTACAGAATTTTCATCATTGAAGACGACCCCACGATAGCGCAGACGCTGAAAAAGCACCTTGAGGGCTGGGATTATAAAGTAGAGTGTGCAAAGGATTTTCACAATATCACTGCGGAATTTGCCGCTTTTGACCCTCAGCTTGTACTGCTTGATATAAAGCTACCGTTCTATGACGGCTACTACTGGTGCGGCGAGATAAGAAAACTGTCCAAAGTGCCTGTCATCTTTCTCTCCTCAGCCTCCGACAATATGAACGTAGTTATGGCTATGAATATGGGCGGAGATGATTTTATAGCAAAGCCTTTCGATTTTTCGGTGCTGACCGCAAAGATAAACGCAGTGCTTCGCCGTGCCTACTCCTTTTCGGGCAACAGCGACCTTATATCCCACGGCAGTGTTATACTTGATATTTCATCGGCGGTCGTGACAAACGGCGATAAAAAGATTGAACTTACAAAGAACGAGCTTCGCATACTCCGCACTCTTATGGAAAACGCAGGCAGGATAATTTCCCGTGATACGCTTATGCAGAGATTATGGGAAACCGATTGCTTTATTGACGAGAACACCCTTACGGTAAATGTCAGCAGGCTTCGCAAAAAGCTCGAAAACATAGGACTTGAAAATTACATCACAACCAAGGTCGGAATGGGGTATATGATAGTATGAAATTCTTTCTTGACTTTATCAGGAGCCGCATAATAACGCTTGTCTGCATTATTATTGCGGCTGTAATTTTCGCTGTGGTGTTGTCGCTTTATAACCTCCCCTCAGAGCCTGTGCTGTATGCACTTTTGCTGTCGCTTGCCGCTGTTACGGCTATCGGTGCGGTCACTTTTATAAAGGCGTACAGAAAGCATAATATCCTCACCCGTCTTGCAAACGAGATAACCGTGAGTGCCGACAATCTTCCGAAAGCGGTATCGGCAGATGACAAGGATTACGGCAGGCTGATAAATACACTAAGCGATTACTGCATTTCCCTTAAAGAAAAATCCGCAAACAGCCTGCAGGCGACAAACGAATATTACACTATGTGGGTACATCAGATAAAAACGCCTATTTCCGCAATGCGACTTATGCTTCAGTCGGAAGACAGCGAAAGTAACCGCAGGCTGTCCGACGAGCTTATGAAGATTGAGCAATATGTCGATATGGCGCTGTGCTATGTTCGGCTTGAAAGCTCCGGCAACGACCTTGTGATAAAGCATTACAGCCTTGACGATATAGTAAAAAAGTCGGTTCGTAAATTCTCCACGCAGTTTATCGGGAAGAAGCTGAGCCTTAATTACAAGGAGCTTGATACCGATGTTCTCACCGATGAAAAATGGCTGTCCTTCATCATTGAGCAGTTGCTCTCAAATGCGATAAAATACACCGCTAAAGGCTCGGTATCAATTTATATGAAGCCCGACACCGACAGAAAGATTCTCTGCATTGCCGACACGGGAATTGGCATAGACCCTGCCGACCTGCCGAGAATTTTCGACAACGGCTACACAGGACTCAACGGCAGATATGATATGAAGGCAAGCGGTATAGGGCTTTATCTTTGCCGCTGTATCGCCGATATGCTCGGCATTACTCTTACCGCCGTGTCCGAGCTTGGAAAAGGCTCCGTCTTTATGCTTGACCTTACGGAAAGCAAAATAAGACACGAGTGATTGCAATATTACAAAAATGTAAGACGGACGCACTTATCGTAAGACGGATAAATGGCACACTTCCGTTATTTCAGCTATAATATTGTCATAGCTTAAAGGAGGTACAATATGAATTTACTTGAAGTAACGGGACTTAAAAAGGTCTACACACAGCGGCTTGGCGCAAAGCCGAATGTCGCACTGCGAAACGTCAGCTTCTCTGCCGCAAAGGGCGAATATATCGCTATTATGGGCGAAAGCGGCTCGGGCAAGACTACCCTGCTCAACATCCTCGCTGCGCTTGACAAGGCGACCGCAGGAGCAGTAATGCTCTCGGGAGTTGACATAACAAAGATAAAGGACAGCGACTCTGCACTTTTCAGACGTGAGCATCTCGGATTTGTGTTTCAGGATTTCAACCTGCTCGATACATTCTCCGTGCGTGACAATATTTTTCTGCCGCTCGTGCTTATGGGCAAAAGCTACGATGAGATGAACTCAAGGCTTCTCCCTCTTGCCGCAAAGCTCGGTATAAGCGACCTGCTCGACAGATACCCTTATGAAATATCTGGCGGTCAGAAGCAACGTACCGCTGTCGCCCGTGCGCTTATAACAAACCCCGATATTCTGCTTGCGGACGAGCCTACAGGCGCACTCGATTCAAAAGCGTCGGAGGAGCTTCTCAATCTGTTTGGTGAAATCAACCGTGACGGTCAGACTATCCTTATGGTAACACATTCGGTAAAGGCGGCAAGCAGTGCCTCACGGGTGCTTTTCATAAAGGACGGCGAGGTTTACCACCAGATATATAAAGGCATTTCCGGAGCGGAAGAATTCTACGCAAAGATAAACGATACGCTGACGGTGCTTGTGGCAGGCGGTGACCGCAGATGAAAACACTGTTCTACCCGAAGCTTGCCGTGAACGGCATGAAGAAAAACAAGCGGCTTTATCTGCCGTATATCCTAACCTTAGTTGCAATGGTGATGATGCTGTACATCACGGCATACCTTGCAAGGAGCGAAAACATTGCAAACACAAACAGAGGCGTTTACGCACAGTGGTGTCTTTGGCTCGGAATAATCGTAATCGGCATTTTCTCCTTGATTTTTCTTTTCTACAGCTACTTTGTGCTTATCAAAAACCGTGGCAAAGAGTTCGGCTTATACAATATTCTCGGAATGAACAAACGTAACATTGCACGCATACTCCTTTGCGAAAGCCTTTTCACGCTTATTATATCGCTTCTTTGCGGACTTGCCGCAGGGATACTCCTGTCACGCCTTGCGGAGCTGTGTATGTTCAGACTTCTCGGCATTGAACCTGTCGGCAATCTGTCTGTCGATGCAGGCGCAATAGCTATCACCGCCGCAGTATTCACAGCCATAACGATAATTCTTCTGCTGAGTGCCTTTGTCCGCATAGGCAGACTAAGCGCAATCAATCTGCTTCAAAGCGAAAAGCAGGGCGAAAAACCGCCACGGGCAAATTTCGTATTTGCCTTAGTCGGCTTGATACTGCTTGCTATCGCTTATTATATCGCCGTCACAACACAGGCGGGCATTGAAATTGTCGGGAATTTCTTCCTTGCGGTGCTTCTTGTAATAATCGGCACTTATATGCTCTTTGTCAGCGGCTCAGTCGCACTTTGCCGACTGCTGATGAAAAACAAAAGATATTACTACAAAGCGAATCACTTTGTATCCGTTTCCGGAATGACATACCGTATGAAAAGAAACGGTGCTGGACTGGCTTCTATCTGCATTCTTTCGACTATGGTGCTTGTAATGCTTTCGTCCACGATAAGTCTTTTTTCGGGGATACAGACAAGCACGTTTATTCGCAGCCGTGACATCTCGGTAACGCTCACTTACAACAGCTTTGAAGATAAGACGATACGCAATATTTCCGACCTGTGTGGCACAGCACTTGACACGGCGGAAAGCAATGATTATAGCCCCTTAAACGCTCTTTCGTATGATTATCTTGAAGTCGGCGGTTATTTTTCAGATAATACCGTCCACTTAGCCCCTGCGACAGATTCCGCAGATGTCAGCCAATCTGAAATAAAGGATTTTTTCTTCATCACGCTTGAAGACTACAACAAAACGAGCGGCAGGAACGAAACGCTTTCCGAGGGCGAAATACTGACGGCAAGCTCTGACAGCACCGACGGCGAAATAATATTAAACGGCAAGAAATATAAGTCAAGGGCAGTTCCTATGCCGAAAAATATTTCCTACGGCGAAACGGTTTACAGCGTATTTTTCGTTATTCTCCCCGATAATAACACCCTTTATGATATATTCCTGCTGAACCGTCAGGCTTACGGCGAAAACGCATCGTGGTTAAAGCATTATTTCGGCTTTGACATTGGCGGAAGCAACGCCGACAAGCAAGCCCTGTGCGACAGCCTCACGGACATTCTGGCAAAAAGCTCACGGAATATGGAGAATATCTTCCCCTTTGCCGAAAGCAGAACCGAAAACCTTGATGTGATGATAGCAACCTACGGCGGACTTCTTTTTCTCGGAATATTCTTAGGACTTGTCTTTATCTTTGCCACCGTGCTTATAATCTACTATAAGCAGGTTTCGGAGGGATATGAGGACAGAGAACGCTTTGCAACGATGAGAAGTGTCGGAATGACGGAAAAGGAAATAAAGAAGAGCATAAACTCGCAGGTGCTGACCGTGTTCTTCGCTCCTCTTATCTTTGCAGGCATACACCTTATATTCGCTTTTCCGATAATACTTAAAGCTGTTAAAATGTTCGGCTTTGCCGACAGCACACTTCTTCTTATCGCAAACGTGATATGCTTTGCCGTATTTGCCCTGTTCTACATTTTCGCCTATAAAATAACCTCGGGAATTTACCTGAAGATTATAGGAAGAAAATAAGAGGTTTATAACCGATGCCCGTCCTCAACGGACGGGCATTCAGGCTGTCGATAAACCTTTGTGTTTTCTGAAAATGGGGTCGCAGGGGCGTAGCCCCCGACAGGGTCTAGGGGCGGTAGCCCCAGCAAAATAGTCCCTTCCCACGGGGAAGGGGTTTGGGGTTTCGGCAAGGATGCCGAGATAGAACGCCCAAAGGCTTTGCAGGACGCAAAGCCCACAAAGCGTTCTTATAGGGATAGAGAATTCGCATTATCTTATAAAAAACAGACTTTTTCTACAATCTGCGATGCCCGTCCTCAACGGACGGGCATTTTCTCACCCCAACGTACAATCAAGCACCATCATAACAACAAACCCTGCCGCCGCACCTATCGTTCCTATGTTGCTATGCTCTCTGCCCTGTGCCTCGGGTATAAGCTCTTCTATCACAACATACATCATAGCCCCTGCCGCAAACGACAGCATATACGGCAAAAGCGGAGCGATGAAAGAAGCGAGCAGTATCATCACCGCCGCACCGATCGGCTCGACAACTCCCGACAGCACTCCCATCACAAATGCTTTTCCCTTTTTCATTCCCTCGCTTTTAAGCGGCATTGAAACCACCGCTCCTTCGGGGAAGTTCTGTATTGCAATACCCAGCGCCAGCGCAAATGTGCTTGCAAGAGTAACGCTGTCGCCGCCTGTGCCGGTTGACCCGGCTACAGCCGCACCGACAGCCATTCCCTCCGGCACATTATGGATAGTCACCGCAAGCAGCATCATGGTAGTTTTTGAAAGCCCCGAGCGCACGCCCTCAGGCTTATCGCTGTCAAGATGCAGATGCGGCACAAAGCTGTCTATCCCAAGCAGGAACAGTATCCCCGCCGCAAAGCCGACCACAGCAGGCACCCAGTTCATTTTCCCGTAACCCTGCTCTGACAGTTCCATTGACGGTATCAGAAGCGACCATACCGAAGCCGCTATCATTACTCCCGATGCAAAACCAAGCAGCAGCTTCTCCGTCCCAGCCCTCACCTTGTCACGCATAAGGAACACCATAAGCGAGCCGAGCGTTGTTCCCATAAGCGGTATCATCAGTATCAGAAATATCTCCAATTGCGTCACCTCAATATAAGTTAGTTTAGACTTACCACTTATATTTTACCACAAACAAAAGAAAAAGCCAAGCGTTACACCTGACTTTTCCCGTAATATTTACTTTTTGCGTTTCTCACAGTTTGCAGAGGCATTATTCCTTTATTAATTCTTTGTTCTGATTTTTATCAGTTCAGCTATTGTGTAAGTTTCCTCCGTTACAGCAGAACCTTCTATAGAAAACATTTTTCCTTTTTTACGCTATCATTAATTCACAAAAAAATCTCCGCAGCCCAAAGCCACGGAGATAAAACCGTCATATGTAACGCCGTATTACTTGATAACCTCAACCATCATACCGGGAGTAGCCATAACAGCGTTTGACTCATCGGTATCAATGTGCATAGCGTCAGCAAACTTCTCGCTTACTCTGATAACAACATCGCCGAGAATTGCCTTTCTTCCGTCAGAATCGACCTTTACGCTTACAACGTCCTTGTTCTTTACGCCCCACTTTTCAGCGGTTTCGGGAACAAGGTGGATGTGACGCTTTGCAACGATAACGCCCTCGCTGATTTCGATCTCGCCCTCAGGACCTGTTATCTTGCAGCCGGGTGTGCCTGCAATATCGCCCGATTCTCTTACGAATATAGGACATCCGATAGAACGTGCGTCCGTAGCCGAAAGCTCAACCTGTGTAGCAGGACGTACAGGGCCTAAAATAGATACGTTTGCAAGAGATCTCTTAGGGCCTGTTATAGTAACTCTTTCCTCGCAGGCGAACTGACCGGGCTGAGAAAGATCCTTCTTCTTTGTAAGCTCGTGACCCTTGCCGAACAGTGTTTCGAGAGCCTCCTGCGTAACGTGAATGTGACGTGCAGAGGTTTCCAGTAATACTTCCATTTTTTCCATAATGTTATCCTTCTTTCATGCCAAAGGCAATTTTTACTGTTAACATTATACACCCGTGAAACGAAAATTTCAAGTGTTTCATATAACGAATATCGGGCGGAATAAAAAAGTTATAACAGCGTCAGCTATCCCCAGCAGAAAGCACCCGATACAGCATACCGCAAACCGCTCAAGATATATCTTATAATAGTGCGGAGCGGTTTCCCGTCTGCCCTTAAGCACAGCCAGCACACTGTTTGAGCATAACACGGACAGACGGCACTGATAGCAGCAGATTACCGTTCCTATAAATGCGGACGGAAGAACAAACACCGCAAAAGCCGGTATCCCGTTTGCCCCGTATGTATTCACAAGCGCCGCAAACGTCATTCCCACGCCTATACCCTTGAATGCAGGGATAAGCGCACCCACAGGCTGTCCCACAGCACACAGTCCAGATATAAACGGCACTATGCACCATATAAGCGCCGATATGAACGAAGCGGCGGCATTCCCGAAAAATCCGCCGTGTATCCTTCCTTCGAGAAAGCCTTCCAGCATCTCATCAGGCACGGTCACCGTTGCCTTTCCGTAAAACACCGCCCCGACAACAGCCCCGATAACCGCCGTTATAAAGAGTATCAGCCCTGCATACTGCCTGTTGCGCCTGCCTTTAACCACCACTTCCGATACGGTTATACCATCGGCACTCAGCTTCCCGTTTTCCTCCGTCATAACCGCCGTATCCGCATCCTGCCCCTTGCAAACATCGTCCCCGCCCGCCACAGCGTCAGACTCGCACACCGCATTTCGTTCCTTTAAAAATTCTTCCCTTGTCATAATTTCGTTCATACTGCACATCCTTTCCTTTCGGGTACTCTACAGTAAATCTATGAAATGAGAAGAAAATTTATGACCGTTTCGCAATAAAACACAACCGCCGTGCCTCAGCACAGCGGTTGTTTCCTGTTATCCGTTAAATTTCATATTAATAATATCCGGGATCCGGCAGACCGCTGAGATAATATCTCGGGTTCAGTCTTTCCGAACCGTACCTTACTTCAAAGTGGCAGTGACAGCCGTACGCAAGTCCGGTTTCGCCTACTGCGGCTATGCACTCGCCCTGATTTACCTCCTGACCTGCACTTACGAATATCTCACTGTTGTGGGCATATACCGTTGTGTATCCGTCGGGATGAAGTATCATCACGGCATTTCCGAGTCCGCCGTTGTCCCAGCCTGCGAATATTACAGTACCGCTTGCTCCGGCATATACATCCGTACCGTAAGGTGCGCCTATATCAACGCCTCTGTGTCCGGCATAACCGCCGTCCCACCAGCCCCACTCCCAGAATGTGCCGCCGTCAACAGGCCATATATACTTCTTGCCCGTATCGGCAGAAGCATCTGAATAATGCGATGACTGCGGAGGCAGAGTACCCTGAAGGATTATCTCCGTTACAGGCTCTTTCACTCTTTCGGTTTTCTTTATGGTACGCTTGACCTCTTCGCCGTTTACATAATACACCTTTGCCGTGATTTTGTTCGTACCGGTCTCGCCCTCCTGGTAAACCGTTTCAACGCCCTCATAGCGTGTATCGTCGTCCTCATATTTCGTTTCATACGGAACTTCAACGTTGTATGTTTCCGTTCTTGAAATACTTACCGACAGGAAAGGCACCTCCTGCGTTTTAAGCAGCTTTTCGCCGGCTCTCAGCACATAGTCCTCATCCATAATACCGGGATTCAACGTCTCAAGTTCTTCTATGCTTATTCCGAGCTTTGAGCATATTCCCGAATGGCTGTCGCCGTCAACCACAGTGTAATAGGACGCTTCTTCCTTTTTGGAATTTATCAGCTTGATGATTTCATCGCTCGACACAATACTGTCCGACAGATAAAGACCGGGAACATACTCTATATCCTTCTCAAAGGCAACGTCCTCGTCCTTTGCGTTTGTGCGGTAACCGTCAAGTATCTTCTCAAGCTCAGCCTCAACCGCTGTATTGTCAACAAGTGCGCCATAGAACTTTCCGCCTATGTACATTCCGTATGCATACTCGATAGGAGTATCGCTCAGCTCAAGCAGCTTGTTTGCAAGCTGATATTTCGTCAGATATTCCTGATCACCGAGCATTTCGAGCGAATATCCCGGCTCCATGCTTATCTTCTTCTCGTTGCCGATATATGTGATACGCTCCTGCATTATACGCTCTGCGTCATTGAATACCTGCTCGCTTTCGATATATCCTACAAACTTTCCGTCAACCGTCAGCTTTATCGCATAGTCTGTACCCGTCGCATATCCGACAACGCTCATAAGAAATACTATTGCAATAATCGGTGCGGCATAGTTGAACAGCGTTACCGCAAGACCCTGCTTGCCGAATACTGCGTCCTTTGCTATACTTCCGTACAGCTTTGCCGCCTTCTTTTTGTCGCCCTGCTCCTTTGCGGTCCTTATCTGCCTGTTTGTACGCTGAAGCACACGCTTTGACTTTAACAAAGGCGCAAAGAAGAAGCTGCCTATTTCGCAGAACGTCCTCTTCACTGCGTCCCTGAACAGCGCCGTATGCTTCCATATAAACACGGCGGCATAAGCCACATATACAGCAGGCTTTGAAAATACATCGGCTATGATATGACAGAAATACTGCCCTGCCATAACCAGAAAATCAAAGATTCTGTCGGCAACAGCCGATATACCGTTTTTGCCTTTGTCTTTTTCTTCGTTGTTTTCTTCATTCCGATTCTCCGACGTATCGGCAACCGCAGGCTTTACATCAGCCTCCTGCGCTTCCTTTTCACTGTCGCTGTCAGGAAGTATAGTTTCCTCAATATCGTCACGATAATCGGGTATCATCAGTTTTCCCATTATCAATCCTTTTCCGTATAAACCAAAACAAACGGGCATACGCCCCAAACAATCAATATATTTATATAATAACCCACCGTTGTGAACGACAGGTGATAAATCAACGCTTTTTCCGTTAAAAGCAGGAACGGGCATAATGCCCGCTCCACACCTTTAAGGTTGCTTTTCCTTCCGTCATGAAAGACAGCAATCTTTTCCGTCACCGCCATTATAACATAAAAGATTACAAACCCGCAACAATTTGTAACTATTTTGTTACCGTTTTGTAACCATTTCGCCCTTTTGTACAAAAATACATCTACTTTCGCTTTTATAACAGTGCATTTTTAACAGACTTATTTTTATTGTAATTTTACATAAACGCTACACATTAATTTGTGCAACCCTTACAAATATTTTTTGGTAATTTCAGTATCTGTTGACACGCTCAACGCATTTGTGCTAAAATATAGATGTGAAATTATGCTTACCGTTAAGTTCAGGCAAAAGGCAGGTGATACCCATGAACACGAACGAAGAAAATAAAACCGAAAACCCGGAAAGCGGGATTCAGACATACAACAGGAAAAAGAAGTCACACAGCAATTTTCTTAAAATCGGCTGTGCATCATGCGGTTTTGTCGCCGTAGTCGCTCTTTGTGTTCTGTCAAGCCGTTACTCATGGTTCGGAGTCAAAGCCGATGACGAGGGTATCAGCTACAACAACGGTTTAGCATCATCATATTCCACTACTGCACCTGTCGAGGAACAAAAGGTTCCCACCAAAGCCAACAAGCATAACGAGGCGCAGGAAACCACCGTTGCAACATCGGCAACAACATCGGTAACCACAACAGCAAAAACCACTCAGACCACAGTGGCCACAACCAAGGCTACAGCTCCCGCAACAACCAAGGCAACAACTCCTGCAACAACCGCCGCACCAAAGCCCGCATGGACAGAAAAGAAGTGCAGCGGCACAATGTACATAAACATTTCAAGCTGTTCCGCAAGAAAAGAGGGCTTACAAGGCGCTGAGGTCGTTTCCTATAAATATTACGGAGATGCGGTAAATATCGCCGCACTGACAGACACCGGCTACTATAAGCTCGATGACGGCACATATATCCACAGCGACTATCTTTCCGAAAACAAGCCTGTCGCAACTACCGTTCCTGCAACAGCAAAACCCACCGTGCAGGATAATGCAACTCCCGCACCGGTCATAACCGACAGTCCCGTAAACTGCACCGCAGAAGAGGCGGAGGTTTTCCGTATCGTGAATGAAATCCGTGTTTCCTACGGACTTAAGCCTTATAAGTGGGATGCAAACGCATACAAGGCGGCGAAGGCACGTTGCAGTGAAATTGAACAGCAGTTCAGCCATCTGCGACCGGACGGCTCAAACTTCAAGACCATATACGGCTACAGCGATGATGAGCTTTGGTATAAGTTCTGCTCCGTCGGAGAAAATCTCGGCTCAGGTCAGCCCACCGCACAGAGAGTAGTCGATAGCTGGATGGCTTCCACCAAGGGTCACCGTGAAAATATTCTCAATCCCGATTTTGAAAATCTCGCCGTAGCATTCGGCACATATAACGATGCTTATAAGTATTACTGGGTACAGGAATTCACGACCTACAGATAAGCATAATAGCATGTTATAAAAGCACAAACGCACAGGCTGTTCGCCTGTGCGTTATTTTTATGCTTTTTTGAGATCCTCCGCTCTTACCGCCGCAGTGACCTGCCCGCCCTGACCGATGACGATATAGTCCTCTCTGTCACCCGAGCCTGCCTGCATAACCTCGTACACATTCGTGTACACGAACAACGCAAGCAAACCGCCGTTATACGTCTTAGCGCCGTAATTCACCTTGACCTTATCGCCTACAGCAAATTTCTGCGTTGTATCATTGTTTTCCGTACTTTCCGCCTTGTACAGATTCTCTGTATAAAGCCATCCGGTAGGCACCGAGCCGATGCCTATAAGCGTTTCCTTACCGCTTGCCGACACCTGCTGAACGGTATAGACCGTATCATATACATAAGAATACGGCTCTACCCCGTTCGTGAACCTTGCACCACGCTTCACCCTTACACTGTCGCCTTTTTTAAACAGATTCACGGGCTTATCGGGCTTTTCCGGCTTTTCCGGCTTTTCGGGCTTTTCCCCGCAATTTTCCTTATACCACTTAGCCGTTATCGCAGGATAATCTACAAAGCAAATATCCCCGTCAACGTCGGTATTTCCGATACTGTCAATACCCCACTGCCACATTTTCTGCCCGTAGTCATATCTGCTCGGGTTGTCCGGGCTTTCGGTCCAGTGCGCAAGCCATATATCACGCTTTCCAACAATACGTTCCTTCTGATAGTAGCTTTCAAGCCACGCAGGATTTGCATACACTCCGGAGGGAAGCCCTGCCTTATTCAGCCTGTCGCAGAACTCAAGCGCCATATCGGTTCTTTCCTTGCTTGTGAGGTTGTCTATCTGACGCTGTTCCTCCATGTCGCAGAACACGGGATATGACGGCTTTTCATCGCCTATCGTCTTGACGCACGCATTTATCTGCCTGTCAATCTCCTCGCTGTCAGTCGCCGTAACATACCAGTAACAGCCGAAGTCTATACCGAGTTTTCTGCACTGCTCGATATTGCGTCTGAAATATGTGTCCTCATCCGTGCGTATGCCGGCACGGATAATTACAAACTTCACGCCTGCCGACACAGCCGCCGTAAAATCGAACTGCTCCTGCGCCCTGCTGATGTCAATTCCCTTTGTTCTCACTGTCGTCCTCCCCGCTTTTACTTTTTATCTGCCTTAATACATTCTTTATTTTCTGTGGCACCGGCAATCCCAGTGCCGATGCGTTTTCGACAATGCTGATTCCCTCGTTAGCGATATAGAAAAGCATTACCGCCGTCATAGCGACAGGCACACCGCCAAGCACATAGGTGTCTGCGATATGACCTACCGACAGGAACACAAGTATCAGCAGCTTTTTCGCTATCCCCTTGAAGCCTACCGCACTTGACAGCTTCTTCTTCGCTATCGCCACAAGCACACCGCTCACATAGTCCAGGATCATAAAAGCGATAAGCGCACGGAACAAGCCGTTTACCTCGCCGTACATAAATCCCAGCACCGCCCCGACAGCACCTGCTATGCTGTCAATAATTATCTGTATCCTGCTCATATTCCCCCTCCTTTGCTTTCACTTTTTTACTTTTTGGTCATCCCCTGATTTAACCACCAGAAGCTCTGGGAATGAGGAGGCGTAGCTCCGCCGCCTGTTGCGGTTCTTCTTATAAGTTCATCATCGGGCATACCCATTTTCTTAAACGTTGACGGCCTAATCTCCGGATGTATATCATACAACAGCTCAAGATACGTTGTGCCCTTTGTGTCACCGGGTATCTCCATCTGCTCCACCCAGTCAAAGAAGCCCTCCTTATCACCGTAAAGCTGATAAAGTGCCTCGATATACTCTTCATCCGTATAGATTTTATCCCCGTACTTGCTGATAAAATCATAAGCGTCACTCGGCGAAAATTTCGTACTGCCGGTTTCCTCATTCTCCACAGCGTCTTTCAGCGAACTGTTCAGTTTTATCTGATAATTGCGGTCGTTGTCATACACCTTCTGAGCATAATCCCTGTCATTTTCATATACCCTGCGGTTATAATCCCTGTCGTTCTCGTAGTTATCCCGTTCAAACTGTGCCTGCAAATTACGCTGTGCCAGAGCGTCCTTACTTTTATTATATTCAAAATTTCTGTTTGTGTTATAATCGTCAACGCTGTCACGGTATCTTCCGTAGTCCGACTTCTCAAGCCCTATAAGCGTATTGAGTCGCTTATACGCACTTTCCTCATCATCCTTATAACGTTCATACGCCCTCTGTTCAAGTTCGGGAATCTTATCGCTGAGCTTTGACATATAGCTGTTATATGCCTGCTGACCTGCCGTGACCGCATAGCTGTTGCCGTATCCGCCCGTAAGCGATGCCGCATTCCCCATCGTGTCACGCATAGCTGTTCTGCCCGATTTTTCATAGCTGTTCTTATACTGTGAGAACAGCTTGTCCTTATCTGCGTCATAACTGAAATTCTTCTTTGCCATAACCTTTGCAAGATTGTTTTTCAGTGCGTCGCCGTATCTGCTCTTATATACCGGAGCGCTGTCCTTATCCTTGTTTTTCTGTTTTTCGCTCATATAACCTCCTCGTAAATTTCCGTATTATCCGCCTCGTTCATCTTTGCCTCAAACTCATTCATCTCCTCATCAAACCTCGCAATGTCCTCCGCCGTTATCCTGTCACGGCTGTAATGATTGCCAAGCTGCATAGCCGCCC
>ERZ1027200.874-NODE-874-length-14617-cov-9.211097_pt1 | contig 14617 bp, 9 predicted proteins | sample MGYA00519271_ERZ1027200 | MGnify/ENA primary metagenome ERZ1027200 (study PRJEB26926, sample SAMN06164742) | human gut metagenome | biome: ENVO:00009003; feature: ENVO:2100002; material: ENVO:00002003 | host: Homo sapiens | place: USA | collected 2012 ...
TAGGCAAACGCCCAACTTCTTGATATTCAATCAAAGTTCAAATTAGAGCGAGTTAGATTGTTAAACAAGCAGAAGCTGTGCTATTACCATTAGCTCCCGATGCTTCCATTGTATAATTGAATATTTGATTATATTTACCATCAGTTATATCACAGATACGCATAACACCTTTTTGATCTCCCGAATATGCTGTATATGCTACATACACACGGCCATTTATTGTTATTACATCTCCACCACTGGTTCTAACTCCGGAACTTCTAGAAACTTCTCCCATAGTACTGTTCATCCAAATAAGTCCATTAGTTGCACTTGTACTAAAGAATCCCATATATCCGGTCATACCTACAGGCATTGGAACCACGTTCCAATAGTAACTTGGAGTAGCAACAGGGAATGCATATTTTTGCGGAGTGGGATTCACGACTCCATTTGTAACTTTCCAAACAAAAACATCTACTGACTGTGCCTTAGTAGCAACTATTGTGGCATCACCATCTAAATCACCTATGATACCAATACCAGCTAAACGAGGAGTCGCAGATTCACCAAGAGCTGATTTATCATATGAAATAAATTCTTTAGCTTCTGCTGTTACACTACTCCAACGATATAATACAGGTTTATCTCCTGATAAAGCCAATGAGGTTCCAAGAATATTGCCCTTGTCATCTGTAGCCATTATACGTATACCATGTCCTGCAATACTTAACCCTTTGTCATTCAAATTTTCAATCTTATTACCTGTATAATCAAAATATGCTGGGGTTTTCTTAGTTGAAGAATGGTTACCTGCAATAATATATGGATCACTAATTCCTACACTAATTAAGTTGTCAGATCCAAATCCTGCTAATTCTGTATAGTCTTTTTTGAATACAGGTTCTGCAGAAATTTGAGGTATACCAATTGTAAACTCTGTTGTCACTCCATTACTTCCTTTGATTGAAACCTTATTGTTACCATTCATCAAATTTAATCCTTGACCAGTGAAAGATTCGTCTATTTTATTACCGAATCCAGCAGTCAGTTCTACATTTACAGATGTGAAATCCATCAATGCCGGAATATATGGAACTGCTACATTCTTATCATCTGTAAGCACATAATCAGTTTCAATGCCATTGATAGTCATCGCTTTTATAGATGCAGGACCTACTTTCTCCGTAGTAATAATAAACTCATAAGTATAAATTGTTTCTTCATCTACACCTTTTATTTTAAAACTTCTCGGATTAGTATAGTCCAATGCAACACCATTTTGAAAGTCCATAATTGTCCCATTGATATATTCCATGGTAACCTTTAGTGCTGTAAGGTCAGTCTCTTCCGGAACCTGGACAATCAATGATTCTTCACCAGTATGAATATCACTATTGGGAACAGTCATTCCTTCTATTATAAAAGACACCAATTTAGGAGGAGACTGAATACGCAATTTTGTCTGCACCGTAGTTCCGTCAAATCCATTTAATGTCAAATCAAGGGGGGTACGGGCATCATACTCTTGGTCGTTTATGAAATTGGCAGTACCGTTTATAACCAACAATTGTAGTTTAGCTTTGGATAAATCGACTCCAGCAGGAATCAATACTGTCGTTTCAGTTGCGCTGGCGGAAGAAGGCGTGTACAATTCATTATTCACTTTGACTCCTACTATCTGCACAGATTCATAGGCTCTGTTTTCGTCATCATCTGAACAAGAGCTAAAAGTTACAGTGAAAAGTGCAGTGATGCACATTATACTGAATATTAAATTTATTAGTTTTTTCATCTTTCACGAGTATTATATGGTTCATTATTTTTTCTTAATGGAAAAAGCTATTTTCATTTGTTCGAAGAAAGTTTCCCAATCAACATAACAATTATCGAAAATCATCAGACCTGATGAATTCTTTAACGAAGCACCAAACACCTTCCCCTGATCGGAAACGCTTAAATCTGGTAAGCTCATTGAACCTAACAATGGAACTTGTCCACATGTAAGAATATTCCCTAAAGTAATATATCGATTAACTTCTTTAGGTGTTTTATAATAGGTGCCAATCATCAGAAAATCAAGATTACCTAAATAGCTTGTTCTATTATAACTTTTTCCATAGATCTCACTATCCGGGAACGATAATCGATCATCATATTTAAACTGGTTACTAGCCCAATTTACTCCATTCTGATAATACACCTCATACCAGGATCCGACATAAGCTGCCATTTTCAAATCCGGATTCTTTTCAACTTTATACTTATCTACTAATAAGCGAATCCGGTTGGTAAAATCACAAATAGTTTGAGATCGGAAAGTAATCCATTCTTTAAAGAATTTGCCTTTTATTAATACGCCTTCTTTATTTATTCTAAAAGCATCAGCAGGGAAATTCTCTAAAACTTTTCCTTCTTTTTCCAGATATTCTTCAAAGGCGTTTCGAGTTACATGACTAAAGTCGGCATATAAATTATCATATCGACAGCGGTCTAATACAATGCCATCTATATCATAATTTTTTAGAACTTCTTCTACACGCAACAATTGAAAGTCCTGTACCTCTTTATTAGAAGGATTCACAAAAGCTAAAGCTAATAACTTACCTTTTGCTGCTTCTTTTCCTCTTGTACTTTCCGTGATTTTCAGAAGTTTGCCTTTATCTTCCGGACGTTGCACTATTTCTTCCCAATCTTTATGCTCATGAAGAATTGCATAATCATTTACAGTTATATTTCCTTCCGTGAAGAAATTAAAGCTAGTATAAACTTTCAATCCGATTTTGTGTGCCTCCTGAAGTACAACTTCCAATAAATCGAAACCATCATCCTTTACTTGTTTATTCGGATTTTTAGTTGCTGTCAGGTAAGGAGTCTTTGAAAGGTCATTTTTGCGATAAGAAACATATCCTTCCGGTCCTTTTACATCCAACCCGATTGAAGTGAATCCAGCTTTCTTTACGTTATTAACCATAGTGGTTACTGCTTCTCTATTAGTCAACACTTTTGCATTAGGAAATTGCTCCACCCACATAACCAGTTCGCTCTGTTGTTGATCGGGAGCTTTAGAGAAGACAACAACAGGCTTACGAGTAATTTCTTTCCCGCCTTTTTTCAAAATCCAGTTAAAGAAATTAGTGCCATTATTCAAAGTTAACTGACTGTGAAATAGTCCTTTTGCTGTAAGGGGCACTGGCTTTATTTCTGTTTGACTCTCTATAAACAACTGATAACCGGCTTTTCTATCATAATTAGCAATACAACCGCTTAATGTAGTCTTACTTCCAACAACAGTAAATAAAAAATCATTATCCAGTTCTATTTGAGGCGGAATACTGCCTTGGGAAAAAGCTATTACTTTATCCAATGAATGTATTTCTCCATTAATTCTTAGCTTTACGACATCTCCTACATGGAAATTTTCAGCAAGAAACTTACGATAGCCATCCTTTGAGTAATCAGCATCATAACCAATTAATGCAAACTCTGCTTGTCCTAATTCTATATCTAAAGGAGTCTTAAATACAGGTTGGATATTCTTAGAGATTACGCCGTTCAGGACTTTTGTTACCTTCATATCTTTATTTACTATTACGGCCGTATATATGCTTTGAGTAGATTTTATAGCATTTTGATATTCCGTAGATAATAAAACAATACCTTTTTCTTGCTTTTCCCAAACAGGATTATTGAATAAGTCTATCTGCTTCTCAAGACCACGTACAGTTAATGTCGGATCTGGACTTGCAGCTTCAATTGTCACTACGGTCTGTGCCGATATAAAAACCGGCACTAACAGTAATGATAATAAAATAATTAATCTATTCATACTAAATGCGTTATATATTACTCACCATATCCTTTATTCTGTTCCAGCCAAGGGCATTTATTTCGCTCTGTTTGCGGGATAGGCCATAAGTAATGTCTGTTATTCCAGCTACGACCTTTATCACGAGATCTTAGTTTATCACCGTATGCAGCATAACTGGCAATATCGTTTATATCTCTGTCCGATCCTGAAGCGCCATAAGAAGGAACCATATCTGGAGTAGCCTGTTCATACCCATCGGGATATTTTCCTGTGGTCGGATCTACCCCTGTTGCTTTAGGGTAACCATAAGTGGGTTCGGCATTTTGAATATCACCAGTTCTCCAACGACGCATATCAAATAACATTAACGCCTCTTTGGCCAATTCCACTTTACGTTCACGGCGTACAATTTGGCGCATCTTTAATTGATCATTCTCACGTGTCGGATCAACAGATAAGATACCAGGCATATCTACACGAGCTCTAACTCGATCAATTGCATTTACAACCGTTGCATCTAATTCATTAAGTTCTATTTTAGCCTCGGCGTAAGTCAAAAGAATTTCTGCAAACCGCATGATCAGAATGTTATAACTAGGATTGGCATTTGCCTCATCATCGAAATGATTATACTTTTTCCATGCAAATCCTACACCACTACTTACGTAACCATATTGAGCAACAGCACCAGCATAATCTAAGTTGGCAACCAACTTTTCATTACCATCTTTATCCCAAGAGGTCGTTTGAGGATTATAGACTTCCATCAGGAATTTCATTTTGTTGTCTCCCCCAGTATTTCCGATGATAACATCATGATGAGTGTAAACTGTTTCTTTTAAACGAGGATCACGACTATCAAACGGTTTCTTAGGATCATACCCGGAACCAGTCTCATCAATACGTTTACCATTTTTCATTTCGTAGGTATCAACTAACTGTTGGGTAGGAAAACGTCCACTCTGTCCAATCATACGAACTTGTTCACCTAAAGACATATATTGAGTAAACGAATGAATTTGGTTTGAAAACATCATAAATAACATCGTTTCTTTTTTTACGTCTTCTTTTAGTTGTCCTGTCCGTGTAAACAGATCTGCATAATTAGTAGCCAAATCACGTCCACTTTCGTCTATAACTTTTTTAGAAGCTGCTGCTGCAATCTTAAAATATTCTGTAGCTTTAACCTGATCTTTTTCACCATCCATACCAAAACCAAATTTACACCATGAACCGGCATATAAAGCCAATCTTGCTTTCAATCCTAATGCTACTGATTTGTCGACACGTCCATAATTAGCCGCTGTCCAAGGTAAAATATCGGCAGCTTCGTCCAATGTTTTTAATATATCATCTACAACTTCTTTCCAGGGAGTACGTGAAACCTGCTTTGTCTGTTCTTCCGTTACTGCAGATGTGAAATATGGAATATCCCCCCATAAAGAAACTAGTTGAATATAGTAATGAGATCTCAAAACTTGAATTTCTGCAAGATAAATTTTAGCCTTATCGCTTAATTCATTATAAAAAGGCTTAGCTCCATCCAACACAGAATTACATCTTGCCACAGAAGTATATAAAATAGCCCATGTTTGTTCTACTGTGAAATTTGTTCGTAACTCAATATTACCAACACCAATAGAACTGTTGTCCGCACGTTCGATGCCATAAGGCGTATACATATCCCATAATATACAATAAGGTATACTACTAGTATTACTATGATCCATCAGCAAACGCTGGTAACACCCATTAGCCCCTTGTGCTATTGCGCCATCGTTATTATAAAAATTGGACGATAAATATTCGCTCATAGGCTCTTTATCCAAGTAGTCACTACAGCCTGCTATTCCTAGTGATAATATCAAAGCCCCACTTGCAAGAACTTTGTTATTAAATATATATTTGATTGCTTTTTTCATAATATTTGATTATTTAAAATTTTAAATCAATACCAAACGTAAATGTTTGCATAATGGGGTAGAATTCCCCTCCAACAGAGCCGCTATATGCAACTTCGGGGTCATATCCCTTATAGAAATTACTGATGGTAAATAGGTTCTGTCCGCTTGCATACACTCTCAAGCTACCAATATTTAATTTCTTAGTCCATGAATTAGGTAAAGTATAACCTAAAACAACATTTTTCAAACGACAATAAGAGGCATCTCGTACCCATTTATCGGATTTTTGATAGTTAGGACCTGCATTAGCTTCAGGAACCAAAATGGGGTATGCTGCATCCTGATTATCCGGAGTCCATGAATCCATTTGATGTCTGAAAAGATTCGAACCGTTAGCAAAAGGTTTAAGACCAACTCCACTCATATAATTCACACGTTGCCCGACTCCTTGGAAGAAAGCTGTGAAATCAAAATTCTTCCAACCGGCATTTAACGTTACACCGTATTCAAAGTGTGGGAACGGGTCACCAAGATATACCATGTCACGAGTATCAATTGTCATAGGGTCAGAGTCTTCACCCTGATAAGTTTTAACATACTTAACGAATCCCGGACGAGCATCCCCTAATTTAGGAGAATTGTTAACATCATCCCAATCTTTATAATACCCATCAGTCACATATCCCCAAATACCTTTGTTAGGATAACCCTCTACCATTGTTTTATCTTGAGAATTAAGTCCGTTTAGATTGGTTATTTTGTTGCGGTTGTCACTTAAAGTAAATGTTACCCCATACGTGAAGTCATTTAATTTATTTTTATGACTGACACTTACTTCCCAACCCTTGTTGGACATATCTCCTGCATTGGTATATGCTGGACTCATTCCTACATAGTATGGTAATGGGAACTTCATTAACATATCATAAATATTTTTGATGTAATAATCCGCTGTAACGCTTAACAAACCATTCCACAAACTAAAATCAATACCAAAATTTATTTGCTTTGATTTTTCCCAACTAATATCCGAATTGGCTAGTGTTGTTTGAGCCACACCTGATACTAATTCTTTATCTGCTTCTTCACCACCTAAATAGTATCCATATCCGGTTGCAATGGTTGCAGCATAAGGATAATTACCGATGTTCTGATTTCCTAAAAGACCGTAAGAAGCACGAACTTTTAAGAAGTCAAGTACTTTACGAGTAGATTTCATGAAGTTCTCTTCAGATATTACCCAACCGGCAGACAACGAAGGGAAAAATCCCCATCGATTATCTCTGGTAAAACGGGAAGAGCCATCGTAACGACCATTTACCTCCAGTAAATAACGTTGTTTGTAGTTGTAATTCAAGCGGGCATACCATGACATCATAGCCCAAGAATTTGCTCCACCGGAGGACGTTGCGGTTGCAGAATCTCCATTACCTAAATAATAACGCCCTAGATCGAACCCTCTTTTTCCACCAGAAAAGGAAGTATTCAGATTATCTTCTGCCTGGAAGCCGACTAATATTTTTCCATAATGGTCAAAGAATTTATTTTCATACGAAGCTTGTGCACGATAATAATTTCTAACGGTTTCACTCCAGCTTTCTGTCAGTGAATCATCTGTAGGGTATGATCCCATGATTTGACCTCTTAGAGACGTCGTATATGGAGTTATTAATGTACGCCCTCTACTTGTGGATTGACGGCGAGAATATTGTCCTACAAGCTCTAAGCCTTTGATAGGAGTAAGAGTTAATGTTCCGTTTACCACAGCATCTGTCCCTTTTGTTATTTTTTCTCCACTATCGTATGCTTGAGCTGTAGGATTCATACCATTCTTTCCATATCCCCAATTCCCATCTAGCTCTCTGGCAGCAGAAAGAGTGGGCAACATATATAAAGACTGATTGATAATCTGTTTGGGAGTACTCAAACCCGGATTTTACTTTTTTACCTTGTCTTAATGCTGTTTCAATACTAAACTTAGCCCATGGAAGTATTTGAGCATCTGCATTTAAACGAAGGTTAGTACGACTATAATTATCATTAGGTATCAAACCATCTTGGTATAGGTAAGTACCAGAACCAAAGAAAGTCAGTTTGTCACTACCACCACTAATTGTTACATTATGGTTGTGCATGATTGAATGATTTTTCATCGTTTCATCTTTCCAATCGGTATCGTACCTGTTCCAATTATCCGGACGTAATGTTTTTTGTTCTTCTATCTGTTGCAGTTGTTGAGCTCTTTGCGCGTCGGATACTGTAATTTCTGCATTATCCCAAGCATTTAGTTCTGCTTGTAAATATTCCCATGCAGCTACAGGTTCAGGCATATTAGTTGGGCGCTGGATTGTTAGGTAACCACTATATGTAGTCGTTATTTTTCCTTTTTGACCTCTTTTGGTTGTAATAAGAATAACACCATTAGATGCCCGGGAACCATATATTGAAGCAGAAGCAGCATCTTTTAAAACAGAAATACTTTCTACTGTGTTAGCATCTACTTGATCGATACTCATTTCAATTCCATCAACCAAAACTAACGGATCTGTATTTGAATTAATAGAGCCGATACCGCGAATACGAATAGAACCACCATCACCACCAGGTTCACCTGAAGTCTGTTGAATAGTCACCCCCGGCATAGCACCTTGTAAGGCAGTAGATAAAGATGCTACACTTCTTTTTGTTATAGTTTCAGAACTAACAGAAGATACAGCTCCGGTTAATGTTGCTTTTTTCTGTTTAGCATACCCTACTACTATTGCTTCTTCCAACTGAATAGCGTCAGCTTTCATTTTCACATTTAGTACAGGAGCATTTGCTATCAGCTCTTCTGTGCGATAACCTACATAAGAGAAAACTAGTTTGCTTCCTTTTTTTACTTCAATAGAGTATTTTCCATTAATATCTGAAATTGTTCCTTTAGATGTACCTTCAACAAAGATACTTACTCCTGGCAATACATCGGACTCATCAGAGACGACTCCTTTTACGATTAAATTCTGTGCTTGTATACCGACAGAACTTAACATTAAAATTAAAAATAGAATTTTTCTCATAATATTAAATTTAGAACTAATTAGGATACGATATTTGTTATTTCTTCTAATGTTTTCCAGCACTGGTACAGCCCTCTTGGCACATGGAAACATCCTTTCCATTTTCCTCCTTTGAGTGGGAGTAACACTTCTCCTCTTCGATTCAGATATCCATACCATTCAGGGTATTCTTTATCCTTGAAATGTGTCCATGTATAGTCATGTACTTTCTCAAACCACCCCAGGCATTGTTTATCTCCCGTCAACTGATAACCTTTTAATAGAGATATCAAAGTCTCAATATGCACCCACCAAAGTTTCTGATCCCATTCCAATTGTTGAGGTGGACAACCGTTACGGTCCATGAAATAATAGACACCTCCGTATTTCTTATCCCAGCCATAATTAAGCATTGTAAGGGTGGTCTCTTTGGCTTTCTCTATCAATTCCGGACGGTTCAGGCGTTTGCCCAGATCCATGATAAACCACATCGCTTCAATGGCATGTCCCGGAGTTACCTGACGGCCTTCAAAGCAGTCAACCAGGCTACCGTCGATATCTACATTTTCAACAATGATCCCTCCGAGTTCAGGACGGTAAAAAACTTCCATTACTTCGTGGATACAAGTTTCCATTGTTTCTTTTAGATAACTTTCATCTAAAAGATGCTCTATTTCCAGAGCCAGGTTACAAAGGATCATCGGCAAAGCAAAGTTCTTCAAATTGCGAGTACCCGGATGAAGCTTATTCCATTTGCCTTTCGGATTATCCACTTTAGACAAGATGATATCGAAGGTTTTCCTGGCAATGTCTGCATATTCCTGATTGCCGGTGGCAAGACTTAACTGACCGAAAGCCATGGTAGCAAATGTATATGAAAAGATATTGTACGGTTCTACCAATGGTCTACCCGAACGGTCAAGGGAAAAATACCAATTATAATTGCCGTCATGTCCATATTTTTTTAGGAATTCGCCACCCTGAATGGCGCAGTCCAGCCATTCCTGACGTTTCTCCACTTTGTTGTAAAGCATGGAGAACATCCATACTTCACGACTTTGCAGCCAAATAAACTTATCCGTATCGAATACTTTTCCTTCACGGTCCAGACAGGTGAAGTAACCACCATACTCATGGTCTTGTGAATGTTCAAGCCAGAAAGGAAGGACGTTGTCCAGAAGCTCATCCTTGTACAGACTTGCCAGTTTTTTGAAATCCATAATCGTATTTCCATTATAGATTGGTATGGGTAATTCAGCAGTTAAAGAGATGTCTGCTGAATGACCAATGTTATTCTTACTATCCATATTTATAAAATGTTAGTTTATTGTTATTAAGGTCTGTTTTATATTTATTCCGAACGGGTCCAGTATCTTTCAATCTCCTCCAGCGACTTCCCGGTGGTCTCGGGCACGAGTTTCCAGACAATCATCATATACGGCACGCACATGAGGGCGAACAGGAAGAATGTTCCGGCGGGGGTAAGGTTTTGGAGCATCCAGGGGGTTAACTGTCCGATCAGGTACGTCCCGATCCACAGAGCAAATCCTGCTATCGACATGGCCAGTCCGCGAACCTTGGTGGGATACATCTCCGAGAGGAGTACAAACACCACGGCACAGATGGATACAGCACAGCAGAATACATAGAACAGGAAGAAAACGAGCAGGAAGAGGCTGGATACTCCTAGGGAATCTCCGAAGAGGAAGTACAGGCCGATGAGAATCAGAGAAACAACCATACCCGAAACTCCATAATAAACCAGCTTCTTGCGGCCCACCTTATCGATGATGACAAGAGCCAGAACCGTGGTCAAAGTATTGACTAGTCCTACCAGAACTTGGTAAAAAAGAGAATCTCCTCCTGAAAGTCCTGCGTTTTCAAAGATAGAAGGGCCATAATAAAGTACTGCGTTCACACCCATAAACTGTCCTAAAATCGCAATACACACACCGATAATAACAGCTTTGAAGATTCCAGGCTTCATCAATAAAGACCATTCCGATTTTGTTTCAGAGGTCAGCACAGATTTCGTTTCATTTAATTGACTTTTCGCTTCTGTAATCGAATTATATATTTTCTCTAATATATTTACAGCTTTCAATTCCTTTCCACGTACGATTAACCAGCGGGGACTTTCCGGAATAAAAAATATGATAATGAAGAATAAGATTGCCGGCAATGTTTCCATACCCAACATACCTCTCCATACTTCAGTTATAAATATTTTATTCAACCAATCCACACTTAATTGCGTACCACTCTCCGCCCATGCCAATAATTGATAGTTAACTAAATAAGCTCCCAAAAAACCAACTGTTACAGCCAACTGATACAATGACACCAAACGTCCTCTATACTGCGCTACAGCTAGTTCTGATATATAAAGAGGAGAAACAATGGACACAACCCCTATTCCTACTCCACCTATAATCCGATAAACTACCAATTGGGCAAAATCGGCTGATAGAGCACATCCTAGAGCTGATGTGGAAAACAACACAGCTGATATAACCATCGTAAGTTTTCTTCCTAACTTATCGCTTAAGATTCCAGCAAAAAGAACACCTACGATAGAGCCTACTAAAGCACATCCTACATACCATCCCTGTTGTAGTGCATCTAATTGAAAAAGTTGAGTCACTTGGGCAATTGTTCCCGATATAACTGCGGTATCATATCCGAACAAGAAGCCTCCCAATGCTGCCACAACAGAAAGGAATATAAGATAACCAAAATTGATTGTAGACTTCATAACATTTATTTTATTTCAAAATATTCTTTATATCTGTCATATAAATGACCAGCTTGTAGATAGGCTGATTGCGGACTCATAAAATGAGAAAATTCAAAAGTAATAGCCTTATCATATCCGGCACGTTTGGCTGCTTCCAACTTCATCCGAAGTTTATCAAACTTAATGGGTAGAAAACGAATTGGCATATCACGGTCAAAAGATTCGGCATTTGTCCAACATTGCATACCATACTTGTCTGCTAATTTTTTATTGACAGAAAAGAACGCATCCAATTCGTCATAATCAATATGCCCATCTTGAAATGCACATGCATCTACCACATCATGAATTCCATCAAAAATTTCATCCCATTCTTTTTCGTGTTGTTGTACAGAAACGGCATCTTCTTTAGTCATTTTTGTCGTTCCCATGATTGCTTTTTTTCCATCAATCCAAGGCGATATAAAAGTCGGTAATCCATTAGATATATCCTTACATTGTTTTCCTAATGCATGGAAAGCACCAATCGCTCCTTTCGTTGCCCGGCTTATTTCACCACTGATATACCATCCTCCAAAACTTTTATACTTGGAACCATAATTTTCCCAAACTTCATCAATTACATATTTGTTATCTTCCACTTCCCAGGTCATATCTCCTGTGTCCCAGTATTTACCCGAATCGTATAGTCCAAAATAGAATTTCATTCCATACTTTTCAGCTAAACGTAAAAACATATCCACCAAGTCAACGGAAGGCATATAACAACCTTTCTTCAATAAATAAGGAGAAGGAAAAGTGATAAATTTACGATAACCAGAACGGATCATTATTACCGTATCAATTCCTATATTTTTCATGTGCTGAAAATCCAAGTCCCATTCTTTCTCACCCCAGTTCTGATGTGGAATATCATGTGATATTTCATCCAAAAAAGTTCCGGTAATTTTTAAGCCATTGTTTTTAGAAACAATGAGTTTACTTTCCAAACCATCAGTTGCCACTACTGTACTGGCACTAGCTTTTGAAGTACAAGATTCAAACAAAGTTGGTACAGTCAAGGCTGACGCGCTAGCCAATGTGGCTTTTTTTAGAAAGTCTCTTCGATCTAATGTTTTCATATTAGTTTAATTAAAACAGCAGTTAACACTTATATTATTATTACCTATTGAATATACTGTCCTGTAATATCTACTTTTTTATTATTGAAAGGATCTAATATCTGATCAATCAAAATAGCCATTTCACTTCGTAGGATGCCTCGATTCATATCAAAGTCCTTCAATTCAAATTCATTCCATATCTCTTCTACCCTACCCTCTTTCATCTCAAAACCTTCTTTTTCGGCAATTCCTCCTATTAACTCTGTAGCTTTCTGAATTGATATGGTATTATTACCTTCGAATACTTGCTTATTGACAAAAGGATAAACATCACCCAATCCTTTCAACTCATTTGCCAATAATAATGTATCCGCTCTGAACCACATTTGATTTGACCAGTCAACACTTTTACCTATACCTTTTAATATACCTGTAGAGCCGATACGTTGTAGTGACTTAAACATTGGGTGATCTAACTCAACATCTAAATAAGGCAATAAATATCCTTTTCCATCCAAAATCGCATTTTGTACTTCCCGAACAGATACTTCTCTCATATTTTTACCTTCTTTCACCGCAAGAGCTGCTAATGCTCCCGCTGCCTGCCCGATCTGCATAACCATCGGCTGCAAACGAGTGGTACCATTAATTATATTAGAAACAGATATTGATTTTTCAGCAACAATCAATCCTTCAACATCTTTCGGAATCAAAGTTCCTAAAGGTAAACCGTATGACGGTATCGGATGAAAATAAAGATTAGGCAACTCTTCATATCCATGATAACGCGTATGATGATGATCCACAGGATAATTCCCCACGGCAATACAAGTACGATAAAGAGGTTGAGACTGTCTGAACGGTTCACAAGCATGATTTAAATCAAAACGTACTAGCCCATGGATTCTCCTAGACTCTCTATGGTAAGGAATAAATGGCAATTTGTCGGCTGTAGGATATTCATCATCAGCTAAGCCCAATGTATTAAAACCTAATTCATGTTGCAGAAAATAAACGAAACACATCGTATAATGTTTTGCATATTTCAAGGCTTCTTCACGTTCCTCACGGGTCATTTCAATCAAGTTTACATAATAATCATTGCCTTCTATCGGCCAATTAATCATGTATTTATTATTAGGAAGTTTTCCATAAGTTATCATCATGTCTTTAGACCATACACGATCTGGTTCTTTAGGCGTGATACAAACGTGACTGGCACAAGCACAAGCAAATTCATCCTTATTATATCCTTCAGGACAAGGAATAGTCACATCTTTACCATAATCTTTCAAGATTGCTACGTATGTAATATCCTGAACTATATTATTTTTCTCTTCCGGAGCAATATCTTCTTTTGTATCATGACGGCTTTCCATACCGACATCATATTTCACCCCGCACATTTTTGCTATATCCCCCAATTCAGTACCATCAATCAATATTTTAGCATGTATTTTTTTGATTGTATTATCTTTCATCTGAATTTGAGCAATCCAAGCATCATTCTCTCTTTCCAACTTTACCAAAGTAGCATTATGCCATACTTTTAAATTTTTCTCCGCGTCAACCATTTCATGGAAAATTTTATTTCCGACTGAAGGTTCAAACAACACTGCACTCACCCAACCGGTTTTTAGAGAATCAAGCCCTCCATAATAATCTGCCAAATGTCCGCGAAACTCACCAAACAAGCCTGCCGGTAAATCATAGTTTCCGTCAACAGCACTTACACCTGCAGATGTAAGCATTCCACCCAGCCATTCTGTTTCTTCTACTATCAATGTTGCAGCCCCCATTCGAGCAGACTGAATACCAGCAGTCACTCCACTAGCGCCTCCACCAATAATTAGCACATCAACAGAATCATCTGAATGAGAGCATGCTGTAAAACACAAAGCAAATAATAAACACAGACCTAAAAAATAGTTTCTCATACTAAATTCATTTAAGGATATAGAGTTTTATTAATAATATCACGGCACAAATATAGCTCTGTCTCTTATACACATCTCCGAGCCCACGAGACAAGAGGCAATCTCGTA
>ERZ1027200.903-NODE-903-length-14100-cov-9.593236_pt1 | contig 14100 bp, 15 predicted proteins | sample MGYA00519271_ERZ1027200 | MGnify/ENA primary metagenome ERZ1027200 (study PRJEB26926, sample SAMN06164742) | human gut metagenome | biome: ENVO:00009003; feature: ENVO:2100002; material: ENVO:00002003 | host: Homo sapiens | place: USA | collected 2012 ...
GATTGCCTCTTGTCTCGTGGGCTCGGAGATGTGTATAAGAGACAGATATATAATGAACGGAAAATAATAGAAATAGTATTGAAGGTATCTATTAATACAAATGATATTCCAATTGGAACTATAATTTCTGGAAATAGAAATTAAAAGATAATTAATTGTGTATGTGCAAGAGAATACTGGATGGATTAAATTGCAAATAGGTATTGCATGTTGGTGCATATTGTTCACAGATGCACAGGATAATGCTTGTATTATAAGTTTAATTAAATTATAATCATATTAGCTACAGGGTCTCTACTATGTTAAAGGGCAATATGGTTTATCGTCCAAAAGGCAAAATACCGTATCGTCAAAAACTAAATAAAACAAACCAGAGACCATAAGATGAGTCCAAGTATTCCTCATCTTACGGTCTCTTTTTATTTTATTTCGTAGTAGCCGAAAGCCTTGTAGAATCAATGTTTTATGGATTATAAGAGTTTGAATCAGCTCCAATGTTTAATATCATTTGTTATACAAAATGGCTCTAATTTGGCTCTATTTGTGGGCGGAGTAATGATTAGGGAATATGTAATAGTATGTAATGATTGGAGGGAGGAAACAATTGACAGATATATGGAAGCAGACAGGAATATGTAATAGTATGTAATGATTGGAGGCGATTATATGGATATTCTATTTAAAAATGATGATTTTGTGTTTTCATACAGAGTTGGCGGTATATTGATACATGAAGGGAAAATTCTGTTACAATGTCCGAAAAATGACAATTATGCAATTATCGGCGGACATGTTGCAGCTATGGAAACAAGCATGGAAACTCTTAAGCGGGAATTTGAAGAAGAGCTTCACGCTAAGATAGAGGTAGATAATCTATTGGCAATTGGTGAAATCTTTTTTCCATGGGGTAAAAGACTGTGTCATCAGATATGCTTATATTATAATGTGCATCTGGTCGATGATAATATTCCATTAGATGGAGTGTTTCATGGATATGATGAGCTGGATAATGAGAGAATTGATTTGGATTTCTGCTGGGTTCCGCTAGAGGATTTAAAGAAAGGTACTAAGGTATATCCTTTGGAGTTGATACCATATATTCTTGAGCCGGGGAAAGAAATTGTACATTTTGTTTCAAAGCAGATTTAATTGGATTTATGTGGAGAAAGGAAAAGAGATATGCTAGAAGTCAAGTTTTATGATTCAGTGGATGATTCATTATTAAAATTTGCAGTAATCATCTCACGGAGCAATGGCAAGTGGGTGTTTTGCAAACATAAAGAAAGAGACACATACGAAGTGCCAGGAGGACACAGAGAAGCTGGAGAAAATATTGTTGAAACAGCAAAAAGAGAATTACAGGAAGAAACAGGAGCTGTTAAATTTGAGATAAAACCAATATGTGTATATTCAGTAACGGGTAAGACAAGAGTAAATAATACTGGTGAGGAAACATTTGGACTGCTTTGTTTTGCAGAGATAACGGAATTTGCGAAAGAATTACATAGCGAAATGGAGAAGGTTGTTCTTATGGATAAGTTGCCTGAGAATTGGACATACCCTTTGATACAGCCGAAATTGATAGAAAAGTATTTACAGATGAAAAATTTTGTTGATGATACATTATAAGAAGAGAGGAGATTGAGATTTGGTAAATATAGGAGAAATGATGAATAAAGCGATTATGGATGGCATGTTTCAAGTAATTATTATATTTATGCCATATATTATAACGCCTTTGACAACAGCTCTTGTTGTGTGGGTAATTAAGAAAATTATTGAAAAATTCACATATGATTTTTCAACCATATCAGGAGACTCTAGAAGAATAGCAAGGAAAAAAGCACGAAAGATGGGCAACGTAGTAGATATGATTTCTTCTTTCAAAGATATAACTGAAAGTATAAAAAAATAGAGGGACATAGAGATATCTATTAACAGATATGTAAATTTCAGAGGAATAAAAAATGAGAACTGATATCATAGAATATTTACAGAAAGAAGTATATCATAGGTGCAAGCAACCAACTAACAAATTTGGAATAGAACGATTATAGGTAAGAGTATTTTTATGACAAATGATAAGGGTTTGACTATAATCTACAATAGGTAATTTATTAGCAAAAAGGAAGAGGTTACAATGCATAGGGTTACACGAAAAAGTATAAAAGATTCAGATATTGATTTGGCAAGAGTTGAGAAGCGTTTGTCAGAAATTGCAGAAGAAATAAAAATTAATAACAAAAACAATTTAACGGACATAAATGTTATATGTGAAGAAATTTTTGGACAAATATTAAATAAACTATATGATATAAAGTTGGTTTCGATGTCAGCAGAAGTTTCTGGAAATTATATAGCTGTGGACTTAGTTGATTATGAAAAGCGAATTGCATACCAAGTAACTTCATAAAATATTCGTAACAAAATTGACAGGACTCTTGAAAAATTTAATTCTTCGGGCATGTACAAGGATATTGATGAAGTTCACTTCCTTATATTGAGTTCAGATGAACATAGATATAATGGTAAAGATACAAAATGTTTAAATAACGGAAGAATATTTTCTTACAAAGAAAATATAATGAATTTCAAAAAACTTATACATGAAATAGAAAAGAAAAATGAAATAGAAAATGATTTTATCGTAGACATATATGATTGCATTAGTATGGTATATGATTCGGGACGATTAAAATATTTTAGTATTGTAAATGAAACAGAATTATTGATGAGAACAGCAACTTATGATTTAGATGAGACAAAATCTTGGCTAAAAGGATATGGAGATATACATTTATCCGCATTTATTCCATTGTCTTATAAAGGTGAGTTAAGTTGTATGCTTCAAATTAGGCAACATAATTTGTCAGGGGTATACATTACATTTGATCAAGAGATGTTATTAGAGGACTATTTTGTATCAGAAACGGAGTTTGAAAATAAACATCATGTTGGTAGATATGAGGATGAAGAAGAAATATGTATGCAGATTCAAAATATGCGTATTAATTTGAATGCACATACTGCATATCATATATATAAATTATTTGAGGAGCTTAAAGAAGAGTATTTCGCAACAAAAAGTGAGATTGACAGCATTCTTGGAACTAATGGTTTGAGTAGGGTGGGAAATAGATACTTGCTTATGACAATTGATATAATGGAATGGGAGGAAATATTATTTTTTGCGAGAAATCATGATTGGTTCCAAGAAGATGGCGAATTAGAGTGGAATATATTCAATAATAATTGTAGTAGAAATAGTTTGATACTGTCACCAAATGTAAACGGAAATATTCGAGGCGATATATTAGCTACAATATCAGTAATTCCTAATAAAACATGGAATAATAAATTGGATTTATATTGGGAACCGGGGTTTAAGGCTGATGAGAGATGTATGGATAGATTTGATAATGTTGTTAAATGGAAAGCTGATTATACCGCAGAATGGATAAAAAATAGGCTGTTGGAGAAATCACACACTTATTATGAAAAATGTAATGGTAAGAAATCTTTTTGGCAGAAAATATGAAATTGAATTGATAAACTAAAACTAGTAGATTAAAGGGAAAGTAAATAATTCTCTTGTTTAAGAAAAAGTATGAATACAAATTATGAATGGTACTAACCATTAGTACCACAAAATTTCTTATTGCAGAATTAGCGGTTGCAGATTATAATTTCCATAGGTTGACGTGCAAACTATCAGATGGTTATTCTCTGAATAGTAACCAAACCTGCAAGCCACCGGAACTACACACAATAATGAAAAAATGCAATGGTACTGGATTGGTACTAAAAATATGTGAAACGAAAAATAATGTGTGGAAAAAATGTGAGATATCAATACAAAACAGTATAGATAACTGCATTGAAATAACCTGAATCAAACTAGATTCTGCGAGTTTGAGTAGTAAACAGAGCTTCATAAATGGCGTAAACAAGCCATTTATGAAGCTTTTTCTTTTATTGTGATACCTATATGATACCTGTTTTGATAGTACCACAGATATTAATGAGTACTAAACAGAAGTGTCATATGTATTATCTATTATCACATTTCTTTTTATTTTCAAAAATTATCCCAATTATATGAAGCACCAAAAACTGGTGCAAATTAGTGAAAATACACCAGTGGTGTCACTTCCGTAATTTGTGGGTTGGTTATAGAATTTATCTCACAGAAAGTTTTTAACACACAATGTGCCAGTGTTGCCACAATGTTACCTGATGACTCCGACAGTGTTTGTAGAGACATCTTTATAGGTTTAAGTATGGATTAATTGTACTTAAAGATAAAAAAGTCCGTCAGAGAATATGTTTTGACGAAAAAAGTCCACGAGAGAATATTTAGCAAATTCATGCTTTGAATTAGAATGAGTGATGTAATCAAGAGACAGGGATGCTGCTATATTTGTAAAAAAACCGCTATTGTACCCTTATCTGAGAAAAAGGGTCGGGTTTGTCCCTTTTAAAATTTAAGACAAGAAAATACAATAGTTGCAACGAGTTATATAGAAGTTGTAGCTGCCAATATAAGTGTTTGATACATACCGGTAATTGCCGGGGAGAGGAGGTGAATGCACCATGGAAAAGTTATATTATACAGCAAAAGAGGTTGCTGAGATGCTTGATGTATCGGTATCTCATGCATACAAAGTAATAAGAGAAGCTAACAGGGAATTATCTTCTAAAGGCTTCTATGTCAGAGCCGGCAGAGTCAGCCGTAAGTATCTTGACAGTAAAGTATATGACTTATGTGATAAGACAGCATAGGGGAAAGGAGCAGTTGTATGGCAGCATACAAAGATGAGGCGAGGGGGACATGGTATGTCTCCTTCCACTACAACGATTGGACAGGTAAAAACAAAAGAAAGCTAAAGCGTGGCTTTCGGACGAGAAAGGAGGCATTGGAATACGAGCAGAAGTTTCTGCTGCAGCAGGCAACAAATCTGGATATGAGGTTTGAAGATTTCTACAAGCTGTATGAGGAAGATTTAAAGCCTAAGCTGAAGCTTAACACGTGGCGTACAAAGGATGTCATTTTTCAGAAGAAGCTGATTCCATATTTCAAGGACAAGAAGATGAATGAAATCAGTCCTGCGGATATTATCAAATGGCAGAATGAGATGATCAAGAAGAGACAGGCAGACGGTAAGCCCTATAAGCCGACTTATCTGAAAACAATGCAGTCAGAGCTGTCAGCCATATTTAATCATGCGGTACGCTTTTACAATCTAAGAGAAAATCCTGTAAAGAAGGCTGGGACAATAGGTAAAGGCAAAGCTGATGAGATGGATTTCTGGACAAAAGAAGAATATCTCAAGTTCATAGAATGTGTAAAAGACAAGCCAATATCTTATTATGCATTCCAGATTCTTTACTGGTCCGGAATAAGGGAAGGTGAACTGCTTGCCCTGACACCAGCAGATATTGATTTTGAGAATAAGAAACTTCATATCACAAAGTCTTATCAGTATATCAATGGTGAAGATATCATCACAGATCCTAAGACGGAAAAGAGCAGAAGGGATGTTGTAATACCTGATTTTCTGGTAGAAGAGTTAAGACAGTTTATCGGAATGTTGTATGGATATGGCAGAGATGACAGAATATTTCAGATTACAAAATCTTATTTGCATCACGAGATGAGCAGAGGAGCTAAAGCGGCTGGAGTAAAGAGAATAAGAATTCATGATCTCAGGCATTCGCACATTTCTTTACTTATTCGCCTGGGTTTTTCAGCGGTAGCCATTGGAAACAGGGTTGGACATGAGAGCCAGACAATAACATTTCATTATGCACATATGTTTCCGACAGAGCAGATTGAGATGGCTGATAAGCTTAATGAAGAATTTGTGCCGGGTACAGGGAATGGAGGTGATGTTCAGTGAGTGGAGTTCATAAGAATCCGACAATCAGTTTTCGCATATCAGACTATGAAAGGCGTGAAATTGAAGCAAGAATCAAGGCAAGTGGAATGATGAAGAAAACATTTTTTACAAGAAGCTGTATCTATGGTCGAATCTGTGTTGTAGGTAAGAAAGAAACAGTATATATGCTGGTGCAGACGCTTGAGAAGATGCAGGCAGATATTCACAAAATATATGATGAAATCATAGAAACAGGACAGATAAAAGAAAAAGAATCACCGGTTGATGGTGAAGCTTATACAGATATTGAAGAACTGCAGCATGACTATCTTGCTATGATAAAAGCGGTTGTAGATATGCTGGATGGTGCAAAGTATCTCTGGCAGAAATAGTGGCTTTCCTGACGGCAATCGGGAAAGCCACGGCAGATAACAAAAGCGGGCTTCTGTTACCAAAACACCAATTAAAGTATAACAGCAGCTCACTTTTGAGACAATGATTATTTACGAAAGTGAGGCAGACAGTGGAAACAAATACAGAATTAAAAATGATACACCTCTCTGAGGTTGAATCACAGCAGATTAAATGGCTGTGGTATCCATTTATCCCTTATGGAAAGCTGTCAATAGTGCAGGGAGACCCCGGTGATGGGAAATCTACGCTGATACTTAATATTGCAGCAAAGCTGTCAAGGGGAGAATGTATAGATGAAAATATGAATATTACTGAGCCTGTAAATGTAATATATCAGACGGCAGAAGACGGACTTGCGGATACAGTCAAGCCGAGGCTTGAAGCTGCAAATGCAGATTGTAGCAGAATATCAATCATAGATGAGTCTGATAAGAGTGTCAGTATGACGGATGACAGGATAGAGGAAGCTATAAAAAGAGAAAATGCTAAGCTATGCATTTTTGATCCGATACAGGCTTATCTTGGCGGTGATACTGATATGAACCGGGCAAATGAAGCTAGAGAAATGACGAAGAAGCTTGGAAGTATAGCTGAAAGAACAGGCTGTGCCATTGTTCTTATCGGTCATATGAATAAAGGCTCAGGAGCAAAGGCTGCTTACCGGGGAATGGGTTCCATTGATTTCTTTGCTGTGGCAAGGAGTGTAATGCTTGTCGGCAGAATTGAAGGGCAGAGTAATCTCAGGGCAATGATACAGATAAAGAATAATCTTGCAGCATTTGGTCATCCAAAAGCATTTGAATTGGCAGAGGACGGATTTCATTGGTTAGGTGATTATGAAATTACTGCTGATGAAGTACTGGGCGGTATGGTGCCAAAGGCAAGTAAACTTGAGATGGCAAAGCAATTTTTAAGAGAACAGGCAGAAAGAACACAGAAAATTTTAAGTACAGAGATTATAGAGCTTGCAGCACAGGAAGGAATATCGAAGAGAACACTTGAGACAGCCAAGAAGGAACTCAAGATAAAGGCTGAGCGTTGCAATAATAACTGGTACTGGAATTTGAGAGCATAAAAATCAACATCGCAACATTGCAAAGTGTCAGGTTTTGTAATCTTGAAGCTTGCAAGGTTGCAAAATATATAGAACTTGCGATGTTGCGGTCTTGAAAAGAAAGGACAATTACGATGACATTATTTGAAGAATTAGGTGTTGAATATAAAGAAGTGGATGGGATTTTATATCCTCTTTTATCTGTAGATGAAGCAGAATACAATCTTACGGATATAGGAAAATATGGTCGGATGTGGCTTCGGTATATGATAGAAAATAAACCTTCTGAGTATCGTCATATGGCACGAATGGGACAGCTTAGAAAGCAGGCAGAAGCAGTAAATGAAGAAGCATATGAGCGATTGGACAATATTGAAGCAGCATGGTTGAAAAAGCATATGACGGGTAAAAGGAAAACATTTATGGAGCAGCTGTATTTGCGGAATCAGGCAAGAGCGATGGCAGAAGAAATCGTGATAAATGAGATTGTGTTTAAGTGCAGATGAGGTTTAAAAGGCTGATGCCAAAACCCTCGGAGAGCCCCCGCAGTTTTGTCAGTATGACGAAACTGCTAGGGGGTTATCATCTATGGCAGAGCAAAGATGATAACCGCACCTCTCCGACAGAAAAAAACGAATAAGAAAGGACAAATGCCTATGGGAAATGTATCATACTCTGCTCATATAAGCAATGGCAAGAGTGCGATAACAAGTAAAAAAGCACTTGCAGGAGTTGCAAAGCATAACCTGCGTAAATATAAGTCTGCAGATTACAGCTCAGAAAATATAAGGCTGATTTATGGAACAACGGATTTGTTTCAGGATGTTAAGCGGGTATATCATAGAGAATTTGATGATGCGGTAAAGGAATATAACAGCAGGCAGAAAAGAGAAGACAGAAAGATAAAGGACTACTTTGAACATGTTGCAGGTCTTAATCAGGATATGGCGGTAGAGATTATTTTTCAATGTGGGGACAAGAAATATTGGGACGAGCATTGGAAAAACAAAAATTATATGTCTGAGGTATTTGATTATATTCTTGAATGCCTGCAAAAGCTACTGCCGGAGTTCAAGATTGCAAATGCGGTCATACACTTTGATGAAGCTAGCCCGCATATGCATGTGGTAGGCGTTCCGGTATGGGAAGGAACAAAGCGTGGCTTATCTAAGAAAGTATCAAAAAGAAATGTATTTACACCACAAACATTATCTGTGATTCTTCAAGATAAATTGAGAGCGGAGGCAAGTTATGGATTTGAATGTTATTTCAAGGAACAGCTGGCAGAAAAGAAAAAAGGTCGCAACCATGACTTGTCTGTGACGGAATATAAGGTAGCACAGGAGAGTAGGAAGCTTGCTGATATAAAGCAGCAGAACAATGAAGAACAGGAGAAAAACACTAAACTGAGAAGCAATAATGCAAGCATATCATATCAGATTGCTACACAGGAACAACGCCATAGCAGAAATCTGGATGTTATAGCTGCTGATGAGGACAGGCTGGAGACAGTCAGGAGTAGTATTAATGCAGCAGAAACGGAATATGCAAAATATGAAGATATGATTACGGATAAAAAGAATAATCTGGAACTTCTTTCTTCTAAGGAAAGTGAACTGATTGAAAGAACAAAAATTGCAGAGAACGTATATGATATGTTCCGACAGGGTGGAACTGATGATGTCAGGGAGAAGCTTATTGATGTAATGTATGAGAACCAGAAGCTTAGAGAGGAAAATACTACATTAAGGGAACTGTTGGAGAAGGCGTATGAGTTTATGAAGCAGTTTGTAATTGATGGGATTAATCTGTTGGAGAGGTTTCTGGAGAGTGTGGGGAAGATATTCACTCATATTAATGATCAAATAAGGTAAATAGTTCTTGAAAAAGTTCGCACAAACGAATAGAATATAAGAGAAAGGATGAGCGAAATGGAAAAATATATTTCAGTAGTAGAAACAGCAGAAAGATGGAATGTTTCACCAAGAAGGATTCAAATATTATGTAATGAAAATAGAATAAAAGGGGCAAAAAAGCAAAGTGGAATATGGTTTATTCCGTATGGAGCAAAAAAACCTGAAAGGATAAAGTCTGGTGTTAAAAATGAAGAAAATAAAGTGCTAAATGTTTTGTCACTTTTTTCGGGTTGTGGTGGAATGGATTTGGGATTTGAGGGGGGATTTGATGTATTAGCAAAATCTGTAAATATGCATATGCATAAAGACTGGAAAATTAAGAAAAGCAAAGATGGTTGGGTAAGGCTTCCAAAAAATAAATTTCATACAGTATTTGCTAATGATATTAAACCAGAGGCAAAAGCGGCGTGGAGTAATTATTTTGGAAAAAGAGGATTAGAAACTTCATCATATTACTTGGATAGTATTGTAGATTTAGTAAAACTTCAAAAAGAAAATAAAATTAATATTTTTCCGGAAGGAATTGATATTGTAACAGGGGGATTCCCTTGTCAGGATTTCTCGGTTTCGGGGAAAAGAATGGGGTTTGATACGGACAAAGGGCATAATGGTAAAAAAATAGATATCAATGCACCAACAGTTGAAAATCGAGGACATTTATATATGTGGATGAGAGAAGTCATTGCCATTACAAAACCCAAAATGTTTATTGCCGAAAATGTAAAGGGGTTAACTAATTTGAATGATGCAAAAGAAATAATAGAAAATGATTTTTCTTCAGTTTGTAATGGTGGATATTTAGTTGTTCCAGCCAGAGTTTTGAATGCTGCTTGTTATGGAGTACCACAAGGGAGGGAAAGGGTTATCTTTTATGGATTTAAAAAATCGGAATTAACGGATGAAGCAAAAAAACAGTTAAGTGCTAAGGTTATAAGTTCTGAATATGATCCGTATCCTATTCCAACGCATTATTTGAGTAAAAAATTTTGCAATGAAAACGAAATCCATTATGTGAATGTTAAACAAGCTTTTTATGGACTAGAGGAGCCAAAACAATCACTAGATATCAGTCAACAGAAATTCTCTAAGGCAAAATTTATGGGTAAACACTGTCAGGGACAGCAAGAAGTTAAACTGGAAGGAATTGGGCCTACAATACGATCAGAACATCATGGAAATATTGAGTTTAGAAGATTGTCTAAGGAGCATGGAGGAATTTATATAAAAGAATTAGAGGAAGGAAATGAGGAAAGAAGACTTACAGTTAGAGAATGTGCAAGAATTCAAACATTTCCAGATGATTATGAATTTATAATTCCTAAAAAGGATGGAAATTCATCGGTATCTGCGTCTGAAGCATATAAGATAATTGGAAATGCTGTTCCGCCTTTGTTAGCATTTAATATTGCTAGAAGATTACAAGATAATTGGACTATGTATTTTGGAGGATAATATGTCACAGAAAAGATTATTAGCATATATTGAAAAATTATATGGTGTGCAGGGAAATATAGAAAGAAAACTTCAAGAGAAAAAAGCTCAAGAAGCCGATAAATTTAAAATGTCGGGTACAGATTTTGAGGCGGTAGTATATGACAGCTTAATTGAGGCTGGCTTTGATAAAGAATCTATTACGCATAGTACACAGAAATTTCCAGATTTTATACTTGAAGATAAAACAGATGGTGACAAATTAGGCGTTGAAGTGAAAAAGACTGATTCTTCAAAATGGGAAGTGATTGGGGGAAGCATATATGAAAGCTTAAAAAATGACATTGATGATACCTACATAATGATGGCAAAACTTGGCGGGGATAAACCGGAAGTACGATTGCGGAGATATGAAGAATGTATAGCAGATTTAAAGGTAACACATAGTCCTAGATTTTATTTGAATATGGATTTAGAAGAAGGAGAAGATTATCTTACTAGAAATGATGCTAAGGATTTATTGGAATTATCTGGCGATGATTTAAATCGTAAAATAAGAAAATTGCTAAGAACACAAAAATCGACTTGGTGGAGTGGCGGTGAAACAACAGCATTTTCGGATTTGTCAAAAGAAGAGAAGAATATTTATTTAAACGAAGGAATAGCATTGTTTCCGGAAGTATTCAAGGGTGATTATCACAATTTCACTCCTTGGCTTGTATATAGTTGTTTTGTATGGTGTGGAAATGTAAGAGATATTTTCTCTGCTGGAGGAAATAAATTTATTGATGATAGTGAAATATATGTATCAGCTGTGATGTATCGTGCATTAGAAAATGCACAGGAAATCAAGTTAAGAATATTTGATATGACAGATGAAGAGATGACAAAATTTTGGGGAAGTGTTATAGAGGATAAAGTCGAGAGAGTGAAATATTGGCTAGGCTTAGTACAACAAAATTTACGTTTCTCTAATGATCTAATGCAGAACAATTTGTCATTATCTATTTTCAATGGGATGAGTGTTGATAAAGTTAAGAACGAATTGGAAAAGATATATATTGCAGGATTGCACGACAAAATTCTTTAAAGAAAGATTATATTGGAGGAGCAGAGAAATTGTCAGAAATTAAAATAGCAATAGAAAATTGCAATAATATTTCTAAAGGAGTAATTTCTTTAGAAGAAGAAAAACTTAATATAAGATATGGAATGAATGGAACTGGTAAGTCAACATTATCAACTGCAATTTCATTATTTAGTCAAGGCAAGCCTATGGACGATTTAAAGCCATTTGGAAGTGACGATGAGATTATACCTACAATTAGTATTGATGGGGATATTCAAGGCGTTAGAGTATTTAATGAAGAATTTGTTAATAATATGGTTTTTAAGGAAAGTACAGTAATTGATAATGCCTTTGATGTATTTATTAGAACTTCAGACTATGAACAAAAAAGACAAAATTTGGATAACAGACTTCTTAGGCTAAAAGTAGATATAGATGAGAAACAACCAATAATTCAGTTGAAAAATGATATTGCAGCTTTTGCTGGAAAATTAGAGCTTAATGCGGCTGGAAAAAGTATAAAGAATAATACCAATTATAAGGCTATTATCAAGAAAAATAATGTATATAATATTCCAGACGGACTAAAAAAATACTCTCCAATTATATCAGATGATCAAATGTGCATTAATTGGATAGATTGGAAATCAAAAGGAGAGGCATTTGATACTAAAGGCATATGTCCATACTGTTCAGATGAATTAAATACTGGATTTGCAGAGGAAAAACAAACATTTAAAGAAACATATAAGAAATCAGATGCTCAGAATTTGAAAAATATGTTGGATTTATTTGAAAATTTTCATAAATATATTCCAGATGACAAGTTTGATTCTATCATAGCCTGTATTAAGGAAGAGAAAGAAGAAAGTGCAATAAGTGCGATTTTGAAAACATTTATGAACGAATACGTTCATATTTCAACTCAGCTTAATAAAATTTCCTATTTTGATAAAAATGTGTTTAAGAAAACCAATATTAATGATATGGACAAAATTTTAGAAGATATGAAGTTTGAAAAAAGTATTTTCAATTTTTTCTCAAGTGAAGGATTCTATGAAATAGTTGATGAGATAAATAATTCTATTGAGGAGTTGAGAAAAGAGGCAATTGATATAAAGGCTGCAATGGGAAAATTACAAAGTGTATTAAAGCAGACTGTTGCAACATCACAAAATGATATAAATAATTTCCTTGAGTCTGCAGGTATAACATATCAAGTTGGAATTAATCTAGATGAAAATGGACAAGCTATTGCGACATTGCAATATATACATAATAAGAAATTGGTTGAAGTTGATAAAATCAGGAAACATTTAAGCTGGGGAGAGCGTAATGCTTTTTCTTTAGTATTATTTATGTTTTATGCTATTAGTGAAAATGCAAAACTTATTGTCTTAGATGATCCTATTTCATCATTTGATACAAATAAGAAATATGCAATAATACACAGAATGTTTTCTAAACAGAGTGGTATTTTGCCAAGAAGTTTTTACAAAAAAACAGTACTAATGTTGACACATGATTTTGAACCAATTATTGATTTTGGAGTAGTAGGTAAGTTACCAGAAGATGCTCTCAATTCTAAATTTATTAAAAATAATCAAGGAATTTTAACTGAGAAAGCTATAGATTATAAACAGGATATAAAACCTGTAGTACAGGCATTGGCAGCTTACATAAAAGATGATACATTAGGAATTGTGCATAGAATTGCTTTTTTGAGAAAATATTATGAACATAATGGGATAGAAAACTATAAGGAGGCATATGATGTTTTATCTTCATTAATACATGGTCGAGATAAGTGCAAGTATGTTAATAATTCAGAAATGCCACAGGCAGAGATTCAAAAGGGGTGTACTGAAATTAAGAAATGGATACAGAACTTTGATTATGATGAATTATATAAGGATGTTTATAATGAAGAGAAATTAGCAGAACTATATTTTGCAGAAACGAACGATTATTTGAAAATTCAACTATTTAGAGCTCTCTTTGAAGTGAATCCAAGTAGAGAAATAAAAGAAGAAGATGTATTGGTAAAGTTTATAAATGAAAGCTATCATATAGAAAATGACTATGCTTATTATTTGGATATGGTGAAATTTGAAACAGTTCCGGAATATATCGTCAAAGCTATTGATGATTATATGGAGAGGACTTATTCAAAAGCGTGATACCCATATGATACCTAAATTTTTGAAAATATAAAATAATTGTGATAAAAGGTGTAATAATCGCCATTAAAAGTTCTAGAAATCAAGCTTTCACAGGGATAATAAGTTTCTCTGCGGGGAGTTTGAATAGTTGCTACATCTCTGGAAAGCCTTGAAT
>ERZ1027200.947-NODE-947-length-13440-cov-7.368995_pt1 | contig 13440 bp, 12 predicted proteins | sample MGYA00519271_ERZ1027200 | MGnify/ENA primary metagenome ERZ1027200 (study PRJEB26926, sample SAMN06164742) | human gut metagenome | biome: ENVO:00009003; feature: ENVO:2100002; material: ENVO:00002003 | host: Homo sapiens | place: USA | collected 2012 ...
CCCCGACGAATCGAAACTCGCACCCCTGCGCAAGGAGTACGATCTGCTGACGGCAGCCATCGAGAAGAAACGCGAAACGGAGAAGAAGGCCGCCGAGGCGCAGGCCGAACTGGATAAGGTAACGGACGAGGCTCGCAAGCAGACCGAGGAGCTAATGAAATCCATCGCCGGGACCAATGCGCAAACGGAGCAGAGCACGGGTATCATCGGCAAATTGCAGGCGAGGATCGAGACCCTCGAAAAGAAGAAACTGCTGCCCGAATCGACCGTCGAGGATATCGCTGCGGCGAACGCCGAGATCGGGAAGCTGCAAAAAGAGCTGGAGCGCATCAAGAATATCAAGCCCGAAGATCTGAAACCAGTCGTCAAGATGGACGGCATCATGCCCGAAGGCTTCGAGTTGGAACTGCCGGCACCGAAGCTCGAAATGGGCGATCTGAAACCCGTAACATCGCAATATGCCCAACAGATGCAGGCGATATTCGGTGCGGTGCGCGAAGGATTGTACGGCTGGGCGGACGACAACAGTGCATACTTGCAGGAACACATCGCCGATACGGTCTCGATGGTCGAGAACTACACGACGGCACTGACGGCGAAGGGCTGGTCGTTCTCGGCGGCATTGGAGCATGTCCACGCCACGATTGCGGAGGTGATGACGCGCTTCGATCAGCAGGTGTCGAAGTTTATGGCCGACAGCATCATCGCAGCGGCGGAGGCCATCGGGCAGATCATCGCCGGCGATTTGGGATTCGGAGGGCTGATGAAAGCGATCCTGACGCAGTTCGCCAATTTTCTGAAAAATATCGGCTCGCAGCTCATCGAGTTCGGCGTGATGATCATCGCCTTCAAATCGGCGTTGAAATCCGTCCTTGCGAACCCGTGGGCGGCGATCGCCATCGGTGCAGCGATGGTCGCAGCGGCAGCCGTAATGACGGCGCTCATCAACAAGAATGCGGAGAAGAGCGTGCCGGCGCTGGCCAACGGCGGTCTGGCATACGGTCCTACCTATGCGATTGTCGGCGACAATCCCAATGCAGGCACGGATCCCGAAGTCATCGCACCGCTGTCGAAGTTGCAGGCGATGCTTCCGACGGGCGGCAGCACGCAGAACCTACGAATAACCCTCGGCGGTCAATTGACTGCCAAGGGTCGGGATTTGGTGTATGTCCTCGGAAAAGAGAACTTCAAGTCAGAGGTGTTGGGTGGTTAGATGCCGTATTAAACATGGGTATTCATGAATAAAGCGCCAAAGATAGAATTTATCAATTTGCCCGATTGTTAAATCATTATTGGACAAACGATAAAAGAATAAATTACAATATTTATCTTCTCGAATTTGAATGTATTTCTGATCAATATATTCATCTATCAGTTTTTTGCTTTTCCCAAAATGTTTTGAAATGCGATTTATGATCTGTCTTGCATGTTCTCGATTCTCTATATCTGCTCCAAATCCCTGAACGACATTTAATACCGAATCAACAAATTCCTCTCTTATTTTTTTATTAGACAAGGCTTTTGTTATTTCCCTTCGTATGTTTCCCGGAATATCATCTATTTCTTTTCTTGCATCTATAATTGTTATTTCCCGATCTGAGTTCAAAGGGATTTTAATCCGAACTTTATACTTGTCATTATTCGTTGTTTTATCAATATGAATATCTCTATCGTCATTCCAACGATGCGGAACTCTTCCATCCTGCAAATGATCATCAATTCTAATCGTTTGACCTTTAATAAGAGGTTTTAGGCTCATGGCTTTTTTTTATAAAGGTATAACAAAAAATATTAATCTAACAACTTTTTGTGAAAATAGAGAGTGATATCTTATACAACTTACTAAATATTGAAACTCTATCTCCGAATGCAATCCAACGCTTTGAGTTCGTCGTATCGTTGGTGTAATTTTCTTTCATTCGTTTGAGTATGATAATCTGTTTGCGACGCAGATCCAAAGTTTTGTGCCTGTGCATAGTGAGTGCAGCAATCAGTTGAAATCCGAAGTCGGGGCATCGGAACGCGATAACCAATATTTGCATGGTCGCTGTTGTTTACTCTTTTTGGTATTCGGAGGGAGAACACCCGACTTTATCCTTGAAATACTTTCCGAAAAAGGACTGATTGGCGAAATTCAATTTATCGGCTATCTGCTGCACGGTGTATTTGCGGCTTTTGAGCAGGGCTTTCGCTTCGAGAATAACGAAATCGGTAATCCAGTCGCCGGCGAAACGACCGCTTACCTTGTACACGACCTGCGACAGGTATTTGGACGTGACGCATAACCTGTCTGCATAATAGGAGATACTGCGTTCCTGCATATAGCCTTTCCGCACCTCTTCTATGAATTGTGTATAGATTTCCTGCCGACGGCTGCTTTTTTCTACCGGTTTCCCCTCATTCGATTCTAACGCGAGCAGATATTTGTAAGCATTGTAGGTAAGTACCTGCGTGTATCCGAGCACGGCTCCCTTGCGGAACGGGTTGTCCGTTTCCGCTATTTTCGCTTTCATCAGGCGGTAGATTGCCATCGACTCTTTCATCGCTTCGGGTGTCAGATGACAGAGGGGCGAGGCGTACAGTCGTCGTTGCAGCGACATCGTGGCATCGAGTTGAAGCGCAGTCTGAAAGTATTCGGACGCAAAGGCGATCACGGCGATTCGGGTATCGTCGCTCATTCCCCGGTATTCCCCAATGGTTCCTTCGGAAACGACCAGAAGATCATTGGCCTGAAGCTCTATATCCTGCAAATTGATTCGGAATCGCATCCGACCTGTCAGACAAAAAACCGCAACCGTAAAGGAGAGTTTGACCGGATAATCGGCAAAATCCCATTGCGTATTCTCCTGTTCCGAGGATTCATCGAAATTGTCGATCAAAATAAAATTCTTATCCAGATCGACTGTTACATTTTCTGCGGACAATCGAATCAGATCCAAATCCCAATAAACTTGTTCCATGTCAATGATTTTAACCTTTCGGGGAACAAATTTAGTTATTAAAGCCGAAATAACCTCTATTTATTATCCATTAGACCAAAATACTGCTCCATTCGATAATACGTCGCATCGAATAAATCGGGAATTTTGCAGCAAAACAATTCTAAAATCGAAACAATGAAAAAATTGATTGCAATGAGTATCCTTATCGGCACGCTCTGCGCCTGCGGCGAATCGTCCCGGCAACATTCGGTAATACGGAGCGTCGTACTGACCGATCCCGTATTGTCGGAAGCCACCCGTGTCATAAACCGTCCGGGGATCGTTCGCGAGGCACATACGATCAGCCTCGGATTCAAGACTGCCGGACAGATCGAGCGTATCTGTGTAAAGGAGGGCGATTACGTCCGTCGGGGACAACTGCTTGCCGAACTGGACAATGCCGACTACCGGCTGGGGGTCGAGGCTTTGCAGATACAGTACGACCAGCTCGAAGACGAAGTAGGACGCACGAAGCAGCTTTTCGACCGGAAGAGCATCTCGGCCAACGATTATGAAAAGGCTGTCGCCGGATTGAGGCAGTTGGGCGTACAGTTGCAGGTGAACAAGAACAAGCTCGACTACACGAAACTTTATGCACCGACGGACGGTTACGTGCAGAGCGTGAATTTTTCGCCGGCGGAGATGGTCGATGCAGGCACGGCCGTGTTCTCGCTGCTGGACGTATCGCACATGGAGGTCGCAGTCGATATTCCGGCTGCCGAATACCGGAAACGCGACCGATTCGTCGGCTACTGTTGCAAGGCGGAAGGTATCGGCGGCGAGTTGCCGATGAAGTTGTTGAGTCTTACTCCGAAAGCTGACGGGAACCAACTCTACCGGTTGCGTCTGACATTTGCAGAACGCCCCGACGAGCGTCTGACAGCGGGGATGAATGTCGAAATCGGAATTGCGGTTGCGGATACGGCTTCCGCTCTGGAGGTTGCCGTCCCGCTGTGCGCCGTCTTCCGCGACAAGGACAGTCTGGAACCGTGCGTGTGGGTATTCGGGCAGGATTCCACCGTGGCAAAGCGCCCTGTCGTGCTGCGCGGTATGGACGACGAAAGCCGTGCCGTCGTCGTGGAGGGACTGACGGGCAGGGAGCGTATCGTTCGGGCCGGCGTCCATGTACTTCGGGAAGGGGAACAGGTGCGTGTAGTTGAAGAGCAGAGCGGAACCAACGTGGGAGGATTGCTGTAATGAAAATGACCGAATTTTTCATGCGGCGGCCGGTGTTGTTCTGGTCGCTCATGGCAGCGATATTGATTGCGGGAGTGCTCGCATTCGTGCAGATGCCCAAACTGGAAGACCCTGCCGTGTCGGCTAAGCAGGCGATGGTGGTGGTCGCATGGCCGGGAGCCAGTGCACATGAAGTGGAGCTGAAAATCGCCCAACTGATAGAGGACGAACTGCACGCCCTGCCGAATGTCAAGAAAGTGAAAACCGAGTGCCGGAACGGCACGGCCATGTTTACCGTCGAATTTCAGATGACCGTGCTGGAAAAGGAGTTGGAACAGCATTTCGATCTGCTGCGACGCAAGGTAAACGATGCGGCCTCACGGTTGCCGCAAGGGTGTTACAGTCCAGTGGTAGTGGATGATATGATGGACGTATACGGTATTTTCTATGCGCTGACGGCCGACGGATACGACTATCCCGAAATGTATAAATACGCCAGATACCTCCGTCGCGAGTTGCTTGATGTAAAAGGGGTCAAACGCATCAATATCATCGGCAACCGCGACGAGGTCATCGACATCGTACTTTCCAAAGAGCAGATCTCCCGCAACGGAATCGTCCCCACACAGATCATGTCGGCCTTGCAGGCGGCGGGCAAGACGGTCGATGCGGGGCGAAGCCGCGCCGGAGAGGAGCGGATTGCGCTCTATGTCGATTCGTCCGTCGAAAACGAAGAGGACATCCGCAACCTGACGATTCGGACGCTGGACGGAAAGACGATGCGTATCGGAGACATCGCCCGTGTCGAGCGAACCTTTGCGGAGCCGCAACGCAACGGATTCTTCGTAGATGGCAAACCGGCACTCGCCATCTGCATGGCGATGGAGTCATCGGCCATCGTTCCCGATGTGGGCGAGGCCATCGATGTCCGGTTGGCCGAAGCGATGAAAAACGTTCCGGCAGGGTTCCATACCGAAAAGATCTTCTTCCAGCCCGACAAGGTGGACGATGCCATCTCCTCTTTCATGTGGAACCTCGTCGAATCGGTCGCCATCGTCATTCTGGTGCTTATCTTCACGATGGGACTACGCAGCGGACTGATTATCGGTTTCGGATTGGTGCTGACGGTCGCCGTATCCTTCCCTATTCTGCTTGTCTGCGGCACCACGCTGCAACGCATCTCGCTCGGCGCATTCATCGTGGCGATGGGTATGCTGGTAGATAACGCCGTAGTCATCATGGACGGCATCCTGATCGACAAGAAACGGGGACTCGGCCCGAAAACCTATTTGTACCGTATAGGCCGCAATACGGCCTTGCCGCTACTGGGCGCGACCGTCATCGCCGCCTCGACATTCCTTTGCGTCTATCTTTCGCCCGATACGGCGGGCGAGTATGCCGGCGACCTCTTTTTGGTCTTGTGCGTCAGCCTGCTGGCAAGTTGGGTGCTGGCTTTGGTTCAGGTTCCCGTCTGCGCCAAGACGTGGCTGCCGAAACGGGAGAAAATGACAGACGACGGTTCCGGTGCGGTTATGAACTCGCCCGTGCACCGTTTCGTGCGTCGCACGATCGGGTGGCTGATCGGCCGCAAGCGCACGACAATCGTCGTTGCGTTCAGCTTGCTGGCACTCTGCATCTTCGGTATGACGCGCGTCAAGAACCTCTTTTTCCCCGACTTCGACTACAAACAGTTCGTCGTCGAGTGCTTCTTCCCTTCGGCCACGGATGCCGATGTCGTGCGCGACCGATTGCTGGAAATGAGCGACCGGCTTGCGGACAATCCCGACATCGACCGGATCGCCATCAGTCAGGGCAGCGCTCCGGCCCTTTATTGTCTGGTGCGCCCGATGACCTCGGGCGGCGACTGCTACGGCGAGCTGATCGTGGACTGCAAGGATTACAAGACGGTGGTAGCGCAGATTCCTACGGTACGGGAACAACTCCGGGAACAGTATCCCGATGCCTATATCCGTATCCGCAAATACAACTTCTCGACCTCCACTTCGCACACCGTCGAGGTCGAGTTCGCAGGACCCGATCCGGCCGTGCTGCGCCGTCTGAGCGCACAGGCCGAGGAGATCATGCGCCGCTCGCCCTACGTGGACGCCTACTCGGTGCAGAACAACTGGAAACCGGCGGGCAAAGCCCTCGTCGCCGAATACGTGCAGCAGAATGCCTTGCGTGCCGGCATCGAACGCGGCGACGTCGCCAATGCGCTGCTGGCGGCGACGGACGGGATGCCGGTCGGCGTGTTGAACGATCAGGAACGGATGATACCGCTCAACCTGCAAGTCCGCAACGCCGACGGCAGCCGCATCGGAAACCTCGACGCGATACCGGTTTGGAGCATGATGAACGCCCATCTGTCGAACGAGGAGCTGCAAGACGCACTCTCCGGGGACAAGGCGGTGAGCGAGTTGCAGGACAAGGTTTTCCGCGCCGTGCCGCTCGGCAATGTCGTCGACGGGCTGCGGCTCGATTGGGACGAAGATGTCGTTTTGCGGCGCAACGGCCGGCGCGTCATCGAGGCGGAGTGCGACCCGAACCCCGACCGCGACGATGCCACTCCGGCCAAAGTCGTCGCCTCGATCCGCGACGAAATCGAGGCGATTCCGCTGCCCGACGGCTACACGATGCGTTGGGTCGGCGAGGGCGAGGTGCAGGGCGAGGCCATCGGCAACCTGATGAAGTTCGTGCCGATAACCGCCCTTCTCATTCTTCTTATTCTTCTTCTGCTGTTCAACAGCTGGCGCAAGGTAATCCTTATTTTGCTCTGCCTGCCGTTCGTCTTCTGCGGCATTACGCCTTCGCTGCTGCTCACCGGGCAGCCCATGACTTTCATGGCCATCATCGGCATGTTGGGGCTGATCGGCATGATGGTCAAGAACGCCATCGTGCTGGTCGATGAAATAGGCCGGCTTCAGTCCGAGGAGAAAGCCGCGCCCTATACGGCCGTAGTGGAGGCGACCGTGTCGCGTGTACGCCCCGTGCTGATGGCCTCGCTGACAACCATCGTCGGTATGATTCCGCTCGTCGGCGACCCGATGTACAGTTCGATGGCCATTACGATCATGGGCGGACTTACGGTCGGCACGATCATCACACTCATCCTGCTGCCGCTGTTTTATGCCGCGTTGTTCCGCATCTGCAAACCTAACCTGTCAATATATAAAATGAAAAACCGATGAAAAAGAGAAATATAGTTATTGCATATTGTGCCGTCCTATTTTCTGTCGCAAGCGTTTCGGCACAACAACCGCTTCGGATTTCGCAGGCAGAGTGCCGTGAAATGGCCCTCTCGCACAGCGAAAAACTGCAACAGTCGGAGAATGTGCTCCGGCAGGCGGAACTCGACCGGAAAATCGCCAAGACGGCGTTTCTGCCGGGCGTCGAAGGTTCGGCAATGGGGGCTTATGCACTTCCCGACATGGACATGATGGGCATGAAGTTGCGGATGCGCGGTACATATATGGCTGGCATCAACCTGACGCAACCCATTTACACAGGAGGTAAAATCACGACGGGGCACAGGTTGGCACGTATCGGTGAGGAGGCCGCGGCTGAGCGACTTCGCATGACCCGCATGGATGTGCTCGTAGAAGCCGACAATGCCTATTGGACATACATCGCCGTCGGCCGTAAAGTTCGTATGCTGGAGAGCTATCACGCACAGATGGATACGCTTTACTTTCAGACGACGGCGGCACTTGCGGCAGGCATGGCGACCGAGAATGACCTGCTGCGCATCGAAGCCAAACGCAGCGACATCCGCTATCAGTTGCAGAAAGTGCAGAACGGAGCCGACTTGTGCCGCATGTCGCTCTGCCGCATCGTGGGCGTCGATTTCGACACTCGGATAGAGGCGACCGATACGGCTCTCGTCGTTTCGCCGTCCGACCGGCTTTCGGCGGAAACGGCAGCCCGTCCCGAGCTGCACCTGCTCGAAAAGCAGGTTGCAGCCGAAAAAGAGCAGATCCGTATGGCGCGGGCCGACATGCTCCCTACCGTCGGATTGTCGGTCGGCTACTCCTACTACGGCAACCTCAAACTCAACGGTATGGCCGATGCCGGAGGGGGAATGATGGCTCCCTATTCGCAGAAATTTCAGGATGGTATGGGGTTGGCCATGCTCTCTGTAAAAATACCGATTTTCCATTGGGGTAAGAACCGTAAGAAGGTCCGCAAAGCGCAGTACGGACTGCGAAATGCCGAACTCGACCTGCAAAAGAACAGCCGTCTGCTCGACATCGAGGTGCAACAAGCAATCAGAAACGTTCAGGACGGTTATCTGCTTATCCTCACGGCGGAAAAAGGTTTGCAGCAGGCCGAGGAGAATCTGCGCGTGACGCACAACCGCTATGCGGCGTCGATGGCTCCGCTGACCGACCTGCTCGACGCCCAGTCGCAGTGGCAGCAGGCGCAAAGCAATCTGATCGAAGCGCAAGCGCAATACAAAATCTATGAAACCGAATATCTGAGAACGAGGGGTGAATTGGAATAATTAGTATTTTATCCGAGGTCATCAAGCAGGTATTTTTCGGACTGCTTGATGACTTTTTCTTTATTAAATGCCGTCTAATCATTTGGTTATTTTGAGTTTGTATTACAAGTAGTGTTCATTTCCCTTTATGTTTTCAATCAATGACAGATTGTTCTACCTTTAAGAAATAGATCTCCTCCTTTCGTTTCTATCCCTTTTATGGTAAGGAACGTCGAGCGTTCCGCAGTAATGGAAATAAGATCAACTTAAAGAAAACAGTCATGACACAACAACATATTACTTCGGATTATCTGTTTGAGATTGCCTCGAATGCCGTCACGGAAGAGTTGTTCCGAGAGTTTACTCAAGCTCTCTGTACATTATGCAGTGAGGAGCGGGATTGCATCGTCTTGTTTCGTACATTACGTTACACGTGCATCAGACTCTACGCTCTGCGCAAGTTTCTTTTATCCGAATACGATACTGCATATACAGTGCAAGTCCGATTCTTGGACATCGCCATCGGTTATTTGACTACGAATTTAGACCTATTGAACCGCTATGGTAGAACGCAAACGATCCAGTCGGCTCAAGCCGAATTTACGGCATCTCCTCTGCATTGGAAAGCAACCCCTACTGAATTGGCCGAATTGCTGTGCGCCCTCGATTTTAGCGGTGCAATATGCGATACGATTGGAGAGAAAGTATGCTTTACGGATTTGGTCGGATCTTTCGAACGATGGTTTAATATTCGTCTGGGCGAACCCTACGATCTGAAACGCAATGTACTTCGGCGCAAGACCCGTCTGACGGTTTTTCTCGATAAACTCCGAGGACTATTGAACGAATATAGCATTCGATTTTAATATCAATTAAGAATTTATGCAAAAACTTACACCGTGCGGATATCCGTACGGTGTATTTTTTATCTGGGGAATACGGAACTTTGTCCGCAGAAATAACCCGAAAGATCGGTATGGAATACGAACCGTGATGAATTATATGACTGAAATAAAACTTTTTTACGAACGGCTGGAAACATACCCGCTTTCATCTGCGGCCATAGCGCTTTGGCATGCCTTGATGTTCACTGCAAACCGCTGCGGGTGGGCGGAAGAGTTCAGTGCTTCTCTGGGATTATTGATGTTGCGCACGCGGATTTCTCGCTCGACGCTTTACCGCACGCGGCAAGAATTGCAACAAGCGGGTCGTATTTCATTCCGCTCGCAAGGCGGTTCCGCCGACAGCATCTATGCGATCCACTCTTTGGAGCAGGATTTCGCATCCCGAATCGCATCCCGTGCAGGGACGCAAATCGTATCCCGCCCCGATTCCATGTCCCGCATTGCGTCCCGCATGGGGACACGACCTTATAAACTGAACAGGGATTCTTCTGAAAAAGAAAAAACAAGCAAAAAAGAAAAAGGGCGTTCGGCGGGCGAAGAGAGAAAAAATTGCGCAAAAAAGAGAGAAATGCCGCGTCTGAATCAGGCGCAGTTCCTCTTGACGATCGATCCGGCGTGGCGGGAGCCGATGACCGTATGGCTGGAGTACAAACGTATTCGTCGCGAGAGTTATCGCAGCGAGTCGGGAGCGAGGAAATGCCTGTCGCTGCTGCGCAGCCTTTCGGGTGAGGATCCGGCGGTTGCCGCCGCCATCATCGATCGCAGCATCGCCAACAACTGGGCGGGACTGTTCCCGTTGCAACCGGCACAGCCTGCGCGAGGACAGCATCCCGGACAGATCATCCATCCTGCGACCGACGAACGCACCCGACGGTTGTTGGAAAAACTCGACCGCAAATGAAATATGGGACAATGACCTCTTTGCGCAAATATTGACGGAACTATTTTCACACGACAAAAACAACACATCGCATGAACCGCATCGCATCGCTTATCGACCGCATGGTCGCAGACAAACGCCTTGTCGTCCGTTCGCCGCACGACCTCTCGTGGGGCGACAAGGACTATTGCGAGGGTCTGTTCTGCGAAATCTTCCGGAGGGTCGATACCTCGATCGTGCGCTACCGCCACTTGCCCGAGTATGCCGGGATCATCGACTGGATGACCTCGACCGAAGGGCGCGGACTGTTGCTCTACGGAGATTGCGGACGCGGCAAGAGCATCATCCTTACGGGCGTCGTTCCCGTATTGCTGGCGATGAAGGAGCGGATGACGGTCGCCATTCATGCCGACGAACTCTCCAAACCTTACGAACTCGCCCTGCGGACAGCCGGATACGACGTGCATACGACCAACCTCGACTACCTGACTCGCACGGCTTATCCCATTATCGACGAGTTGGGCGTCGAGCCGCTCGTGAACGACTACGGCGAGAAGTACGAGGGCTTCAACCGCGTCATCAACGCTGCCGAACGCTATCTGCGACCGTTGTTCATCTCGACGAACCTTACACGCGAACAACTGCTTCGCCGTTACGGAGAGCGGACTTTCGACCGGCTGACGCGTTTGTGCCGTGCGGTAAAGTTCGAGGGCGAGAGTTTGCGCTGACAATCGAAAAACAGAACACGATATGAAACTGCAACGAATCATTCATCATTTGGAAGACGGCCGCCGCAAGTATGTAACTCATAACGGAGAAATGGAAAAGTGGACGGAGGTCGAAATCGAAAACCTCCGCCGCAATACGGAACAGTACGGTCCGGCAGCCTATACCGCCGACTTCGCCAAGTACGGCATCTCCGCCCGCGAGCTTCGCGAACGCTATCCCGATGCGAAGATCATCCGCATCGTCGGCTTCGAGACCGAGGATCACGACCTGCCGTTGAACCCTGAAATCATCTTCTGACGATGCCGCACCTCAAACGTACCGTCCGCCGTCCGTGGCTGCCGGAGCATAAACCGCAGTCGGGACGCCGCCACACCAACACGGAGTTCTACCGTTCCGCCGCGTGGCGGAAACTGCGCCTCGTCAAGTTGGAGCAGCAGCCTCTGTGCGAAGAGTGCCTGAAACACGACCGGCATACTCCGGCGCAGATGGTCGACCACATCGTCCCGATCAATCGGGGCGGTGCGCCGCTCGACTTGCAGAACCTGCAATCTCTCTGCAACTCCTGCCACAACCGTAAGAGCGCTCGGGAGCGAAGATAACACGATGTCGAACCTCTAAAACGAATGCCTATGATTTAATCGGAACCGGATGGAACGGATGCGTGGTTTGCAATCAGTCCAAGGGCAATGTCGGCACCCGTTCCATCCCTTTTTCGAGTAGGCACGAACCGAAATGCGAACGACCCTTAACCTGAATGAAATCATCTCCGAATGGATTTCAGAGTGCGACATACTCCCCGCCACCAAGCGGGACTACCGGCGCAAAATCGCGCTGTGGTTCCGGTGGCTGTCGGCGCACGATGTCGATACCCGTTCGCCGGAGCGTCGGCACGTCTTGGAGTATAAACAGCAGCTGCAAGCCGACGGCAAGAGCGTCTATACCGTGAACAGCCTCGTTACGATCCTCAAACTGTTTTACGGCTTCTGCGAGCGACAGGGCTACTACGACAATATCGCCGCAGGGATCCGCAGCAGCAAACGCCATACGGAGTACAGCAAACTTCCGCTGACGGCAGAGCAGGCATTTCGGCTGCTGGACAGCATCGATACCTCGACTGTCATCGGACGCCGCGACCGACTGATGATTTCGCTGATGCTCTTCAACGGGCTCCGCACTTGCGAGGTGGAGCGTATCGACATCGGCGACTTCGCCGAGCGCGAGGGGCAACCGATCCTCCGCATCCAGCGCAAAGGGCGCACAGACAAGAACGAGATCGTCGTGCTGCATCCCGAAACGATCGCGTGGCTGGAGGAGTATATTGCCGATAGAGACTTCGACAGCGACACTCCGCTCTTCGTATCCCACAAGGCGCAATGCGACAACCGGCTCGTGCGGCAGACGATCGGGCGGATCATCAAACAACGTCTCGCCCGCATCGGCATCTCGCATCCGAAGATCTCGGCGCATTCGCTGCGGCACACGTTCGGGGCGCTGATGGTCGAACAGGGCATAGATATCGAGACGATCAAGGATATGATGGGACACTCCGATACGAAGACCACGCGCATCTATATCGAGATGGCGCAGCAGCGACGACTGCTCCATCACTCGCCGTCGATGACCATAGGCGATGCGATATTGAACAGCGGCGGCAAACCGCACCGATGATTGAAGTACAGTGAATTAATGAATTACGCTATATGTTTAACGGACAAAACGTTGCGATTTTACGTAACTCGCTGAAGCCCGACAGTGGGTATCAAAGAGTTGCGTGATCGAGGTACGCTCCCGACCGAAGACGGGGAGGGGTCGAAAATCCTTCGGACCTTGCGAAAAGCAATCGCGCCCCAAGTCTTCTGTACGCGCGTGCAGAATCGAGGAATTAAGAAACTCCGAAGAATGACGAAAGGTCGCAAGAAAATACCTGATGAATTAAAATCCCTACGGGGTACGGACCAGCCGTGCCGGATGACCGGAGACGCCGTTCTTGCCGGAACCGCCGTCGCAGCATTGCCGCGCTCCGGATTGAAAGGTACGGCGAAGAAGGTGTTCGAGGTCGTGGCGACGGAGTTGATCCACATATGCCTGTTGGACGTCGTCGGCGTGGACTTGGTCGTTGCCTACGCTCGCGAAATGGGGCTGTACCACGATATGATGCGCGAAACCGAAAAGGATGGATACACCATCGAAGTAATGACGAAACACGGTACGGCGACGGTCGTCAACCCCAAGCGCAAGGTCGCGGAATCGGCGCTCGCCTGTCTCTTATACACATCTCCGAGCCCACGA
>ERZ1027200.971-NODE-971-length-13037-cov-6.493838_pt1 | contig 13037 bp, 10 predicted proteins | sample MGYA00519271_ERZ1027200 | MGnify/ENA primary metagenome ERZ1027200 (study PRJEB26926, sample SAMN06164742) | human gut metagenome | biome: ENVO:00009003; feature: ENVO:2100002; material: ENVO:00002003 | host: Homo sapiens | place: USA | collected 2012 ...
ACAAAAAAATGCGTTTAGCGAAGCGGCTAGCATTTTTGGGCTTCGACCTCATCTTCGGAATCGTTAAGGGCGAGCAGCCCTTAACTCGTTGCGGGGAGAGTGGAGTCCAGAGGTAGGGAGGGGGGAGTCGAAACACCCCTCCCTATCTCTGGCCCGCGCGGAGCGCAAGCCGCTTGACCAAAAGAAAAAGCCGGCCCCGCGCCACCAGCGCGAGAACCAGCTTAAAGAAAAAACCAGCTCTGCCTCTGGCCCGCGCGGAGCGCAAAGCCATTTGACCGAAAGAGAAAACTGCCCCGCGCATAGGCGCGCGATACACTTAACCTTTACAGGCTTCAACAAACGCCCCAAACAGCCCCTGCTGTGCCGGGTCTGCGTCGCTGAGCCACTCCGGGTGCCACTGGACGCCGAGGCAGAAGTGCGCGTCCGGCTTTTCCAGTGCTTCCACAATGCCGTCCTCGCTGAGGGCGGCTATTTCTAATTCGGGGGCAATGCGGTCTGCCGCCTGATGGTGCTGGCTGTTGACGAGCACGGTGTCCTGCCCCAGCAGGCGGGACAGCAGCGTCCCCCGCCGCACCGTGACGGTATGGACTTTCGCCCAGTGGTCATTGTGGGGAACGTGCTCGAAAGGCTTGATGTCCTGATACAGCGTGCCGCCCAGCACGATGTTCATCACCTGAATGCCCCGGCAGATGCCCAGCACCGGCTTGTCTGCCGCGAGGAACGCCCGCAGCAGCTTCGGCTCGGCAGCGTCCCGCAGAAGGTTCGGCTCGCCGCAGGCGGGGATGCGCTCCTGCCCGTAGAAGGCCGGGTCCATGTCGCCGCCGCCCGGCAGCAAGAGGCCGTCGCAGGTCAGCGCCTCGGCCACGGCGGCATCCGGGTCGGAAAGCGCTACCCAGTGTACCTCGGCACCGGCCCGGGCCAGACTTTCCACATATTTTGACTGTGCGGTGGTAAGCTCCGGGTCAGTGCTCATCCGGGGCATGGCGATGGTGACAGACATAGCAAGCATCCTTTCAACTTCTGGATATAACAAAAACCCAGAACCATCGGTTCTGGGTTTTGTGGCGGAAAGATGGGGATTCGAACCCCAGAACGCTTTTGACACGTTACACGATTTCCAGTCGTGCGCCTTAGACCAACTCAGCCATCTTTCCACATCTTCAGTTCTCAGTGCTTCGGGCCGCGGCCCTTAGCGCTCCACTATAATACCTGAAAGAAGGTCTTTTGTCAAGCATTTTTTCAAAAAAGTTTGCATTTTTTCAAAAATGACGCAGCTTCGATGGCTAAAAATGAAAAGGAGACGAAGAACCCCTTGACGCAGGCGGCAAACGGGGCTATGATGAGGGCAGAGAGTATGCAGAGCGGGAAACTCTGCGGAAAACAAAAGGAATTTGGGAGGAAAAAACAGATGAATTATTCAGATGTTTTGGCCAATGCCCGCGAGTGCATCGGCAAATACTGCAAGGCCTGCCCGGTGTGCAACGGTGTGGCCTGCAAGAATCAGATCCCCGGCCCCGGCGCAAAGGGCGTGGGCGACACCGCTATCCGCAATTATAATAAGTGGGCCGACATCCGTGTGAACATGGATACCCTCTGCGAGAACGGCACCCCCGATACCCACGTGGAGCTGTTCGGTCGCAGCTTCAAGTACCCCTTCTTTGCTGGTCCTGTGGGCGCGGTGAACCTCCACTACTCCAACGTCTACACCGACATGACCTACAACGACGTGCTGGTGCGCGCCTGCGCCGAGAGTGGTATTGCTGCCTTTACCGGCGACGGCACCAATCCTGACGTTATGACCATGGCCACCAAGGCCATCGGCAATGCCGATGGCTGCGGCGTGCCGACCATCAAGCCCTGGAACATCGACACTATTAAAGAGAAGATGGCACAGGCCAAGGCCAGCGGCTGCTTCGCCGTGGCAATGGACGTGGATGCCGCCGGCCTGCCCTTCCTCAAGAATATGACGCCTCCGGCCGGCAGCAAGAGCGTGGCCGAGCTGGCCGAGATCGTCAAGCTGGCCGAGCGTCCCTTCATCGTCAAGGGCGTCATGACCGTCAAGGGTGCTCTCAAGGCCAAGGAGGCCGGTGCCGCCGCCATCGTGGTATCCAACCACGGCGGCCGCGTCCTCGACCAGTGTCCCGCCACTGCCGAAGTCCTGCCTGAGATCGCCGCGGCTCTCAAGGGTACCGGCGTCAAGGTCCTGGTGGACGGCGGCATCCGCACCGGTGTGGACGTCTTCAAGGCACTGGCACTGGGCGCGGACGGCGTCCTCATCTGCCGCCCCTTCGTCACGGCTGTCTACGGCGGCGGCGAGGAAGGCGTCAAGTGCTACATCGACAAGCTGGCCGGTGAGCTGGCCGACACCATGCAGATGTGCGGCGCGCACTCCATTAGCGAAATTACCGCAGATATGGTGAGAGCAAAGTAAGAGTATAAAACCATGGAGTGGATAATTGTACTCGTCCTGATATGCTTTATATGCTGTATCATAGCAGCTGTTGAAGAGCAAAAAAGAGGACAGCGAGGCGAAGAAAAGGTTTACGACACACTAGAAAAACTTGACGGTCACAAGGCTGTGATTCGGAATTGCTATCTTCCGACCCAAAGAGGTGATACTACAGAAGTGGACTTGGTTTTGATTCATGAATCGGGAATCTATGTGATTGAGTCCAAAAACTATAGTGGATGGATATTCGGAAGTGAAAATCGAAGAGAGTGGACGCAGACTTTTCCGAAGGGAAATGGAGAAACGACAAAATATAAGTTTTACAATCCGATTTGGCAGAATGGTACTCATATTAAAGCAATTCAAAGAATATTGGGAGAAAAAAGGAACAACATCTACTCGTATGTCGTATTTGGAGATGACTGCGAACTGATGAATGTTCAATGGAACGAAAATGAGTGTCATGTGTTAAAGAGGAGAGAATTGCTTCAGAACGTAAAACAAAATGCTGTAGCACATGGGCGGATATTATCAAATGAAGCAATAGACAGCTATTGTCAAAAGTTGTTCTCCTATACGCAGGTTTCGAAAGAACAGAAGCAAGAGCACATTCATAATATAGAAGAAAAGTATAAGCCGATTTCTAGGAATGCGGTGAATACAGATGCTCTTATTTGCCCTTGGTGTGGCGGAAAATTGGTATTACGGACGCCGAGAGACCCCGCAAAAGCTTCTAGAAAATTTTACGGCTGCTCCAATTATCCCAAGTGCAGATTTACTCGTAATATTATGTGATATAAGTCGGTGCAATGAAACACAAAAAGCGGCGTCACAGTCTATCACTGCGACGCCGCTTTTTGTTTGTATAATCAAAAATTACTTCAGAGTTCCATCCAGAACCTGCTGATAGTACCACGGTTTCGGGGCGTGGAAGGTCTTGCCGCTGAGGAACTCGAAATCGGGCTGGTTGAAGTGGGGCATGGTCAACTCCCACGCACAGAGGGCCTGATATTTGAGCTTCAGTTCGCGGTTGGCGGTGTTGTTGCCGTACTTGCTGTCGCCGAGGATGGGACAACCGATGCTTGCCATGTGGGCGCGGATCTGGTGGGTGCGGCCGGTGATGAGCTGAACCTTGAGCAGAGCCAGACGGCCGGAGACGGCGATGGTCTCGTAGCGGGTCTCCACGTCCTTGGCACCCGGCTGCTTGTCCTCCACGATCTTCACGATGCCGCGGTCGGCGTCCTTGAGCAGATAGCCGCCGAGGGTGGCGTCCGGGGGCGTGGGACGGCCAAAGGTGACGCAGAGGTAAGTCTTTTTCACCTCACGGCTCTTGATGGCGGCGAGGAACAGCTCCTCGGCCTCCGGCGTCTTTGCGATGATGACAAGGCCGCTGGTGCCGGTGTCGAGGCGGTGGCAGAGGGCGGGGGTGTAGACGTCATTCTCCTTGTACTCGCCCTGCTGGTTGAGGTAGAGCAGAGCACGGTTCAGCAGGGTGTCGTCGTCGGGACCGTCCACGGCGAGGCCGGCGGGCTTGTTGACGATGAGGATCTGCGGGCAGTCGTACACCACCTGCGCCGGGCCGCGGGCGTTCTTCCACGCCGGGCCTTCCACACGCTTGTCAGCGTCCAGAACATCGTCAAGGATGAACAGCTTGATCTCATCGCCTGCCATCACGCGGGTGGAGAGCGGCTGCTTTTTGCCGTTCAGTTTGATTTTATTTTCGCGCAGGGCCTTGTTCAGACGGCCCGGGTTCAGCGCGGGGAATTGCTGCATCAGATAGTTGTCCAGCCGGGTGGGGGCGAGACATTTTACTTTCAATATTTTCACGGAAATTTCCTCTCTAAATTAAGAATAGGTTAAGATTTGCTTTTATTGTAGCGAATCCGCCTTCTTACGTCAAGTTGGTTGTTTACTTTTTCAAAAAACAAGAGTATACTGTGCCGGTGCAAAAAGAATTCATCGGAATTTAACGATGGCTTAATCATCGAATCTCCATTTATGGTATAATGAGAGCCTTACATGATTGAAGAGGGAAGAAGGTATTGATATGACGAACGACAAGAAACTGATGCTCCTTGCAGGCGTTCTGGCTCTGGGGATGCTGGCCGGATGCAGCTCTGCCAGCGCTGCCAGTGCCGCCAGCGGCATGGCCGGTTCGATGCCCGCCGCCAGTGAAGTGGAAGAGGTGAGCAGCGAAGTGCGCGTCCTGCCCGGCGAAGAGGGCGTCATGATGCCCATCGACCAGGGCAGTCTTGAAGAGATGAAGACTGGTTCCTACAAGTTCGCCGCGAACATCTCGAGCGTGGACGCCAAGAAGCGCCAGATGACCCTGACGGTCTACGGCTACGACGCTTACCGCGCCGAGGACGTGGACGCACTGGATGTGGGCAGCGTTTTCAGCACCCATCTGGACGGCGCTGTGGAAGCACAGAACGTGACAGTGGAGAAAATCGAAAAGAATGAGGACAACGGCACCGTCTCCATCAACGGCGGCATCGAAGAGGGCGGCGTAGACCTCTGGCGCAGCGGCGACACCTACCGCACCGTCACCTACGACGACTACCCGGTCTACTACATGATGGGAGAACTCGTGCTGCCCATGGACGACAGTGTGACCCTCAGCGACAGCTCCGCCAGCGTGGACGCTGTGCCGGTGGAGACGAACGGCGCCATCGAGGTGGGCAAGGCCGTCTCGGAGGACAAGGACAACTGGACGCCTTACAACACCACTGTCTTCACGAAGGACGGCGTCGTCAGCAATATCCTCCGCATCTGGGTGCCGTGACGCGCGATTTTTGGGAAAACCCGTTGACAAATGGCCTGACTATGCTATAATCTGAAATGAACGCAAAGGAGCAGTATGCCCTTTGCGCGTAAATGGTAATTATGGCAAATGGCAAGGATGGGGCCAGAAGGATGTGTGCCGCCGCCCAGAGAGAACGCCCTTGGCTGAAAGGCGTTCCGGCAGAGCATTTTTTACGCCACCCCGGAGCTTCCGGCGAAATAAACCGGACGCTGCGCAGCGTTACAGCGCACAAAGCGGCAGGAGCGCCCCGGCGGCATTTCTGCAATTTGGGTGGTACCACGGAGCTTTTCAGACAGCCTTCGTCCCTTTTCGGGATGAGGGCTGTTTTTTGTTTTTTGCCCGACTGCCATAAAAACTGCGTCCGGAGGAGGACGCCGATACACGAGGAGAGATTAAAACTATGCAATGGACCGGTTTGAATGAACTGCGTGACAAGTACCTTACCTTCTTTGAGGGCAAGGGCCACCTGCGTCTGGACAGCTTCCCGCTCGTCCCGAAGAACGACCCCAGCTTGCTGCTTATCAACAGCGGCATGGCACCTATGAAGAAGTGGTTCCTCGCTCAGGAAGAGCCGCCCCGTCATCGCGTGACCACCTGCCAGAAGTGCATCCGCACCCCTGACATCGAGCGCGTGGGCATCACCGCCCGCCACGGCACCTTCTTCGAGATGCTGGGCAACTTCTCCTTCCAGGATTACTTTAAGGAAGAGGTCATTCCCTGGGCATGGGAGTTCCTGACTTCCGATGAGTGGATGGCTATCCCGAAGGATAAGCTGCACATCTCCGTCTACAAAGAGGACGATGAGGCTTACGACATCTGGACCAAGAAAGTGGGCGTTGCCCCCGACCACATGGTCCGTCTGGGCAAGGAAGACAACTTCTGGGAGCACGGCTCCGGCCCGTGCGGCCCCTGCTCTGAGATCTACTTCGACCGCGGCCCCGAGTATGGCTGCGGCAAGCCGACCTGCGGCGTGGGCTGTGACTGCGACCGCTATATGGAGATCTGGAACCTGGTGTTCAGCCAGTTCGACGCCGACGGCAAGGGCCATTACGAGCGTCTGGCACGCCCCAACATTGATACCGGCATGGGTCTGGAGCGTCTGGCCTGCGTGATGCAGGGCGTGGGCAACCTGTTCGAGGTCGATACCGTCCAGAGCGTGCTGCACCATGTGGAGCACATCGCCGGCAAGACCTACGGTGCCAACCCCAAGGAGGACATCTCCATCCGCGTCATCACCGACCACATCCGCAGCTGCACCTTCATGGTGTCTGACGGCATCCTGCCCTCCAACGAAGGCCGCGGCTACGTGCTGCGCCGTCTGCTCCGCCGCGCTGCCCGCCATGGCCGTATGCTGGGCATCAGCCGCCCCTTCCTCGTGGAGCTGGTGGAGACGGTCATCCAGTCCAGCGAGTCCGCTTACCCCGAGCTGCGTGAGCACGACGCCTATATCAAGAAGGTCATCGGCACCGAGGAGGCAAACTTTGCCCGCACCATTGACGCCGGCATGAACATCCTGAACAACATGATCGACGGTCTGGAAAAGGCTCACGAGCACCTGCTGAAGGGTCTGGACGTCTTCAAGCTGAACGATACCTTCGGCTTCCCCCTCGACCTGACCAAGGAGATCGCTGCGGAGCAGGGCATCGAGATCGACGAGGAGGGCTTCCACGCCGAGATGACCAAGCAGAAGGAGCGCGCCCGTGCAGAGCGCCTCAAGAAGAACATCTCCGGCTGGAGCGAAGACCTGTTCGGCACTCTGACCGCTGAGCCCACCGAGTTTGTGGGCTACGACAGCCTCAAGAGCGACAGCGTCGTTGTGGCTCTGAGCGACGAGGAGGCTCTGACCGACGCCATCGCCACCGACGAGCAGGCCAAGGAAGGCGTGCTGGTCGTTCTCGATAAGACCCCGTTCTACGCTGAGATGGGCGGTCAGGCCGCAGACCATGGCGTCATCACCGGCGCTGAGTGCGTGCTGCGCGTGCAGGACGTCAAGAAGACCCCCAAGGGCTACTACGTCCACACCTGCACCCTCGAGAGCGGCATCGTCCATGTCGGCGACCATCTGACCGCCCGCGTAGATAAGGAATACCGCATGGCCATCGCCCGCAACCACACCGCTACCCACCTGCTGCAGGCAGCTCTGCGCGAGGTCCTGGGTGACCATGTCCATCAGGCAGGCTCCTATCAGGACGCTTCCATCACCCACTTCGACTTCACCCACTTCAGCGCTGTCACTCCCGAGGAGCTGATCCGTGTGCAGAAGATTGTCAACGACAAGATCTTCGAGTCGATGAACGTCACTGTCAAGGAGATGCCCATCGAAGAGGCCAAGAAGCTGGGCGCTATGGCTCTGTTCGGCGAGAAGTACGGCAAGGTCGTCCGTGTTGTTGATATTGAGGGCTGGTCCACCGAGTTCTGCGGCGGCACCCACGTCAAGAACACCGCTCAGATCGGCGGCTTCAAGATCGTCAGCGAGAGCTCTGTTGCTGCTGGTATCCGCCGTATCGAGGCTGTCACCGGCCGCAATCTGCTGATTCGTGCCAATATGCAGGAAGCGATGCTGCATACTGTGGCGAACACCCTGAAGGCAAACAACGTCACCGCTCTGCCCGCTCGTGCGGAGGCTGTCATGGCTGAGAACAAGGCCATGAGCAAGGAGCTGGAGGACATCAAGGCAAAGGTCGCCGCCTCCAAGGTCACCAGCCTGTTCGACAACGCTGAGACCGTCGGCGACGTCAAGATCGCTTCCGCTTACTTCACCGGCACCTCCGGCGACACCCTGCGCGGCATGTGCGACACCATCCGTGACAATGCCAAGGCTGCTGCTGTGGCTGTTCTGGTGGGCAAGTCTGACGACAAGATCACCATGGCCGTTACCGTGACCAAGGACGCCCAGGCAAAGGGTCTCAAGGCTGGCAATCTCGTCAAGGAGATCTCTGCCATCGCAGGCGGCAAGGGCGGCGGCAAGCCCGACTTCGCTATGGCTGGTCTGAAGGATGAGACCAAGATCGACGAGGCTCTGGCTGCTGTCAAGGGCATCGTGGAGAAGCAGCTGGGCTGATTCTGGAATAAACCTCTCCGTCACGCCTGACGGCGTGCCACCTCCCCTCGGTAGGGGAGCTGGCGAGCGGAGCGAGACTGAGAGGTTGACTCATTAAAAAATCTGGAAGGAGCGATTCCCATGGAAGATTGTCTGTTTTGCAAAATTGCAGCGGGGGACATCCCCTCGAAGAAGATCTATGAGGACGAGCAGGTGGTGGCATTCTATGACATCGCCCCGCAGGCCAAGGTGCATTTCCTGGTCATCCCCAAAAAGCACATCCCCTCGGCCGCTGCGCTGACCGAGGAAGACGGCGCTCTGCTGGGCCATGTGTTTGCGGTCATCGCAAAGCTCGCTAAGGAGCAGGGCCTCGACAACGGCTACCGTGTCATCTCCAATGTGGGCGAGGATGCCGGCCAGACCGTCAAGCATCTGCACTTCCATGTTCTGGGCGGCGAGAAGCTGCCTGTCTGATTCCGAAAAAGTAAGGGAGATCGTTGAATATGGCTAAGACTTATACGCTGAATGTCGCGGGCCTGACCCGTGAGCTGACCATCTGCAAGGTGAACGACCACATGGACATTGCGGCCTTCATCATGCTGGGCGACGCCGAGCTGACGGTGGCTGCTGCCGCTGAGCTGCTCAAGAAATGCCCGGATTTTGACATCCTGCTGACCGCTGAGGCCAAGGGCATCCCGCTGGCTCACGAGATGAGCCGCCAGAGCGGCAAGCCCTACGTCTGCGCACGCAAGGGCGTCAAGCTGTATATGCCCGACCCTGTTGTCGTCGAGGACCAGTCCATCACTACTGCTGGCAAGCAGAAGCTGGTCATCGACCGCAAGGAGCTGGACAAGATGAGCGGCAAGCGGGTGCTGGTCGTGGATGATGTCATCTCCACCGGCGGCTCTCTCAAGGCTCTGGACAAGCTGGCCGAGCAGACCCAGTGTACCATCGTGGGTCAGGCCGCCGTTCTGGCCGAGGGTGATGCTGCCCAGCGCAAGGACATCATCTTCCTCGAGCCGCTGCCTCTGTTCCTCCACTAAACCGATATGCGACGCCCGCTCTGCGCGTTCTGCCTGAGTGCGCTGGGTGTGTTAGCGTTGTGCTCATTTTTGCCGCAGATGGGGCTTTTGCTGCCGTCTGCGGCAATTTTTGTTGTCTTCTGCCTGCTGGTCTGGTGGAAAGGCGGGGCCGCGAGAGGGTATGCGGTCTGTCTGTTGTTGGGCGCAGTGCTGGGCGTCGGCATCATGGAGATGACCGGCGCACGGCTGGCAAAGATACAGGACGCTTACGCCGGGAGAGACGTGACCCTCACCGCCGAAGTGGAGAGCACAGGCCGCGCTTACACGGCGGGCCGGGTGAGCGCTGTGCTAATGGTGGAAAAAGTGGACGGGGAAGCTGTCCACTTCCGGGTGGAGTGCGCCAGTCTGCCCAAATGTGAGGCCGGAGGCCGCATCCGGGGCCGCTTTTCGCTGGATGTGCCGGACGCTACCCGGCGTCTGGACGACTACGCCGACGGCATTGTCCTCAGCGCGGAATATCTGTCCGGGATGCTTCGTCTTGGGCAGAGCGAGAGCTTCCGCGCCCGGACGGCTCGGCTCCAGGCGGCGCTGAGCCGCGCCCTGCGAAAAGGCATGGCCGAAAACACCGGCGGCGTTCTGGCCGCGATGGTGGTGGGCGACCGGAGCCATCTGACTTCGACTCTCCGCAGTGCCTACCGGGGCGCGGGGCTTTCCCATGTGCTGGTGGTGAGCGGCCTCCACGTCACCATCTTCTGCGGCCTGCTGGATGCTCTGCCCCACAAGGAGCGGGAGCGGAGCCGGGCTTACCGCCGGATGCGGTCGGTGCTCCGGGCCGGGACGGCCCTTCTGCTGGTGGGCATCACCGGCGCGACGCCCTCTGTCCTCCGGGCGGCGGTGGCGGTCTGGGTCAGCTCCCTCGGCGTCTGGGTGGGAGGCCCGGCAGATACGCTCACCTCGCTGGGCGCGGCAGGCGTCCTTATGTGTCTGGGCAACGGGTACGCGGTCTATGACGTGGGCTTCGAGCTGTCGTTTGCGGCAGTGATGGGAACACTGGCCGGTGCTGAGTGCGCAGGGCGTGGGCGGGAGCGCTATTACGACAGAAAGAAGAAACGGAAAAGCCGCCGGGAGAAACCATCCCGCGCAGTGCTCCTCTTCCGGTGCTTTGCGGGCGGCGTGTGGGACTCGCTCTGCGTCTCCCTCTGTGCCTCGGCGGCGACCTTCCCGGTGCTGGTGCTGCGGGGCATGAGCACGACAGTCTGGGCTGTGGCGTCGGGCGTGGCCGTCCTCTGGCTGGTGGGGCCGATGCTGAGCTTCGGCCTCGGTGCAGCTCTGCTGGGTCTGGCCGCGGAGGATTTGCCTTTGTTTGAAATCATCTGCCGCCCGGTGGCCTTCTGTGCCGAAGGGCTGGCATGGCTGATGAACGAGTGGGCTTTCCGGGTGTCCGTTCTGCCGGGAGCGTCCCTCTGGTTTGATGGGACCTATGCCGCACTGGTGTGTCTTGTGCTGATCCTGCTCTGCGTAATGGCAATGCGGCGGCACATCCGACTCCGGGTAGCTCTGCCGACGGTCATTCTGCTGGCAGCGCTGGCTATCGGGCTGGAAACGGCCCTGAGCTGGAACGTGGTGAACATCGAACTCGTGGGGACCCGGGCTGCGCCTGCCGTCGTCATCACCCAGAGGGAGAAGGCAGTCATCCTCTTCCGGGGCAGCAGCATCACCCAGCGAGCGGTGGAAAATCAGCTGGAAAAGCGGGGCGTGAGGACGGTGGAACTTCTGGTTGACCTGCGGATGCAGCCGGAAGAACCCTGCCGTATCGAGGCCCAAAAGCGTATCGAGGCTGCCGCTCTGGCCGAGAACACCACCCGCCGTGCTTCCTGCGGCGGGGTGGACTTGGAACTTTTCCGTACCCGGCAGGGCTGCATTCTGCGGATGCGTGTCGGCGGGCAGAGGTTCATCACCCTCAGCGGCACGGTCCGGCCTGCAAAGCCCATCCGGGCCGAGTGGCTGCTGGCCTCGATGGCAAGGCCGGACAATATCCGGTACACCGACTGCCTGACCCTGAGCAGCAAATACCGCTGGATGGAAGAGGACGCAGAGCCCGTCTCACGGCTGCGCCTCCGTCTCGAGGGAGAGCGCTTTTCAAAGCGGGCAGAGTATGATAGAATAAAATAATCCTAATACAAAGGAGCCGATCATTTGGCAACGGAAACAAAACTCCGGCAGCTTGCCCAGGGAGGCTGTCCGGTCTACTATTTTTATTCCAGCGAGAGCTATCTTGTCCGGCAGGCTGTGGCCCGGGCGGCAAAGCTTCTGGCCGAGGGTGAGGACGAAGAGACGACCGTTCTGGACGGTGCTGCGCCCGAAATTGAGCAGCTCATCATGGCGGCAGGCACCATCTCCTTCTTCGGGACGCGGCGCGTGGTGCTTCTGCCCGAGGTGGACCCCGCCGCCTACAGCGACAAAGACCTCGACGAGCTGTGCGCCACGCTGGCCAGCCTCGAGAATGCCGTGGTGGTGCTGGGCAGCGTGTTCGAGATGGAGCGCAATAAGCTCAAGCTGGGCAAGCGGGCGCAGAAGCTCATCGCCCAGTGTACTAAGGTCGGCTTTGCCGAAGAGCTGGCCAAGCCCAAGCCCTACGAGCTGAAGGGCATGGTGATGGACCGCGCCAAGGCGCAGGACACCACCCTCTCCGAGGGTACGGCGACGGCCCTGCTGGAACGCTGCGGCGAAGACCCGTTCCTTCTCGAGAACGAGGTGGACAAGCTCTGCGCCCTCTCCGGCTACCAGACCGTGACCACGGCCATGGTGGCCGAGATGGGGACTGTGAGCCTCGAGGCCGACGTCTTCGAGATGATACGGATGATAACGGCGAAAAACGCCACCGGTGCCTGCAAAAAGCTGCAAACGCTTCTCCGCCTGCAGCAGGAGCCCATCCCCATCACGGCGGCCATGATCGGCAGCTATGTGGATCTCTATCGGGTCAAACTGGGCGCAGCCAAGCGGAAGAGCTACAGCACCGTGTTCAAGGATTTCGGTTACAAGGGCAGCGACTACCGGCTCAAGCGCTCTGCCGAGACAGCCAGCCACTACACGCTGCCCCAGCTGGAAGCCTGTATGCAGATTTTGCTTGAGCTGGACAAGAGCCTGAAAAGCCAGCCCGTGAGCGCGCAGACCCTGCTGGAAACGGCGCTCTGCCGCCTGGCAATGGCGGGAGGAAGAAGATGAGCGAGAAACTGGAACTGCTGCACACCGACCGTGTGCTCATCGTGGAGGGCAAATACGATGCGGCCCGTCTCTCCCACCTGACCGACGCCATGATCCTGCTGACGGACGGCTTCGGCATCTATAAGGATAAGAAGCGTCAGCAGCTCTTCAAACAGCTGGCCCACAAAAACGGCCTTATCCTCCTGACGGACTCCGACGCGGCGGGCTTCCGCATCCGCACCTACATCACGAATCTGGTAGGGGAGAAGAACGTGGTGCAAGCCTACGTTCCGGCCATCCACGGCAAGGAAAAGCGGAAGGCTCAGCCCGGCAAAGAGGGGCTTCTGGGGGTCGAGGGCGTGGACGATGCCCTCGTTTTGCAGGCGCTCCGGGACGCTCTGGGCGAAGAAGCTGGCATTGCTCCTGCAAAGCCGGAGGGGCGGCAAATTACTTATACCGACCTCTATGAGTGGGGGCTTTCGGGTACCTGTCTCTTATACACATCTGACGCTGCCG
>ERZ1027200.978-NODE-978-length-12995-cov-18.487635_pt1 | contig 12995 bp, 14 predicted proteins | sample MGYA00519271_ERZ1027200 | MGnify/ENA primary metagenome ERZ1027200 (study PRJEB26926, sample SAMN06164742) | human gut metagenome | biome: ENVO:00009003; feature: ENVO:2100002; material: ENVO:00002003 | host: Homo sapiens | place: USA | collected 2012 ...
ATAGTTATCTCACCTCCGCTCTCTCGCAGTACACCACAAACCGCTGCCGCCCACCCGAAGCGTAGGGGTGGCAGGTCAACAGCGTCAGCAGGTCGCGGTTTGGTTGAATTTTGATTTTCTCTACCTCGTGCGGCTGGATGATCTGAACGTCGGCCACCGTATAGGTCAGCGTTTCCCATAGATTCGTCAGCGTAACGGTATCGCCCACAGCCAAGCGGTCGATATGCCGAAAATAATCCGCGCCTTTCCAACCTCGGTGTCCGGCAATGACGCTGTTGGTGTTGTCACCGCCGATGGGCGCGGACGTGCTGCCCAGCACCGCCGCGCCTGCGGCGAGGTGAGCGTCGGACGCGCCTAAGTAGACCGGCATGGTCAGTTCCATGGTAGGTATCTCTAAGACACCGATGATCTCATCCTCGATGCCGTATGCCACAAGGTCAGCGGCAGGTGTCTCGCAGGCTTCGAGGTCGGTGAGGTTGCACTGCTGTTCTGCGTAAAGCTGGCGGTTATACTCCTGCAAAGCCGCCAGCAGTTCGGGATACTGCTGTTCCGGCTCATTACGCTCGACCAAGAACTCCTGCACCGCTGCATCTGTGTCGGCTTGCAGCCTTTGTCCCGTGAACACCGGCCACAGTATGACGCAGATGCCTGCCACAGCCAGCAGCGCCGCCAACACAAGGGCGGTCTTACGCATGGCGTTTCCTCCTCATCAGAAAGTATCCGCTGCCTGCAACAGCTACCGCGCCAAGGCCGATACCAAGGCCAATGAGGTAATGCTGCGTCCACGAGGATGCCACAGGTTTTTCTGCGGCAGTAGTTTCCTGTTCGGGAGTATAGGGAACACGGTGGCCACGCACCAGCAATCGGTGGGTATTGACCCCGAAAGGCGTACACGTCACCAGTGTGACCAGATCCTTGTTATCCTCGATTTGGAGCAGGCTCGTGTCCGTGGGCAATACCGTGTGGATGGCGTCTACCTTGTATGCCAGCACCTCACCCAGCACATGGATGTAAAACGTGTCGTCCTCTGCAAGCTGGTCTATGTCCGAAAACAGTTTGGAGCTTGCCATGCCGCTGTGTGCCGACAGCACCGCGTGGGTGCTGCTGCCGCCCACCGGCAGGGATGTGCCGACTACATGACCCACGGCGCGTTCCAACGTGTCCGCGTCCGTACCATGCTGCACGGGCAGGTACACGTTGATTTTGGGAATGTCCACATAGGCCATGACGCCGCCCACCGTGAGCTGCTGGGCATAGGCCAAGGGAGGGGCGGATGCCCCTCCCTCGGTAATGGTCGCCGCGCCGGACAACATGGCGTTGTACTGCTGCGCGGCTTCACGCTGAACGGTCAGCTCGGCGTCATCGGTGTCCGCGATAACTGCGGTGTAGGTGGTTTCCACATCGGAATGATACTTTTCATTCAAGAGTTCTCCCACCAGCGGGTAAAGCAAAAGCCCCAGCGCTGCAATACCGCAAGCCGCCGCCAGTAACCAGCGCTTCACTGCTCGTTCTTGTGCTGCTTACGGCTGCGGATCACGATGAAGGCCGCCGCGCCCAGCAGGGCCACGCCGCCAATGGTGAACATCCATGTGCCATAACCGCCCGTCTTGGGCAGGTCGAAGCCCGGATTATTGACCACGGTCAGGGGGACAATGGCGTTGCCATCTGTCATGCTGGCATCTTTGCCGTTGACGGTAGCGGAAGCGGTCAGCAGTGCCGCACCGCACTTCTCGCACTGACCGTCCTCAGCGGTCTTAATTACGATCTTGACCGCATCCTTCAGCAGCACATACCCCTTGTCCGTAGCAATTTCGGTCAGGCTATACGCATCGTCCTCCAGTCCCTTGACCACGACGTGGCCGCTGCTATTGGGAACGAATGTAGTGGCGTCAGCCTTCTTTGCGGCAAAGCCCTTGGCGTGGTACACACCATCCTTCAGGTCTGCGATAATATAGCAATCGTCAGTATCGTTGTGCAGCTTGAACTTCACATTCCGCAGGTTGCCGCCATTATCAGAAAACTGCTTGAGGATGTCGATGCCGTAGGTATACACATGGCAGCAGTCCTTGAGGGTATCAAAGTAGGTCGTGTTGGTGCGCTTCCACGTCAGTTCGACCTCGTTGGGGTTGTCGGTATCACCCATCTGAGCGTCTGCGGTCAGGGTGGCGGCGTAGGTGATCCGCATTGTGCAATCGCTGTAGCCACGCTTCACGCTGTCGGTATACACGGTGGCCGCCCCGTTGATCTCCGCCAGACCGGTATCGGTCATGCGGATGGTCATGGTGTTGGCGGTATCATCGTAACCCACGGTAAATTTGCCGGAGTTCACCGCCCAGGTGGCAATCTTGTCGGTGCAGCCAGCGTTCTTGAAGAACTCGATGACCACGTCGTTCTTGTTGTAGCGGATGCCCTTGCTCAGCGTGTCCACATAGGTGTACTCGCTCAGAGAAGAAGCCTTGGAGGTAATCGTGGGCAGGGTGCTGATGATCTGATAATCCACCGTATCGCCCACGGAGGCGGTGGCAGTGTGCGCGTACCCATCGGTGATGTCGGTCAGGCTGCCGGTATTCTTGCCGGTGGAGTTCTTTGCTTCACGCACGGTCTTATCCAGCGTAGGATTGCCGGTCTGGTTCTTGGGGTAGACGGTGACATCGTAGTTCCACGCCGCGCCATCAATGGTAGTCATTGGCAGAGACACAAAGAAGGGGTTGCAGGTGCTGGTGACATTCTCAGGGACGCGAGTCTCCACGACGAGATACAACCCCTGCTCCATCTGGTCAGCAGAGGCGTGGCCGGTGGCATCCGTTTCGGGCATAGCCACGCCGCCGTTCTTCACGGCGGTTTCCAGAGTGTTCTTGACGGTGGTGACGTTGGCAGCCAGCGCAGCGGCCAGCTTGTTGTTGAGCATATCGCTGGTGAAGTAGTTGATACCGCCCTCAGTCTTGTGAGTGTCTGCGCCGGTCAGACCGATGGCAGACAGTACGGCATTAGAGCGTTCAGAGCCATCAAAGCCATACAGCACGCCCACCTGACGCTGGCTCTCCACCAATTCATTGTTCATGGCGACATCAGCAACGCGGATATAAGTGAATTCCACGCCCTGAATGGCGTATTTGCTTAGCTTATCCACGACGGCGTTATCATGCAGGCCGGTGGAAACGTAGGACTCCGCGTCCCACGCGCCGTCATTGCCGGCCTTGGTGATGTCATACTTGTAGATACTCAGGGACGCTTTTTTGCTGGGATCGATGGTCGGCTCGGCAAACGCCGTGGTGATGAGACTTAGAGCCATGATAGCGGCCATGAGCATGGCCAATACGCGATGGATCTTTTTCATTTGGTTTTCTCCTTCATAAAATCAGATTTTTTGCAAAAATAAACACCCGCCATGAGAGCGAGTGCTGCAAACAGAAAATAGGTTGTAAATCCCGTGCCGCCCGTGAACGGCAGGGCAAATCCCGCATTGTTGCAGGCAATGATGGTAATGTCTCGGTTATTGTTGTCCAACGTTCCTGTGAACAGCGGCTCTGTCAGCAGCGTATACCCTGCGTGAGCTTTGGTTTCGGTAATACGATACTGCGCGCCAACCTTGAGGTCGCTCCACTTGGCGATGCCTGTGTTGTCGGTGGTCACTCTGCCCACCTCCGTCCACGTCTGACCGTCTGTGGAAGTCTCCAGCAGCAGCTCCGCACCGGCAAGAGGGCTGCCCGTTACATCCAACTTGCGGACGGTGATGCTGCCTTTCTCCTCCACGATTTTGACCTTAAAATGAATGTACGCCCACACGGGGTCGGGCAGCGAAGTCAATGCCGCACACGCCTGATAATTGCTGCCGTTGCTGGGCTCCAGCAGCACGGACTCTGTGCCCTCCACATCCAGCGAGTAGCCGTAGTCGCTGCTGATATAGCCGTTCAGCTGCGCCGCTGCGTCCTTTGTGGCCGTCACGGTCAGCACATTCCGCCGCTGTTTGACGGTCACACCGTTAATACCGGCACGAAAGGCGTACTGCGGCAGCACGCCGTTTGTGTCGGTGGCCGTGCCGGTGTATTTGCTGCCGTCCCACGTCAGCGTAATAGCGTTGGCGTCCGAAAGCTGGTTACGGTACTTCACCGCGAAGCTGGGGATCTTGCCGTGGTTCATAATACGGTCAATGATGATGTTGTACGCCACCGCCACGTCGTCGCCCGCATAGTGGAACAGGTTGGCGCAGGTGGTGTCATACAGCGTGTAGGGATACACCGGGCTGCGGTAGCCGCACACGAACTCCCACACCACCGCCTGCGTCGCCAGCTGCGCGCAGTCCGGGTGCATATTGAAGCCGTAATTGCCGCCGTAGCCGTAGGCCATAGCCAGCGTCACAGCATACCGCTGATTCCATGTCAGGTCGCTCCATGACGTGGAGGAATACTGCAAATCGCCACTGGCGGAGCGCACCTCCGGCTCCATACAGTAGGCCGGGACAGTCTCCCCGGTGTCGTTCCGGGTGAAATACTTGAGCTTGTTGCTGGTGTACGGCCCCCACTGGGACACAGGCGTCTTGTCCTCATGGTAGCGGTACTCGTTGCCGCCGCTGATCGTGCCTGTGACCGTGGCTGCGTGGGCGGTCACGATGGACAGCCCCATGACAGCCACCAGTAGGCACACCAGCGTCAGCAGCTTGGGAATTGTTTTCTTCATAGCGTTCCTTCCCCCCAACGCAAAAGACCGGCAGCTCACGCTGTCGGTCTTTTGGTCGGGTATTCAGTTGGTTTATCCGTACAGCACCACCACGATGTACTCGTCCGATGCCGCGTCGTAGCGGACGGTGCAGTTGAACCGCGCATACGCGCTGACCGTTTCCGCGCCGTCCATGGCGGCGAGACAGGCGAAGGTGGCGTCCACGTTGCCCTTTACGGCGGCGGTCAGTGCCGCCTGCCCGCCGTTCTCTGCCAGCCATGCCACGCTGTCCGCCGTGCCGGGGAAGAAGCTGGAGTTGGCCGCGGTCATGCTGGTGTCGATGGTCACGCCGTATTGCGCCCGCGCATACTCGTTGCCCGCCCGGACAGCCTCCGCGATGGAGTAGATGTTCCCGCTGGCGGCAGGCTCAGGCGCGGGCGCAGGTTCGGGCGTAGGCGCAGGCGCAGGCGCAGGTTGTTCCTCCTGTTTCTCCTCTGCCGGGGTAGGCACCGGCGTGGGTGCGGGAGCAGGTGTATCCTCCGGTGCAGGTGCGGGTGTCGCCGTCTGTTCAGGGATAGTGGGCGGTGCCGTTTCAGCGGCTGTAGGCTGATTTTCCGCTTCTGCATCCGCATTCTCTAATGTCTCCGCCCGCTCGACCGGCAGCGGCGTATCCGCACTGCCCTCGGTTTTTTCCTCCTTCTGCGGCATTTCAGCCTTGTCCGCCGTCTTGTCCGCTACACCAGCCACACCTTGTGCCGCGCTCTGCACCGCCGCCACTGGCAGCATCGTCGATGTGGAATTGCTCCCCGTCTGCCCACAGGCCGTGAGCAGCAGGAGCATTCCCGCCATCAGGGTCATGATTCTCTTTTTCATGTGCGTTTCTCCTTTCGTGTTTTGGTAGCACAAACAACTACCACACAACCATCCGTAAGTCAACGGAAAGATTTACAATGGTCTGACAGGGTGGGAGGCCCTCTGGCACAAGCCGTTCCCATGCTCATATCATGCCCCCTATTTCCATGTGAGGTGCGTCTTCCCGCACCATGTTCTGCCGCTGGACATCCAGATCATAGGCCGTACAGTAGCAGTTGTAATCTCCGGGGGACGGATTGCAGCGCAGGCAGTAGCGGTAATGCTCCGTTTCCACGATGTAGCCGTAGTTTTGTGTCCAGCCGCCGCTGATTTTGCCACCGCGGGCATAACAGAAACGCTCCATGGCAAAGCGGTTTTTCAGCACACTCTCCCGCAGCGTGTCCACGACCTCTTGCAGCTCTGCTTTGAACACAGGGCTGTTCAGCTCCTCCGGGCCACGGGGCCACCAGGTATGCCAGAACTCGTTGCCGCTGCGCCCGAAGTCCATGCGGACATGGCCAACGGTACCCAGCCGCTTATCTTCTTCGGGGTGCGGGGTATAAAATAAGCCCGCCTCATCTGGGCGGGCAGGTCGGATATGGAATTGTGTTGCATCTTTCAAGGTTAAGACTCCTTTCGGTGTGGAATTTGGCTTTACACATTACTGGGGGATATGCTATGATGTGGCTGACAAATCGAAATTTATAAAGGAGAATATTGATGAAATTATTTTTATGTTCGCACTTTTCAAGTGTAGGAAGTCTGATAAAGGAAGAAATTGAAAATAAGAAAGTCGCATTTATTCCAACAGCTTCACTGCGTGAAGGCTACACCGGTTATGTCGGCTCGGCTCGAAAATTATTCAAAAAGTTGGGAGCAATCGTAACTGAAATTGATATTTCAACGGAGGCTTATTCAACGATACAGTCTGTTTTTGAAGAAGCAGATGTGATATATTTTACCGGCGGAAATTCTTTCTTTCTTATGGACCAGCTCCGTAAAACGGGAACTGATGGACTGCTGAAAAAGGAATTGGCAAATGGAAAATTGATGATCGGCGAGTCGGCAGGCGCAATTATATGCGCTCCAAGCATCCAATATATCGAGCAAATGGATGAAAAGCCGGAGGACTACTCACAAGAAGATGATGCAGGGCTTGATTTGATTGATTTCTATGTTCTTCCGCATTATCTTACAGCACCATTTAAGAAAGTTACCGAGAAAATAATGACTGAGTTTTCGGATTTGAATCTATGCCCAATTAACAACCGTCAGGGAATTGTAATTGATGGTGAAGATTCAAAGGTTATTTGCAAAGACTAATTTGAAAATTCCAGTTTATCTGCTTATTAAGCGGCTCGTTCCAAATGGATCGAGCCGCTTTTGCTTACATCGTCCTCTGCCCCTGCGTCTGCTCCGGGAAGGGCGGGTCCAAGCGACGCAGCAGGCCGAACTCTGTTTTTGTCACACAGTCGTTTTCCATGCAATCCTGACCGTATTTCTCAAAATCCATGTAGCCGTCCAGCTCATAGATGGCCTCATCATCCAGCCCCAGCGTTTCCTGCAATCGCTGCTGACCGTAACCGTAGGCATCCTCCGTGATGCGCTGATAGTTGTCCAGATTTCGCAGGAGTTCACAGGCACGGTGCAGGGTTTCCGGCTTCTCGGCCTCCAGCACGGCGGCGTAGGTCAGGAGCATCCCGTCCTTCTGCCAGATGTCCTCCAAGGCTTCGGCAAAATCGTTGTAATCCTCCACGGCAGGACAATCCGTATCACGGATCAGCTCACCGATGTATGGTACCTTAAAGCGAATATCACAGAGCATGGCATCTGTGAAAACATCAATATCAAGATAATTTTTCACCGCGTCGAGGTATTCCTCATCAGCGGGGAGGACGAGGGTGTAGTCCGGCTTTCCCTCAACACGCAGCGTCATGCGGAGCATTTCATCCCTGCTCTCATCCCGCCAAGGCTCTGCCGGCGAAAGATAGCTGCGGTCGATCCCCATATCCGGCGTCAGCAAACTGCGGGCGTTGGGGATAAAAGCACTGTACCGGGCATAATCCGCTCCCTGCGTATCAACAAGGATGCCATCATTTCGGCCTACTCCCAATACAAGGAAACCATGCCTCATCCCGTCATCATAGTGAAGCGAAGCCCTGGCCTCTCTGATGAACGGATATTTCTCCAGCATCGACCGGCAGAACTGGTCAAACTCTGCGGTGGAAAGTTCGACCACCTTCTCCACCACGCAAGCCTCCACCTCTAGCGCGACCTGCTTGCAGCGAAAATCTGCTTTAAGTATCATTCTTCTGCCTCCTCTCGATTTTCTCCATATCTGTCCGCAGGCAAATCCCATCCCGATGCCAGCAAATGACACCGTGGGCGGGGTACGGGCATCCGCGGCATCGTTCGTTCTCAGTGCAAAACACCGGCTCCGGCGGCGTCGGCACAAATGCCGTGCAGGTGCGTTTGTCTACACTGCGTCTGATCCCATCGATCATGTTTTCCTCCGACTTTTGTCCATAAAATGCAAAAAGGACGAAGTCTGACCCTTCAAACTTCGTCCCGTGACATTCTGTATTACATTATTACATTGTCTGTTCCATCGCGTCTTCCTGCTGCCGGATGCGCTCGGCCAAATCCGGCACACAATCCTCGATCTGCTGCTGTACGCTTCGGATCACCTTTTCCTGTTCGGCGGTGAGGTCGAAAAAATCACCGTCTACAGAGTCGGCGCAGCAGCGGTAGATCTCTGTCATCTGCTCTGGGCTGAAAAGCTGCTCCTTGTGGATGAGGCCGCTTCGTATGGCAAAATTTTGCTTGGCTCCGTTATAGTTCTCCATGAAATAGTGTCCGTGGGATAAGCCCGTGCGGTCATAGTCCCAATCCCATGTAACGAATTGGACGCCGTGTTTGCTATGTGTTCCCGCCAGCACTGTGCCGTTGAAGTCGGTAAGGATTCGGTAATCGCCCTCCAGCCCGCTGGCTTTGAGCTGCGGGGCAGTCTCCATAGCATTCATGTACTCCAGTGTCCGAGCCGCGATGTCTTCGGCACGGATGAGGGCTTCCTCCGCCTGGGGCGTGGACACATCCTCCCGCCGATAGAACACACTGCCCTTGCCGGTGATGTGGCAGAGAGGTGTGCCATTCCATTGAACAGGTATCTGCGAGTTCTCCAGAGGCTGGGTTTCAAAGCCTGCACGGTGCAGGCACGCACAGACTTCCTCAAGGTAGCGGAGCTGCTGTTTTGCGTTGTGGTCATTCATGTTGTGATCCTCCTTGCTTTGTAAATGAAAAAAGCGCCGGCTCGATGGTTCTACGAAACCAACAAACCGACGCCCTGCCCCCATATTTATGTTGTGCTATGCGATCCTATAGGCAGAATGAATCCACCTCGCTCTTACCATCCGAATCTGTCCGAAGTATGCACAGCGTGAATCCTCCCAAATTAGGTTCAGTTTCTTTGGCGAGGGCAAGTATTTCCTCCGATATCTCTTTGGATGTCAAGCAGAACGATCCGACCGCATTGCAGAGAACAATAAACTTCTTATACTTGCAGAATAACTCTTTGTATTTGTGGTACTTATTCACAATTCTTTCGGAGTATATTTTGTATCTCTCCGAAAGGTCGATGAGGCTCTCTCCAACCGCCACCGCTTCGCCCAAATCGAAGTATGAGTAGTTTTCAGCTTTTCCGCCATGCACTTTTTTCGCATTCGCCCTAATATCCGCCGCAGTGCGCCCTTTCCCAAAGTTTTCTTTTGAGATTCTCCGCATGACAGACTCGCTTTCGGTTGTCAGTCGTGTAACTTCAATGCCAATTTCACCGGAATCCCCAAGCACAAAATCCGGCCGCTCAGTTTTAAGAATTTTCATACTCTTGAGTTCTCTATAGTGTGAGGATAAGTCGAATAGAACCGCATATTCTTCTCGTGCTTTTATATCATCGGGCAATTTGGCTTCTTCAAAAAAATGGCACAAATATTTGCCAAAATTGCGGTAATCTTGTGTGCTCAAATTGTGCGTATACTCGCAGAGAGACAACTTGTCAAACACATACTCAGCCCCGTCTATATTGACCGTTTCCCGTGCTGCGTCAAAAGTGTCGTATTCAAATGATTGGAGTGATGCAACGGCTTTTGCCAGTTGTTTGAGCGTAGCATTTCGATGCATTTGCTTTTCGTTCATAATGTTCTCTCTCATAACACGGATGCGAACCGATTGGGGCCAATACTCCCTAAAATCTCCAAAATTCGCCGGAAACGCTCGGTTCGCATCCATATAAATCTCTCCAAATAGTTGCAAAAAAGCTGTGAAATATGAAATTTCACAGCTTTTCGTGGTGGACCTGAAGGGATTCGAACCCTCGACCTCTCGGATGCGAACGAATTAAAAGCTCTGATTTGTATTGATTTTCAAACATTTCCAGCGCTTTCGGCTGGAATGTAAATGGTCTTGTGGCCTCTTTTTCCCGTTGTAACCATGTGTCCCGGAAGCGTATGTGGTACGTGTTGTGGTCACAGGAGATGTGCGTCGATATCATCTAAATGAGGTGGTAATCTACATACGCCTATGATAGACCAAGTGAGGAAAATCGTCAACCGCTTTCTTTGGCAGGGGCAGTGCAGGGAATGGGATGCAATAGACAAAGAGAAACGTCTGAAGACGACGAGTATGGTTAGCCGCCATCTTGTTTAAAACAATTAATCTAAAAGAGAAAGCTATAATTGGATAACTTCTTCCCTTTTAATACTGCAGATATTTGAACACGAGGTCGGTTCTTTCGAAGTATTTCATCAGAATCACAGCAAAGATAAGCACCACACACTCGGCAATGATGCAGGTGTACCAGTTGACGCTCTCGCCAGCCAAGATGGGCAGTCATCGGAGGGTGAGCGTATTAAAGGCCAACACACGGAAGATGCAAGTGTGCTGCCATTTATATTTATTACAAAAACATAAAACTCGGTCGCTGATTATACCGTGTGTATAGAGCTGTGTTTTTTAAAATTAAGACCGGGGCAACTACCTATGCTAACGAAAAGACTGCTGTAGAGCATCGAGAAATGTAACGACGAGTTACCTCGAACTCAAAAAAATCCAAGTGCCCAAAATCTCCATCAGCCAGTGTGGGAAAACACAACCACAGATGCCACACGGCACGGTAAAGCAAAAGAGAAAAAGAACAGAAAATGCCGGACCCTATCTCTTGTGAAAACGAAGTGAGATCTGTGGGCACTATTGGTGCGGAACAAATACAATAGCCTATCTATCATTTCGATGGCTTTCGGGAACTGCTGGAGGTGCCGTGCACTTGACTACACATGGTTTCTATGCTATGCTCATCGAGGTCGGCTTATGTGTACCGGTCTGCCGCCTGCGTCCGGCGGCTGAAACACAGAAAGATAAGGAGAGTTTTCAACATGAGTAAATCCCAGCAGAATTATCTGGATCAGGTGGCCCAGCGGCTTCACCTGACAGCAGACGCGCAGAGCGGCATTCTCTTTGGGATGCAGGGCGGCCTGCATATGATGCTGATGCGCAGCACCAGCAACCAGAATTTTGTTTCTCTTGTTTTTTCCCTGACTCACAGCGGACAGGAGCCGGATGCGGCGGAAATCAAGGCTTTTGTCAAGAGCAACAAGCTGATTGTAAACTACTCCATTCGCCGCAGCCGGGTGGAATTTATCCTGAAGCCCCGATTCGGCAGCTTTAAGCAAATTGACCAGCTGGAGCAGGTCACGGGCGAGGTGGTATCCCTCCTGCGCACCGGCGGCTACCAGAGCTGCTGCCAAAATTGCGGGCAGACGGTGGAGACGGATGCATGCATCATGGCAGGGGTTCCGTCCCTGCTGTGTGACAGCTGCTATCAGCAGCTGGGCCATAATCAGGAACAGATTCAGCAGGAATCTGCCGGCAAGCCGGAGAATGTGCTGGCCGGTGTGGTGGGCGCTCTACTGGGATGCCTGCTGGGCGTGGGCTGCATTGTGCTGCTGGGACAGCTGGGCTATGTAGCGGCTTTGTCTGGCATTGTGCTGGCTGTCTGCACGCTGAAGGGATATGAGCTTCTGGGCGGGCGTCTGTCCACCAAGGGAATTGTGATTGCCTGTGTGCTGATGCTGGCAATGACCTATGTGGGCTATCGGCTGGATTGGGCCATTACTGTTGCCAAGTATTTTGAGGCCAGTCTGACAGATTCCTATCGGGCTATCCCCTACCTCATTGACGAAGAAATTCTGGACGGCGGCGTTTATACCGGTGAGCTTATCAAGCTGTATGCCTTCACACTGATCGGCGCAATCCCCACCATCATCAGCTCCGTAAAGAACCGGAAGATGGCCAAGGTGACTTATCGCATGCAGAGCCAGAGAGCTGTGAACAGCACTCCGGAGTTCTGATTCTGGGCAGACAAGCGAAAGATTTTAAAAAGATCAGGTGCAGCTTCAAAAGAAGCTGCACCTATAAACTGAAAGTAGACACTCACAAAATACCGGGTTGTCGTAAAACAGTAAAATCAAAAAATGGTGAAAACCTTGTGTTTTCAAGGGGCGGCGTGACGAAAGTCACGCCGTTTTCTTTTTCATCAGCTCATTCAGAGGAATGCAAAAGCCCCGCTTCAACTCGTTGTATCTGACATGACCGTTCTGAAAAGCATGGGAAAGCAATGGGAATGGACATTGCTGCCGGATACCTTCAATAACGAAATTATTGCGCACAGCGTTTCCCCGATTGCAGGGGATAACAAGCCCCATTATCAGAAAATGAAAGCCGATGCGGAAGCCGGAGATCCCGAAGCCATCCGGCGATATGAAGCCACCCTTGCCAAGCGCAGAGATGAGTACCACAAAAAGAAATCAAGACAGGAGGAAGTACCAGCATGAAGGAATTGAAGCCAAGAATCCACGAAAACGGCATCGACTACATTCTCGTAGGCGATTACTATGTGCCGGACTGGAAGCTGCCGGAGGAACACCGTCCCATTGGCAGGTGGGGCAATCTTCACAGGGCGTATTTGAGACAGTTTTGCCCTGCCCTCTATTCGACCCTTGTCCTCTCAGGTGAACTGCACACCTACCTTGCCGATCTGAACGAGCAGGCAACGGAAAGATGCAGTCTTATCATTGAGCAGATGGCAGAAGCCGAGTGCGTAGACGAAGCTATGAAAGCGGAAAATCAGATGTTATGGGTGCAGTCCATGAACTCCATCCGCAGCCGAGCAGAGGAAATCATCATGCATGAGCTGATTTATGATTGACGGTTAAGAGCTGGAAAAAACGCATATTTGATGCTGGGAACGCTTCGGACGAGGAATGTATCGCCGGAGCGTTTTCCATTGAAAAATCTCCGTTTTCTCCAAGTCAAGAGCCGGAGAAAACGCCCGAAAAACACCCCTATAGGGCTTTTTAAGGCCCTAAATGCGTAGGTTGGCGCTTTGTTGCGATATGCTCCACGGTTACGGTGTATTGTTCATATTCTGTTTTCGG
>ERZ1027200.990-NODE-990-length-12861-cov-5.937451_pt1 | contig 12861 bp, 9 predicted proteins | sample MGYA00519271_ERZ1027200 | MGnify/ENA primary metagenome ERZ1027200 (study PRJEB26926, sample SAMN06164742) | human gut metagenome | biome: ENVO:00009003; feature: ENVO:2100002; material: ENVO:00002003 | host: Homo sapiens | place: USA | collected 2012 ...
CACCCTAGAGTTCGTCGGCAGCGTCAGATGTGTATAAGAGACAGGATTAGAAAGGTGCACTTAATAAGTACAGTTATATTATAACTTAAAATTACTCATTTGTCAATAGCAAAATAAAAAAAGATCAGCAACCGCCATGCTGATCCTTTTGTTATATTCGCTAATAAAACACCTATATTCTCTTTACAGAGTCCTTTATAACGAGGTCGCCCTCGATAGTTCTTATCCTTGGCTTGCCGTCAGGTTCTTCCATTCTATCCATAAGTGTCATTACCGCAAGGTCTGCCATATAATCTGCGTCAACGTTTATAGTCGTGATAGTCGGGTCTGAAACTTCGGAGATCAAATAGTTATCATATCCCACAATGGAAATATCCTCAGGCACGTTATATCCCATGCCACGGAGCTGTCTTATTGCACGGTAAGCCACCTCGTCGCAGTTGCACACGAAAGCCGTTGGCATATCGTCCTCAGGGAAAGTCATAGTGATAAAATCACGCTTGTAACGATCGTCGATACGCCACTTTTCGTTGACCTCATAGCCATGCTCTATCATAGCCTTTACATAGCCCATATATCTGTCAAAAATACTCGTTGTGGCAAATTTACTTCCTATGTATCCTATCTTCTTGTGACCCATTTTTATAAGATATGAAGTAAGCTTGTAGCCTCCGCTGTAGCCATTTGTCACAACAGCGTCCAAGTCTAAGGACGGCACATAGTAATCAAGCAGTACAAGATCTTTTACATTGTCATTAAGAAGCTTTGCATAATTCTTTGAAAGCTGTCCCAGTGAAATAAGTGCTGAAACCTGCTTGTCCTCGATACAATGCGGGAGCATGAGCCTGTCCTCGTCCTCCTGATCTAAATTTTCCATTATGCAGAACATATTCTCTTTTTTGAGCCTTGTTACAAGAGCGTTATACAATGCCCAATAAAATGAACCGTTAGGATTGATGAATTTTGATGGGATAAGCACACCGATAGTATTTCCTCCCCTGTTCTGAGTGCTTTTCACGCCCACATAACCCATTTCGTCAGCGACCTGCTTTATCTTCTCTCTGAGAGCATCGCTAACTCCGCTTTTTCCTGCAAGGGCTTTTGACACAGTGACATTACTTGTGTCACAGGCTTTGGCTATATCTATAAGTGTAACTGCTTTCTTCAAAATTCTCACCGCTTTTTCTTCTTAATGAACTCCTTAAAATAAACTCTGATAACATTCTCATTCAATTATATCATTTTATGACATAAAGTCAATAGAATATTGCAAAATCTCACATTTACACAAAAACGCAGACCAAAATCAGTTAATAATGCTCTCTACAGGAGCGTTATCCCTCTCTCTTTGCAGTCTTTTTCGCTCAATGAGTTTTCTTATTATAGTGCAGATGAGCAGAGTCGCTGATATGACAGCAACACCTATTATAGGATAAAATCTCCACATATATTCCTTATCCATATTCTGCAAAGACTGATCTACAGCCGAATTGCTCAGCTTGTCCTGTATCCTTTTTATAAGATATCCGCCCGCTTTAAGAAACGATATCATGCCCCCAAGGCTAAGTATAAAGGAAACGATATATTTTTTGAAAAACGCAAACAATATTCCTGCAAACATAACAACAACGCCTGCCGCCATTGCCCACAGCACCCACTTTGGCGGAACGGGTTCTATATACTTGCCCATGATGCCCACGATAGTTACACCGCCGTAGAAAAATCCCGAATACGCAAACGGCACTATCATAAGAAGCTTCAAAATAAGATAATAAACAGGCTCACCGTTTGGTTTTGTGCGTTTCGCCTTTTTCATCATCTTTTTCGCCGAGCGGCTCTGCCTTTCTCTGGCTTCCTCACGCTCTCTCTGTTCTTCAAGCTCCTCTTCTTTTCTGAGCCTGTCCTGCTTTTCTTTCTGTGCTTTAAGTCTGTCTTTTTTTGACATAATGTACCTCTTTTATGTATTAAAATATTATCGTATCATAGTTTTCTCATCAGATATTTTATTATATCATAGTATGCCACGAAATTCAACACATACAAATGAAATTTTCTTCCTTTGCACTGTTAAGAAGGCAGAATAAAATTGAAAAAGGCTTTCCAAGACAAATAATACTTATGCCGACGGCTGAATTAAATTTCTAGACAGGTCAACAATAAAAGCGAAAAGAAAAACAGAAAGGAACGTGAAAAAAATGTCGTCATTTTTCAAAAAAACAGCCTGCGTCACAGGGATAATACTGCTGGGGCTGTTTGGTCTTATAGGATTTTATTCCACAACACTCCCCGATTTCTACCTTGTTTCAAAGGGCAGCGAGCTTAGCGTGAACTCATTTTTCACCATATCCTCAAAGCCCTGCGAAAGCAAGGTGACAGTGGCGGTGTCAGGCGGTTCGTCAGGGGCGTCACGATACACAAAAAATATGCTCATGCTTTTTGGGGCAGTGCCAGTCAAGGAGGTTGAATCAAAGACAATGGAAAGACCAATGCTTTATCCTTGCGGACAGCCATTCGGCATAAAGCTTCTCACAGAGGGCGTAATGGTAGTCGATCTGCAAAAGGTGGATACTTCAAGCCCTGCCAAAGATTGCGGTATAAGAGAGGGCGATGTTATAGTATCTATCGACGGAGAAAAAGTCAAAAGCAACGCAGACGTTGCAAAGATAATAAGAAGCTCAAACGGTGAAGCCTGCTCGGTGCGCATAAAGCGTGGAAGCAACGACCTGACCTTCAAGCTTTGCCCACGCCTTGAGAGCGGAAGCTACAAAGCAGGAATGTGGGTGCGTGACTCCTCCGCAGGCATAGGCACTCTCACATTCTATGACCCTGAAAACGGAACTTTCGGAGGTCTTGGTCACCCCGTATGCGACGCAGACACAAAAGAACCCCTCCCCCTCTCCGCAGGCACAGTTGGTGAAATAAACCTCACAGGCTTCAACAAGTCACGCTCAGGCTGTCCGGGACAGCTTTTAGGCGAGTTTGCAAACTCCGCCTCCACAGGTGATATCCTGAAAAACTGCGAAAGCGGTGTGTTCGGCACACTGAATGCAAATCCTTGCCCAAATGCAAAAGAGTTTCCTCTCGGCTTCCGTCAGGAAATACATCCCGGCAAAGCCAAAATACTCTCCTCTATTGACAATGACGGACCAAAAGAGTACGAAATTTCTATCGAGCAGATAAATCTCTCAGATTCTGCCGAGCATGACCTTGTTATCAAAATAACTGACAAGACGCTTCTTGAAAAAACAGGGGGCATTTTGCAGGGCATGAGCGGCTCGCCTATCATTCAGGACGGAAGACTCGTGGGCGCAGTGACCCATGTTTTTATCGAGGACACCGCCAAAGGCTACGGTATCTTCGCTGACGAAATGTATTCAAAGACCTCAGAGTTTGCCGAAAGCACCATAGAAAACGCAGGTTAGCGACCTTTGCCGACCGCTGTCGATTTATGAAAAGGTTTTGCATAGAGAAAAATATCATCTGTAGTCGAACAATGCTTAATTATCTTGTTTTAGCATATTCATGCACTGATATTTGTACACTTTGCATTAATAAGTCGATAATTTGTTGACGATTTTTCTAAAAAACTATTGCATTTAACAAATAAATGTGTTATCATTTATCTTGTGAAAGGGAGTTAAAACAAACGCTCTCAAACAAAAATGACAGATTATACGACGGAGGAAATGACAATGACAAACAAGATCAAAATTCTTATTGGCGACGATTCGGCACAGTACGGGGTAGCATGTGCTTCCTCACTGAGAGCAATGGGCTTTTTCGTGATAACACGTCCCAAGGACGGACTTACTATCTATGACGCTATCAAAAACGAACAGCCGGACGTTGTTATCGCAGACGCAGTGATGCCGAGCCTTGACGCAATCGAGCTTATCAGAAAGATACAGAACTCGTCCTATCAGAAACCGCTTTTTATAATCACAAGCGCCTATGAGAACTCATTTATAGAAACACAGGTCATGAACGCTGGAGCATCATATTTCATGCTCAAACCATTCGACATAAAGATACTTGGCGAGAGGATAAAGTCCATGCTGGATATCGACACCGATATATCCTCCGACTCAAGCTATACGAAAAACAAGCAGAGCATAAACCTTGAGATAATCGTCACAGACATAATCCATCAGATAGGCGTCCCTGCCCACATCAAGGGCTATCACTATCTCAGGGAAGCTATCATACAGTCCGTGAACGATAAGGAAATGCTTGAAAGCGTTACAAAGCTATTATATCCTGCAGTGGCAAAAAAATTCGCAACTACGCCCTCCAGAGTGGAAAGAGCCATACGCCATGCCATTGAGATAGCATGGGACAGAGGAGATATCGACACCCTCAACAGCTTCTTCGGCTACACAATAAACACAGGCAAGGGCAAGCCCACAAACAGCGAATTTATCGCACTTATCGCAGACAAAATTAGCCTTAAATTCAAGACCACCATGGCGGTCTAGGGGTCATAAGTCATATATGCAAAAAGAACAGAACGCATTTTCACGTTCTGCTCTTTTGTTACTTGTTGATAAATGTAGGAGCGAACAGTGTTCGTCCGTCTTTGTTCGCCTGCTAAATTTGCAATAAGACAAACTTTTTCGCTTTGGGTGTGACGTTGCATTTCCGAACACAGGCGACCTCAGGTCGCCCCTACACACAAAATACAAAAAAGAGGGCGAAAATGATCCGCCCTCTGCATTTTCATATTATCACAGCTTTATCTCTTCGCTGTTCTTTTCGTCCTTGCTGTTGTCATGCTCTATCCTGTCACGGTGAGTTTCAAGAGGAGCCGAATCCTTTACGCCCTCAGTGGCTTCTGGTATAATGCAGGTCTTTACCGTCATAAAGAATATTCTAAGATCAAGCATAAGCGACTGATGCTCTATGTACATAAGGTCAAGCTTCAGCTTGTCATAAGGCGTAGTGTTATACTTTCCCATTACCTGCGCATAGCCCGTAAGCCCAGCCTTGACTTTCAGTCTGTATTTGAACTCAGGCATTGTCTTTTCATACTTCTGCGCGATCTCAGGCCGCTCAGGTCTAGGCCCTACAAACGACATATCGCCCTTTAGTATGTTTATAAGCTGCGGAAGCTCGTCTATCCTTACTTTTCTTATAAACTTTCCTATAGGAGTGATACGGCTGTCATTTTTCTTTGCAAGGGTCGCACCGCTTTTCTTTTCAGCGTCAACTATCATGCTTCTGAACTTGTATACCTTGAACACCTTGCCCCCTGTTGTGAGCCTTTTCTGAGAATAAAGCACAGGACCGCCATCATAAGCCTTTATTGCAATAGCCGTCACTAGCATAAACGGTGACGCCACCACCAGTGCGGCAGCCGACAGCACAATGTCAAGTATCCTCTTTATCGCACGCTGTTCCCAGCGCAAGCCGTCATTTCTCGCCAACAAAAGGGGCGTATCGAAAAGGTGGAAATCCTCCGCACCCCTTACGATAATATCTGACAGCTTAGGGTTTATATAAGTCCTGATAGAATTTTCAAAAGTAAATTTCAAAAGCTTGTTTCTCAGGTCATTTGGGATATCTGAGATTATAACAGCCTCGTGTTTTAATATCTCACGCTCGATATCCTCAAGGCTCTCCTCACAGCTTATAGAAGCGCATATCCTGTATTTGTCATTTCTCACACTCATTTTTGAAACAAGGTACTTAGCGTTCTTGTTTCCATAAACGATTATCATTCGCCGTGGAGGGTATACCGCCTGATATATCCAAGTGAAAACATAGCTCCACGCAAAGGCTATTGCCACCTGAATTACCGTCATAACAAGTATGGGCGCTATGTTGAGCCTTCCTCGTCCGATAAGAGAAACGAGTATAAATTCTATAAAATTCGCACCCAGCACACCCAGCACCTGCGAGCCGAAAAGCCCCGTGAATTTATCATATCCAAGACGGAAGCCGTTAAAGGTCTTTGCCATGGATATATAGAGCACCGCATAGATAGCCACCATAAGAATGTTACCATTATGCCAGAACGGGTCACGCATCGCCTTGTTGTAAAAGTTGTTCCAAACGGTGTCGAAGCACTTCATAAAGGCACAGATTATAACAAGTGCGCTGAGATAGTTAAGTATCTTTTTGAACTGATCTCTGTTATTCAACAAAAAACCGCCTTTCTCTGCTGTTTTTGTTATCTGCTCAATGAGTAAAGTATAGCATACTTTTCGCCAATAATCAAGCATTACACACAATTTTCACCGACTGCCACCTTTTTCAGCCTGATTTTTCAAGATAATACCTGTATCTCCGTTAGATATAGTTTTAAGCTATGACAGACCATAAAATAAAAATTATTGATTTACTAGGAATTTTGTGTTATAATATACTTTGCAGAAAAATAAAAAAATATATTTTTATATAGATAACAGAAAAGAGGAAAATAAATGAAGACCTGCGAGCTTTTCAAGAAAAAGACAACATTATCCTTTGAGGTGTTCCCACCAAAGAGTTCAACGCCTGTTGAGAGCATATACAGCACCATATCACAGCTCCAGCCACTTAATCCTGATTTTATCAGCGTAACATACGGAGCAGGCGGAAGCACGAACAATGCGACTATCGACATATGCTCGGCTATAAAAAATCACCACAAGATAGAGTCGGTGGCACATCTTCCATGCCTTTATCAGACAAAGGAACGAGTATTAGAACAGCTTGAAGAGATGAAGTCTGCGAATATCGAGAACATACTTGCTTTGAGAGGTGACAGAAACCCTGATTTTGAGCCGGCAGGTGATTTTCACTACGCTTCCGACCTTGTATCTTTCATAAAAGAACACAGCGACATGAACGTAATAGGCGCATGCTATCCTGAATGTCACCCGGAGTGCGACAGCATAGTAGATGATATAAAGCACCTGAAGGATAAAGTAGACGCAGGCTGTTCACAGCTTATCACCCAGCTTTTCTTTGACAACAGCACATTTTACGATTTCAGAGAAAAAACAGCCATAGCAGGGATAAACGTGCCTACCGAAGCAGGAATAATGCCTGTGACCAACAAAAAGCAGATACTTAGAATGACAACTCTTTGTCATGCGACCCTGCCGAAGAAGTTTCTGAAGATAATGGACAAATACGAGAACGACCCAATAGCAATGAGAGATGCAGGCATAGCCTATGCGGTATCGCAGATAGTAGATCTCATCGCCAATGATGTAGACGGCATACACCTTTACACCATGAACAATCCATATATAGCAGAGAAGATATGTGAAGCGGTGAAGTCGCTTTTCTGATTTACACAAACGCAGGCAGGCGGAGAATTGATCTTCGCCTGCTTTTTTTGTTTTCCGCACAGACCAACTGTAGGGGCGAACACTGTTCGCCCGTTTCATTTTTTCACGATCCTACTGATTATTACATTGTATAAACACTGCACCCAAATGTAGGGGACGGCGCCCCCGACGTCCCCACATCGAAGCGTTAAGGTTTGATTTATCATAAAGCTGTGTAGGCAAACAAAAGCGGGTCAGAGCTTTACACTCCGACACCGCTTTTTTTATAACTTATCATTCATATCTCAAAGCGTCGATAGGATTGAGCTTAGCCGCCTTTATGGACGGAATAAGTCCAAATACTATTCCAACTACCATTGAAAATACCACCGACACTACTATTGATGCCGAGGATATCGCCACAGGCACTTCCGCTACCTTCGCTATTACCTGCGAAAGCCCTATGCCCGTCAGCACACCGATTATTCCGCCTATGCTCGTAAGCACTGCCGCTTCTGTCAAAAACTGTGCAAGAATTCTCTTTTTCCTTGCTCCCAGTGCTTTTTTCAGTCCTATCTCTCTCGTTCTCTCTGTTACCGACACGAGCATAATGTTCATTACGCCTATACCGCCTACCAGCAGTGAGATGCTAGCTATCCATATAAGCATCTTATTAGTCGATGAACTCAGATCCTGCAATGACTTCGCCTGCTCCAGCAGGCTATCGCTCTTGTATTCCACAGAAGCGCTGGTTTCCTTGCTTCCGCCCTTTACAGCCGAAACGTTCTCGTTAAGAATATCCGCCGACTTTTTGCCCGCATTCGTCATCGAGTCCGTGTCCACAGCCTTTACGATACAGTTTTCTGGCTCGTCATAGCGGAAAACTATCCCCCAATCGTTTGTGGGGATAAAGATAAGTCCGCTTGATGTCTGATTGTATGTGTAGTAGTCCTCCACGGAGCTTATAACAGGCTCAAAGTTTGAATTTTTCACAGCCACGCCTATTACAGTGAACGGCTCGCCACTTATATCTATTACCTTTCCCACAGGGCTTTCACCCTGGAAAAGACCCTCTGCAAGCGTCTTGTCTACCACTGCCACCTTGTCAAATTTGGTAAAGTTTCTCTCCGCAAAGCCCTTTCCCTCAACTATCTCATATCCAACAGTGTCAAAATAATCCTTGTCTACTCCGTATATAGTTGACGAATCCATTTTGTTGTTAAGATAAAACAGATTGTCAGGATTGTTTCTTGTGCGGTAAAAAGTGCTTGACTCCACCTCTTTAAGCTCGTTGATACGTTTTTTAGTGTCCGATGTGAACATTGCCACATTAGACGGTGGCGCTTCATAAGAAAAGTCGCAAACAGTGTCGCCATTTGAAAGCTGGATCTTCACAGTGTTGTTTCCTGCACCGATAAGATTGTTCTTTATCTGCTCATTTGTACCCTTGATAGTGGAAACTATAGCAATGATAGCCGCAATACCGATAATGATACCAAGCATAGTAAGAAACGAGCGTATCTTATGTGAAAGTATTCCCTTAAATGAAAGTCTGATATTTTCTATCATATTATCCGCCCCCTTTTAATACTCAGGATAAAGGACTTTGTCGGTCTCCTTTGTCCTTACGCCCTCTTTGACGTCCTTGCCGTATGGGAAGCATATCTTATCTTTCATAGAAAGTCCGCCCTTGACCTCGATATTAGTGCCATACATTATCTTGCCTGTTTTTATGTAGCTTTTCACAAGTCTGCCGTCCTTGTCGGCTTTCATTATATAGTAGTTTCCGTTTTCCTGCCTTACATAATGTATAGGCAGATAAACGCTGTCACTGGTCGTGGTGTCATTCACAAATGAAACGCCTACCCAGTCGCCCACGTTGAAATCCGTGCTGTCGCTGAGCCTAGCTTCTATAGTGTAGGTGGAGCTGTTAGGATTGTCGCCCCAGTTGTTTGTCGAGTATGACGTAGGCTCGCTGCTTATCTTTGTTATCTCAGCGCCAATGCTCATTCCAGTGTTGTATGAGTTCACCATAACAGTGTTTCCCACAGCCGCTCTGTCAAGATTAAGCTCGCCCACACTAAAAGTAACGGAAACTCCGCCCTCGCCCTCGATTATTGCGAAAACGTCATCATCAGAGCTGTCACCACTGTAGTCCATGCTGCTGTCTGTAATGTCCATATCGTCTTTGTCGTCACCATCGTCCGAATTATCACCCTCTGCGGCAGCGTCGCCTACAGTGCCTATCTTTTTAACGACTCCGTCGATATTAGCCACTACCTTGCCGTCTGTCTTTTTCTTCAAAGCGTCATTGTAGTCAAGCTTTGCAGACTTAAGGTTGAGCTTTAAGCTCTTTATCTCGTCCTCTTTTTCTGATATCATTTTCTTTATCTCTGCACGGCTGTACATATAGTCCTCAGAGCCTGAATTTGTATCGTCCGTCTGTGACGGGTCAGCAGGAGTGACATCTATGCCGGCGTCATTATCATCATAATCACCGTCATCAGGTATATCCACATCACCGCCGTTGTCGATATCATCAGTATCATCGCTATCGTCAGCACTGTCATCACTGCGGTCTGAGCCTGTAGGCACAACGATAGAGAACTTGCCGAACTGCTCCACAGAGGTGTCAAGAGAAAGCATACCGCTTTCCTTGTCCTCAGTTATCCCCTGAGAAACTGTCCAGTCTGCAAGAGCCTTTTTGCCAATTGTTTCATGGTTGACTATCCACTTGTATATAAAGTTTGAATTATCATCATAAACGCAAAGCTCCGCATAAGCCCCCGTTGTCTTTATCCTTTCAAGAAACGCTCTGGATACCTTTGTGTTCCTGTTGCAGTTTATAATGTAAGGATCGTCCTTTGTGCCTGCATTTTTCGTCTGGAAAACAGCCTTTACAACGTCCACAGTTTCCACAGGCTCAGGAGTTGGCTCAGGATCTGGAGTTGGCTCTGGGTCTGGTTCCGGCTCTGGCTCCGGCTCAGGCTCCGGCTCAGGCTCTGGATCGTCAGGCTCTTGCGGTGCGTCCTCAGAAGGCTTTAAAAGCTTATATTTAGCAAGCTCCTTTTCAGCCATTTTGATGTTCTGCTCGCAGACCTTTACCTGATTTTCTTTCTGTGAAAGCTCCAGCTCCACCACCGTCATGTCATATTCAAGTATAGTGTCGCCCTTTTTCACAGTGTCGCCCTTTTTCACAAACACCTTTTTAACAAGCTTCTCGTTGTCAAGAGTAATTCTCTGAGCGTTGGCAGAAACTATCTGCCCGTCCATGTTCGTTGAGCTGTCCCACTCGTACGCATCCGCAGTTTCCGCCATAAGGTCAACAGGAACTACCGCTACAACAGTTTTCTTGTCCTGATTTTTCTTATATTTCATTGCTCCCGCATATCCGCCTCCGCCGAGGATAGCTATGCACAGGAGTGTTATTATTACCTTTTTCATTCCTGCTCACCTGCCTTTTCTCCATGAAGCTCGCCGTCACGAATATACATTATCCTCTTTGCACATCTTGCAATGTCAGGTTCGTGTGTTATCATAACGATAGTAACACCGTCATCATTAAGTTCCTTGAAAAGCTCCATTACCTGATCGCCCGACTTTGTGTCAAGAGCGCCTGTGGGTTCGTCTGCAAGAAGAAGCTTTGGATTGTTGACTATCGCCCTTGCAATAGCCACTCTCTGCTTCTGACCGCCTGAAAGCTGAGTAGGCTTGAACATCATTCTCTGTGCAAGACCCACCTTTTCAAGAGCCGCCTTTGCTCTCTGACGTCTTTCTCTTTTGCCTACCCCCGCATATAGCAGCGGAAGCTCCACATTTTCAAGTGCTGATTGTCTAGGGAGCAGATTAAAGTTCTGAAACACAAAACCTATCTTCTTGTTTCTTATCTCCGAAAGCTTCCTATCCTTTGCCTGCATAATGTCACAGCCGTCAAAAACAAAGCTTCCCTTTGTCTGCTTGTCAAGACAGCCTATAATGTTCATGAGCGTAGACTTTCCCGAGCCTGACGGACCCATTATCGCCACATATTCCCCCTCTGAGACCTCAAGGGAAATATCCTTAAGCACAGGCACAGCTTCCTTGCCCTGCAAATAATCCTTGTAGATATTTTTCAGTTCAAATACCATTGCAAGCCCTCCTTATTCAGCGAAAGCTGCGTCAGCATCAGCAGCGTCGGCATTCTCACCGTCTGCATTTTCTGCATTTTCCTCTTCACCGTAAAGCTTGTTGAAGTATTCTTCTATCTCCTCGTCCGTCATGCTTGCAAGCATATCCTCGTCTATAGCCATGCCGTCCTCATCGCTTCCGTCATAAACGATGTCCTCGTCACCGCCCTCGATATTATCGTCACCGTCCGTGTTGTCGTTCGGGTCAAGGTCATTAGGCGGAACAGACACGTCAGCCTCATTTGTGGTAGCCGTCATGCCCTCCTCGATAGACTTGTCAGGGTATGCGATATAATCGCCTTTTTCAAGACCTGATTTTATCTCGCAGTCACCGTTATCCTCGTCCTTCTGACCTATTTCAACATATCTCTTTTCTATCTTTCCGTCCTCGTTCTTAGCCCAGACGTAGTTCTTTTTGCCGTCCTTGCAGATAAAGTCGGAATAGAGCCATATGCCCGTCTTGTTTATAGAAGTGTCCTGTCCGTTGTCTATCTCGATAAGAACGTGCTGACCGAGCATAAGTCCGTCAAAGCTCTCAGGCTTAACATAGAAAGCATAGTTTGAAGACTGGCTCATCTCATCGCTTGAACCGTAGCTGTACATGTACATATCGTCAGAATTTTTCTGCGGACTTGTGTCAACAGAAGTTATCTCGCCCTTCCAAGTGGAATCATCAAGCCTTGACTTTACGATAACAGAAACGCCCTGCATGATGTCAGTGCTGTTCTGCTCGTTGAATCTGCCCTTTATTCTGTAGTCGCCCTCTTCTGTTATCTGCATTATAACGTCACCGCCGTCCTCCTGAAGCTTGTCCACCGTCTTGACGTTCTTAACAGTTCCGTCAATAGAAGCGGTGACGTATGCGTTCTTTGTGGAAACCTCCAGCTTTTTGATCTCAACGTTTTTAGCCTTTATGTCATATTCGTTCTTGGCGATGTCGCTCTGCAAAGAAAGTATCTGTGTCGTGTATGACACAGCGGCGTCCTGATCAACGTTTTTCTTTTCCTTTTCAAGCTCAGCTATCTGGCTCTTGTTTGAGGTTATCTCGTTCTGAAGCCTCTCGACCTCAAGCTTAGCCTGCTCAAGCTGAAGGTTTATAGCCTCAACGTCATATGTAAGAAGCTTGTCACCCTTTTTAACAGAGTCACCGTCCTTAACAAGTATCTCGTCCACCGTCTTTGAGCTGTCATACTTTACGTCCACAGACTCCTGCGCCTCAACAACGCCCAAAAACGAGCAATTAGAAAGCTTGAAGTCCGACACTGTGTTAAGCGACGATACCTTCTGCACATATACCTTCTGTGAGCTTTTTGAGCCTCCCTTGCCGGTCTTTTTCCATACGAAAAAGCCTCCCACACACACTGCGCAGACGATAACAAGCACTATTATAACCTGTCTCTTATACACATCTCCGAGCCCACGAGACAAGAGGCAATCTC
>ERZ1027200.997-NODE-997-length-12679-cov-5.728929_pt1 | contig 12679 bp, 9 predicted proteins | sample MGYA00519271_ERZ1027200 | MGnify/ENA primary metagenome ERZ1027200 (study PRJEB26926, sample SAMN06164742) | human gut metagenome | biome: ENVO:00009003; feature: ENVO:2100002; material: ENVO:00002003 | host: Homo sapiens | place: USA | collected 2012 ...
ACGAGATTGCCTCTTGTCTCGTGGGCTCGGAGATGTGTATAAGAGACAGGTGAAAATACTTGGGCATCCCGATGACGGCAGATTTCCGTTGGATTATGACGAACTGGTGCGAGAGGCCAGACAGGCACAGGCGGTGTTGGAAGTGAACAATTCATCCCTGAATCCCCAGTCGGCCAGACAAGGAGGCAGAGAAAATATTACAGAGCTGTTAAAGACTTGCATGAAGTATGATCAGCCTGTTATAATGGGAACGGACAGCCATATGTGCTTTGCCATCGGAGCATTTGATGATGCAGAGCAGCTGATGCGGGAACTGGAATTTCCGAAGGAACTGGTGTTGAACTATGATCCGGAGAACATCCGTAAACTGATCAACATAACATTATAGCTGATCCTGGCCGGCAAGACCGGACAAGAATTCAAGCCACAGACGGCAGGCCCCGTAAGAGGGCAGATAGGAGAACAAATGAAAGACGCAAATTGTGGATATTGTATGAGAGGAGAACTGTTAGACAAGTTCGGTATTTTTATCTGTGATCTGAAGGTAAGCAGCCTGATCCTGTTCAAGGAGCAGAGCCATCCCGGCAGATGTATCGTGGCATATAAGGACCATGTCAGCGAGATCGTGGACATCAGCGAGGAAGAGAGAAGATTATTCTTCGAGGATGTGGCTCATGCAGCCAAAGCTATTCATGCAGCATTCCATCCCGATAAATTAAACTACGGCGCTTACGGTGACACCGGCTGTCATCTGCACATGCATCTGTGCCCGAAGTACAAGGACGGTTTCGAGTGGGGCGGAACCTTTGAGATGAACCCCGGCAAGACCCTTCTGACTGATGCGGAGTACCAGGAGATGATCGACAAGATCAAGGCAAATCTGTAATTACCCGGAACGTTTTCCCTGAGGTTACATAGAATAAATATGTAATCTCAGGGAGGATGAATGATTATGAAAGGAAGGAAAGTATCGGTAGCAGTATTGTCTGTAGTGCTTGCAGCGGCTGCACTTACGGGCTGCGGCAGCGCACAGCAGACGAACGGACCAAAGAAGACCAGAGTGGTGCTCAATGAGGTAGCCCACTCTGTTTTTTATGCACCGATGTATGTGGCAATCGAAGAAGGATATTTTGAAGATGCCGGGATCGATCTGGAGCTGGTGACGGGATTTGGCGCGGATAAGACCATGACGGCAGTACTGACCGGTGAGGCGGACATCGGCTTTATGGGCAGCGAGAGCACCATTTACACCTATGCTGGCGGAACGGAAGATTATGTGGTGAATTTTGCCCAGCTGACCCAGCGGGCTGGCAATTTCCTAGTGGCGAGAGAACCCATCGATGATTTTTCGTGGGATATGTTAAAAGGTACTACCGTCTTGGGCGGTAGAGCGGGCGGTATGCCGGAGATGGTATTTGAATATATTCTGGAGAAAAATAATATGGATCCGACAACGGATCTGTCCATCGACCAGAGCATTGACTTCGGTTCCACGGCAGCAGCTTTTTCCGGCGGACAGGGAGATTTTACAATTGAGTTCGAGCCTCATGCCACATTGTTGGAACAAAAGGGTGACGGTTATGTGGTGGCCTCTCTGGGTGAAGAATCCGGTTATGTTCCTTATACCTCGTTCTCAGCAAAGAAGAATTACCTGGAAAAAAATCCCGAGACCATTCAGGCATTCACTGATGCCTTGCAAAAAGGCATGGATTACGTACAGGAGCATAGTGCGGAGGAAATTGCCAAGTGTATTGCACCCCAGTTTGCCGAGACCGAAAGTGACACATTGACAGCTATTGTTGCCAGATATCAGGAACAGGATACCTGGAAAGAGGATTTGATCTTCCATAAAGATGCCTTTGACCTGTTGCAGAATATTCTGGAGGATTCGGATGTACTGAAAGAGAGAGTACCTTACGAGGCACTGGTAACTACGGAATTCGCAGAGAAAGCAACGGCAAGATAAGCAGAATAAAATAGGATAAAAAGGGGGAGGATCAGACGTCCTCCTCCTTGATGTGTATATTTTTGATGGCCCATAATTTCAAAGCTTTGGCATTGGTACTGATCTTCTCCAGGGAATCCAGAATATCCTGAAATGCCGGGCGTTCATCCTCGGAGATGATGCCGTCCTCGGAGATGGCAATCAGGGAAGCCCGCAGGGTGTCGATATCCTTTAAGGAACCCAGTACCTTCAATGCCAGCCGGTCAAAGTCCACAATGTCGACTTCCGATACACTGCTGCGGCCCAGAGGACATTCCCTGGCACAGAAGGAATTGTTCAGCTCCGGTGTATTGTAGGCCTTGGCCATGGCCTTGACTTCCTCGGGATAGGGAACAATGGTGTCCAGTTCGATCCTGGCCAGTCTGGTACGGTCGATGCCCACCAGTTCGGCGGCTTTTTCCCGGCTGCTGAAGTCCGCATTCGTCTCAGCGGCTTCGCAACGTGCGAGATAGTACATATTATCAGCGGCTTTTGTAGCTTTTTTACCCATTTTTCTTTCAACCCTTTTATATTATAGTTTAATCAAACATCTCTAGTATCACAGTTTAGTAGAAAAACGGCACATTGTAAAGGAAAAAAGACGATATTTTACGAAAAGCAGTTGAGGGAATGTGTAAAATTTGCTAAAATATAAGAGATGTGAAAAAGAACAGATTTTTCATATAAAAACGGAGGTGCGGTAATGGGTTTAATCAGAGCAGCAAAAGATGCAGTCAGCAGCATGATGGCTGACCAGTGGAGAGAGTATTTCTATTGTGATTCCCTTTCCAATGATGTGCTGGTAGTAAAAGGACAGCAGCGTGTAACCAATGGACGTAACAGTAACACCAAGGGTGTGGAGAACATTATCTCCAACGGCTCTATCGTGGCAGTCAACGAAGGACAGTGTATGATCATCGTGGATCAGGGCGGAATTGTAGAGTTCTGTGCCGATGCAGGTGAATTCGTATATGATTCTTCCACCGAGCCCAGCCTGTTCTACGGAAATCTTGGTGAGAGCGTTAAGAATACATTTTCCAATATCGGGAAGCGTTTTACCTTCGGAGGTAATGCGGCAAAGGATCAGAGAATCTACTTTTTTAATATTAAGGAGATCATGAACAATCTCTTTGGTACTGCAAGCCCCATTCCTTTCCGTGTGATCGATCAGAATATCGGACTGGATCTGGATACTTCTTTGCGTTGTAACGGTGAATATTCCTTCCATCTGGTAGATCCTCTGTTATTCTACAAGAATGTATGTGGTAACGTAACAGAGTCCTACACCAGAAGTGAACTGGTAGCGAAGATGAAGGCAGAACTGTTGACTGCATTGCAGCCCGCACTGGCCAAGATCTCCGCAAAAGGCGTCCGTCCCAGTGAGATTCCCGCACACACTGAGGAACTGACGGAGGCTTTAAAAGATGAACTTTCCGATCTGTGGACCAAGCTTCGCGGTATCGAGATCGTTACTATCAATATCAACTCTGCAAAGATTCCCGATGAGGATGCGAAGACTATTGCTGATCTGCAGAGAACCGCAGTACTGCGCAATACCGGAATGGCTGCAGCTACCATGACTGCTGCACAGGCCGAAGCTATGAAGATGGCAGCATCTAATACTTCTACAGGACCTATGATGGCATTTGCCGGTATGAACATGGCGAATATGGTAGGTGGTATTAATGCCGGCCAACTGTACCAGATGGATGCACAGCAGAATGGTATGGGTATGCAGCAGGCACAGGCAGCACCTGTGCAGGGGCAGGCTCCTAAGATGCAGGCACCGGTACTGGGCTGGACCTGTAGCTGCGGTGCTGCGGATAACCGGGGCAAATTCTGTTCCGAGTGTGGCGCACCTAAACCCTCCGATGCAGGTTGGACCTGCAGCTGTGGTGCAGTAAACCAGGGCAAGTTCTGTTCCGAATGCGGAGCAAAGAAGCCGGACGGCGCACCGATCTATAAATGCGACAAGTGTGGCTGGGAGCCGGAAGATCCTGCACATCCTCCCAAGTTCTGCCCGGAGTGCGGTGATCCTTTTGACGAGAACGACAGAGTATAATACATACTCAGCAGAATATTTCTACAAAACAGCAGTACAGCGGATGCCTTTAGGCGTCTGCTGTACTTTGCTGTAACAGTGCGGCTTTGCGAATGGCGCGCTGAACTGTTAACAGTTCAGCTATGTGGTGCAACTTTGGCACCTGCGTTCCTGAACTTATGCTATACAAACATTACAACAGAATGAAAAACAGAGAGAAACATAAATGAGCGGAAATCTGATTGCAATTATCGTCATATTGGTATTACTTCTGGTGCTTGCAGGAATCATTTATTATGCCTATTGCAACATCAGGAAAAAACTGCGGGATACCTCCCGGATGTTATTCGGAACGGACTCCATGATTGAGGGAATGAAACAGAGAGAAAAGGAAGTGGAAATGACACCGAAGTCGGTCTCTTCCGCAACCAACCTGTACATGCCGTCCATTATGCGGGATTTCCCGGAATTTCATTATGATGAGATGAAGAGCAGAGCGGAGAATGTGCTGACCTCCTATCTGCAGAGTATTACGAAACAGAATCCGGCCCTGTTGTCGGAGGGAACCAGAGAATTGAAAGAACAGCTCAGACTGCGGCTGGAAATGCTACAGAACCAGTCCCAGAAGGAGAGCTTTGAAAATATCCATATTCACAGAACGGAGATCCACCAGTACCGGAAGCAGAGGGGAAGACAGAGTATTGTCCTGCAGACGGCAGTGGAGTATTTTCATGCATTAAAAGAGAACGGAAAAGTAATAAGAGGCAGTGAAGAGCATAAAGAACAGGCCAAGTATAACGTGGAACTGGTCTATATCCAGGATCAGGATATGATCGAGAATCAGGAGGATGCCGGTCTGGGACTGAACTGTCCGAACTGTGGAGCACCGCTTCCGGGACTGGGAGCCAAGAAATGTATTTACTGTGACACGCCGATCGTGGAATACAATCTCCGTGTCTGGAATTTCAGCCGGGTGGAAGAGGTATAGAGAAAGCAAAAGAGGGTCTGCATGGAAGAAAAATGTATGGGATTGAAAAACGAGGTTGCATTGCAGGAAAAACAGACAGGGGATGTGGACAGACAGCTGGATGAGACCACCAGAGAACTGCATCGGGAGCGGGAAAAGCTGATGGCTGTGATCCGTATGTCCGGAGATCTGATTTTCGAATATGATATTGTAAATGACAAGATGTATTATGCCGGTCCGGGAGAGGGAATTCTGTATTCCCGGCAGATCACGGAGGGGTATACAGATCAGCTGCTCAAAGAAGCCGGGAACCGGACAGAAACGGTAGAACAACAGCTGGCAGAAGCACTGCGCAGTGGCAAGCCGGATATTTATATCGAACTCTGCAAGACTGATGCAGAGGGGAAACCCAGGTGGGTGAAGGTCATCGGACAGACTTTTTATGATGAAAAGGGAGAACCGGAGCGGGTTCTGGGAAAGGTCTGTGACATTGATGACCAGAAGAAAAAAGAGTGGGAACTGCGGGAAAAATCTCAGAAAGATTCCCTGACCGGATTGCTGAACAATTCTACCATCAAACAACAGATCGGTGCCAGGCTACAGAGCCTGAAACGCGGGCAGACTGGGTATCTGGTCGTACAGGATGTGGACAGCTTTAAGAAGATCAACGACACCAACGGCCATCTGTTTGGGGATGCGGTATTGTGTTCCTTTGCGGATGAACTCAGTAATATTTTCCCCGAGGCGTTAAAAGGCCGGATCGGTGGGGATGAATTTGTCTTCTATGTGGAGGACATGGACAGAGAACAGCTGGAGGAGAAATTAAAACAGCTGAACCGCTGCATGTCTGACCGTTATGATGATGACAAGACAGGGCTGCACATTTCCTGTAGCCTGGGCGCGGCGGTGACAGACGGCACGGTGACGGATTACAATCTGTTGTTCCAGTGGGCAGATGCAGCCCTGTATCAGGTAAAGAGCAAAGGAAAGGGTGCTTATTACCTGCTGGATGTCAAGGAAGGTGTGGCATTGCCCGGCAAGAGTTATCTGGACAGTGAAGAGAACAAGGAGGACGAGATTGCCCATAAAGAGGCACAGTTTGAGAGTGCGGAAGATTTGGTATTATTTTGCATGGATCTGTTGGAAAATGTGCCGAATCTGACCAGTGCACTAAAGGTGATCTGTGAGCGGACCTGTAGCTTTTTTGGAATTGATGACATGATCTGTATGGAAGTCAACGAGGCTGGACCAACAATCCGTTATCAATGGAATCGTGAAGAGAAGAAAGATTTTGCCAGAAGAATCCTGAATCCCGGCGTGTTCGAATGGGACAGGATCCGGAAAAAGGCCGATGAATCCGGTGCTGTGATCTACCGTCAGTCAGAGACTCCGGATGTCTACAAGGAAGAGGCGGAGTCCGTGATGATTGTAATGTCCACGGCCGCTAAGGGATTAAAGGCCAGCGTTATTTTCTCAAATCGCCACACAGACAGAAGCTGGCAGGAGGAGAAAAATGCACTGTGCAGAATTTCTCACCAGATTTTTAACCGACTGCGCACGCTGAAGAATGCGGAGAAAGATCAGCGTGAGCTGAACCGGAAACTGAATTATGATGCTCTGACCGGACTGCCGATATATAACAAGTTTGTGGATAAGCTGGAGGCCTATATGGCTGCCCATGGGAAATCAGGATTGTTTTTTGTGTCATCTGATTTTTCAAATTTCCAGTATGTGAACGAAATGTACGGTTATGAAGTGGGAGATAGGATCCTGCATGATTTTGCGATAGCCTTGCAGGAAAAGTGCCAGAACGGCGTACTGTTCTGTCGTGTAACTTCGGATCATTTCGTGGGAGTGCTGAAGGAAGATACGGTGGAGAAGGCCAGAGACAAATATCTGGAATTCACCAATACTTTTGTGCAGAAGACCAACAGCCGCTACGACCAGTGCAATCTGGTCATTGCCACGGGAATGTATGAAATCCTGGAGAATGACTGGTCGGTGTCTTCCATGATGGATAATGCCAATGAGGCCAGAAAACAGTGCAAGACCCAGAAGGTAGACAGTGCGGTGGAAATCTATACAGAGAAGTTCCGTAAGAATCTGGAGAATACCAGAGAGATCGTATCTGGTATGGTAGCTGCATATAATAATAAGGAATTTCGGGCGTATCTGCAGCCGAAAGTTTCTTTGCACACCGGAAAAGTAGTGGGTGCTGAAGCACTGGTCAGATGGATCCGGGCTGACGGTTCTATGGTAATGCCGGGGAGATTTATTGATGTCTTTGAGAGAAACGGATTTGTGACCAAGGTGGATTTTGCCATTCTGGATCAGGTACTGGAATATTTGCAGGATGCTTTGGCGCAGAGAGAAGAAGTGGTGCCGATCTCGGTGAACTTTTCCAGAAGGCATAATGAATATACAGACTTCGTACCGAATATTTTAAAACGCCTGAAAGACTACAAAGTACCCAGTGAACTTTTGGAAGTGGAAGTGACGGAATCTGTTTTCATGTCGGATCTAAATAAACTGACCAACAATCTGGAGACTCTCCGGGATAAAGGGGTAGAGATTTCAGTAGATGATTTCGGCAGCGGTTATTCATCCCTGAATCTGTTGTCCAAGGTAGCGGTGGATACGGTGAAGCTGGACAAGCAGTTCCTGGATGACACCATGAACAGCGAACGGGAAGAAACGGCATTGACAATTATCAAATATCTGACTAAAATGTTGAAGCATCTCGGCTTCAAGGTATTGGCAGAGGGGGTGGAGACGAAGGAACAGTTAGACATGCTGCGTCTGGCGGACTGTGACATCGTACAGGGCTATTTTTATGCAAAGCCTATGCCAATCGATGATTTCCGAAAGTTTTTGCAGGAATTTAATGAAAGGGATAATGCGTAATTCATGAGTATTTATGATACCTTAAATAAAGAACAAAAAGAAGCGGTGCTTCATACGGAAGGACCGCTCCTTCTGTTGGCGGGCGCAGGAAGCGGCAAGACCCGTGTCCTGACCCACAGAGTGGCTTATCTGATCGATGAGATGGGAGTAAATCCATGGAACATTCTGGCCATCACTTTTACCAACAAAGCAGCCCAGGAGATGCGGGAGCGTGTGGATCAGATCGCAGGTTTCGGTGCGGATCAGGTATGGGTAGCGACATTCCATGCCACTTGCATGAGGATCCTCAGAAGACATATTGACCGGTTGGGCTATGATTCGAATTTTACCATTTATGATACGGATGACCAGAAATCTGTGATAAAGCAGGTCTGCAAGCGCCTGAACATCGACACGAAGATGTACAAAGAGCGGACGCTGTTATCGGAAATTTCCTCCGCCAAGGACGAGCTGGTGGATGTGCGGGAATTTGAAGTAAAATCCGTGGGAGATTACAAGAAATCCGTGATCGCCAAGGTCTACAGAGAGTATCAGGAGACCTTGAAAAAGAGTAATGCACTGGATTTTGATGATATTATTGTAAAGACTGTGGAACTGTTCAAAAGCTGCCCGGAAGTACTTTATAATTATCAGGAACGTTTCAAATATATCATGGTGGATGAGTACCAGGATACCAATACAGCGCAGTTCGAACTGATCCGTCTGTTGGCGGACGGTTATCGCAATCTGTGTGTGGTAGGTGATGATGACCAGTCCATCTACAAATTCCGCGGTGCCAATATCCGTAATATTCTGGACTACGAGAAGGTATATCCCGATGCAAAGGTGATTAAGCTGGAACAGAACTACCGATCCACCCAGAACATCCTGGATGCGGCCAACGCGGTGATCCGTAACAACAGAGGCCGTAAGGAAAAAGCCCTCTGGACGGAAAAAGGAGCAGGCAGCCGGGTACATTTCAGGCAGTTTGACAATGCCTATGAAGAGGCGGAATACATTGCGGACGATATTGCCGACAAGGTGAAAAATGACGGCATTGCCTATGCGGACTGTGCGGTGCTGTACCGTACCAATGCCCAGTCGCGACTTCTGGAAGAACGTATGGTAGTGGAGGGCATTCCTTATCATGTGGTAGGTGGAGTGAACTTCTATGCCAGACAGGAGATCCGCGATATTCTGGCATATCTGAAAACTATTGATAACGGCAGGGATGAAGTGGCTCTGCGCAGAATTATTAATGTGCCGAAAAGAAGCATCGGTGCGGCATCCTTGGAAAAGGTAGCAGACTATGCACAGATGAAGGATATTACTTTATTTGATGCATTGTGTGAAGCAGATCAGATCAAGGGATTGGGAAGAGCGGAGACCAAGATCCGTGGATTTGTGAATCTGATCGAGGTACTTCGCAGCGGATTGTCTTCGTATACATTGCCGGATCTGATCAAATCTCTGCTGGAACGGATCGATTATGCAGAATATCTGCGGGATCAGGATGAGGAATCCGCTGAGGATCGTCTGGGGAACGTAGATGAATTGATCACCAAGGCGGCCGCATATGAGGAGACTCACGACGAGCCTTCTCTGTCGGAATTTCTGGAAGAAATCATGCTGGTGGCAGACATTGACAATGTGGAGAACGGTGACAACCGGGTGCTGCTCATGACGCTGCACAGTGCCAAAGGCCTGGAATTCCCGGTGGTGTATCTCGCCGGCATGGAAGATGGATTATTCCCCAGCTTTATGACCATTGCTTCCGATGACCCGTTGGAGATCGAGGAAGAGAGAAGACTGGCTTATGTGGGAATCACCAGAGCCAAGGAGGATCTGACGCTGACATGTGCAAAGAGCAGAATGCTGCGTGGGGAGACCCAGTACAATCCGGTGAGCCGTTTTGTGAGGGAGATTCCGAAGGAATTATTGGATAATACCCTGCCGCCCAGCAGAAGATACCGGGACGATGATCTGGAAGATTTTCAGGCGAGAAGAGCCAATGAAGCAGCTCTTCGTGCCATGGGACTGGAGGCAATTGCATCTCCCCGGTCTGGATCCGGCTCGGATAGTGGTTTTGGCGGCTTCGGTAATACCGGCTTTGATCCAAGACCCAAGGCGACCTTAAAACCCCGTGTTACGGCAAAGGCGGATAAACCTTATATTTCCAAGGGCATCAGCGGACTGAACCAGTTGGCCGGACTGCAGAAGGGCACGGAGTTCAAGGCACCGGAGAAACTGGACTACGAGGTAGGTGACAGAGTGCGCCATATCAAATACGGCGAGGGCACGGTACTAAATATCGTGAGAGAACCCAGAGACTATAAGGTGACCGTGGAATTCGACCAGGCAGGGCAGAAGATTATGTATGCGTCTTTTGCAAAACTAAAGCAGTTGTAAGAAATTATAAGAATATAAGAATAAGAAATGTATTTCCTCAAATATGGTTTTTCTATAGTATTTTTGATGAAAATATGGTATCATATAAAGGAATGAAAACAAAATGCTTTGCATCCATAAATACGAATAGATGCAGGAAAGGCAGGTAAATAATATGAACAGAATTGAAAATCTGGTAGATCTTGACAAATTAAATGAGCTGAAAGTCAGCGAACTGAAGAAGCTTAACAAGCTGTTGGGCAAGGAAGTAGAAGAGAAGAAGGAACGCAATATCCTGTTATGGGTACTGGCCATCATCGGCGCCGTAGCAGCTGTTGCAGCAGTGGCTTATGCTGTATACCGTTTCTTCTTTGCACAGGATTATCTGGAAGACTTCGAGGATGACTTCGAAGATGAAGCAGATGACGTGGAAGAGGATGATGACGACTTCTTCGAGGATGAAGGAGAGAACTAACCCATGAAAAAAGGACAGGTATATGAAGGATCTGTTGTAAGGGTCGATTTTCCCAACAAAGGGATCGTCTGTGTGGGAGATGAGACTGCTGTAGTCAAGAACAGCCTGCCCGGACAGAAAGTCAAGTTCTCGGTGAATAAAGTGCGCAAAGGGAAGGCGGAAGGAAGGCTTTTGGAGGTGACGGAAAAGTCACCTCTGGAAACCGGCCGGACGTGTTCCCTTTTTGGGTTGTGCGGCGGATGTACCTATCTGTCTCTTCCTTACGAAGAACAGCTGAAAGTCAAGGAGGAACAGGTAAAACGCCTGCTGGACAGTGTGTTAAACAAGCAGGAGGAAGCCTGGGCTTTTGAGGGCATCAAGGGCAGCCCGAAGGCTTATGAATACCGTAATAAGATGGAATTTTCCTTCGGAGACGAGTACAAGGACGGACCGCTGGCGCTGGGCATGCATAAGAGAGGCAGCTTCTACGATATAGTGACCGTAGCGGACTGTGAGATCGTGGATGCGGATTACCGCCTGATCTTACAGACAGTGAGAGATTACTTTGCCCGGGCGAAGGTAAGCTTTTTCCACAGAATGAGCCATGAGGGGTACTTACGTCACCTGCTGGTACGTAAGGCATCCCGCACCGGAGAGATTCTGGTGGCACTGGTGACGACCTCCCAGGATCCCTGGCAGGGAGAGACGGCGGTGGAAGGAAGCTTGGATGTGGATGCGCTGATCACAGGATTTAAGGATCTGCTGCTTTCCCTGGAACAGGATAGGAAGCTAGCCGGAAAATTCGCAGGAATCTTACATATTACCAATGATTCCATTGCAGATGTGGTGCAGAGTGATCGTACGGAGCTGTTATACGGACAGGAGTATTTTTATGAGGAACTGCTGGGGTTGAAATTCAAGATCTCCACATTCTCCTTTTTCCAGACCAACTCTTACAGTGCGGAGGTACTGTACCAGACGGCGAGAGATTATGTGGGCGACCTGGGCGGCAGCGACAAGACTGTGTTCGACCTCTACAGCGGCACCGGCACCATCGCACAGCTCATGGCACCGGCCGCCGGGAAAGTCATCGGTGTGGAGATCGTGGAGGAAGCCGTGGAGGCAGCGAAGAAAAACGCCGCCGCCAACGGACTGGATAACTGCGAATTCATTGCCGGAGATGTGCTGAAGGTACTGGACGAAGTGGAAGAGAAGCCGGACATGATCATCTTAGATCCCCCCAGAGATGGCATCCACCCCAAAGCACTGCCGAAAATTATAAAATACGCGGTGGATCATATCGTCTACATCTCCTGCAAACCCACCAGCCTCGTGAGAGATTTGGAGGTATTCTTAGAGAATGGCTACCGCGTGGACAAAGCCGTTGCCGTGGACCAGTTCCCCTGGACCGCGAATGTTGAGACGGTAGTTCTTTTATCCCACAAAAAAGCCGACAGTTATATCCACATTGATGTGGAGTTTGGAGAGGGCGAGGGCAAGATTCCGGTAGATAGTATTGCTAAAAGAGCCGAAGCGTACAAGCCCAAAGAAAAAGTGACCTACAAAATGATTAAGGAGTACATAGAAGCGAAATACGGCTTCAAGGTACATACCGCATATATCGCAGAGGTAAAGAGAGATTTAGGATTGCCGATGTATGATGCTCCTAATGCGGTAGAAGAATTGAAACAGCCGAGGAAGCATCCGACACCAGAAAAGGTAGAAGCAATCAAAGATGCACTTCGGTATTTTGCAGTGATATAAAACTTTACTTACAATCGAATATTTCTTACATAGCCGTTTATTCATTTATTTGAGTAAGCGGCTTTTTTCATCCCTATTTTTCGGAATAGGGATATTTTTTGTAGAAGGAGGAGGTTTATTTGAATACACAAATCATTGCCATTGCCAACCAGAAAGGCGGCGTTGGCAAAACAACAACCTGTGCGAACTTGGGAATAG